>Ga0066486_1000303_pt1 | contig 14117 bp, 9 predicted proteins | sample LakWasM128_HOW14_2_FD_59591 | JGI IMG/M metagenome (GOLD analysis project Ga0066486, IMG submission 59591) | Freshwater sediment methanotrophic microbial communities from Lake Washington under simulated oxygen tension - Sediment Metagenome 128_HOW14 | ecosystem: Environmental > Aquatic >... | reverse complement strand
CGCGCGCAGATCGAGCAGAGCGGCGTCAACAGCGTGGCCGACCTGATCGCCGCCCTGCCCTCCATGCAGGGTTTCACCACGGCCTCGGCCTCGGTGAACGGCGGCGGCGGCGGGCTGCAGACGGCCTCCATCCACGCCATCGGCGAGGGCTATACCCTGGTGCTGCTGAACGGGCGGCGCCTCGCCCCCGCCACCTCAGGCTCCACCGTCAACCTGGGCAGCATCCCGCTCGCGGCGGTCGAACGCGTCGAGGTATTGACCGACGGCGCCAATACCCTTTACGGCTCCGACGCAATTGCCGGCGTCATCAATTTCATACTCAAGAAAAACCAAACCGAACTGGAAATATCGGTGACGGGCAGTACCCCGCAGGCCAAAGGCGGCGGCCAGAGCACGAATATCGGCATATCCAAGGGCTGGGGCAATCTGGACGGCGACGGTTTCAATCTGATGGTCTCGGCCGCGCACGACGAGCAGCGCGCCCTGCTGGCCAGCCAGCGCAGCTTCAGCAAGAGCGGCGTGATCCCGTTCAGCCACGAGGGCAAGGCCTACAGCTTCTACCAGCTGAGCGGCAACTCCATCCCCGGCATCGCCACCGTCAAGTACACCGACGCGAGCGGGGTCGCCAACGCCGCGCGCTTCAGCCCCGACTACCTGGCCACCGGCAAGTGCAACGGACCCAACCTCTATCTGGTGGAACGCACCTGCCGTTTCGACTACACCGGTGCGGTGCAGGACGTGCCCGGGCTCAAGCGCGACAGCGCCACCGCCACGCTCAACGTCAAGCTGAATGCCGACACCACGCTGTTTGCCGACACGCTGTTCTCGCGCTTCGTGAACCGCGCGCAGTACGCACCACCGGCCAATGGCTTCGGCATCGAGCTGAACAGCGCCCTCTATGCCAAGTCGATCGCGCCCTATCTGCAGCGCCTGGGCATCGCGCCGGCCTCGGTCATCAACGCGACCATGAATCTGCGCCTGGCCGATGCCGGCGGCCGCACCGATGCCTTCCGCACCGACGCCCAGCACCTGGTGCTGGGCGTGGAAGGCAGCGCCAAGGGTTGGGACTACGGTGTCTCGCTGACGCATTCGGTCAACAAGGCCAGCGACAAGGCCGATGGCGGCTATGTAGACCTCAGCAAGTTCCAGGGCCTCGTCGACAGCGGCGCCTTCGACCCCTTCGCCCCGCCCGGCTCGGCACAGGACACGCTGGCGCCGCTGGTGCTGCACAAGGTGGTGAGCCGCACCGACTCCAAGCTCGACACCCTCAGCCTGCGCGGCTCCACCGAGCTGTTCCGCCTGCCTGGCGGCAGCGCCCAGCTGGGCCTGGGCGCGGACGCGACGCGGCAGTCCTACATCTACCAGCCGGACCTGGACTTCTTCCCCGGCGGCCACCCGGTGGATGCGCGCCGACGCAACTGGGGCAGCTATGCCGAGCTGCTGCTGCCGCTGGCTCGCCAGCTGGACCTCACCGCATCGACCCGCTACGACAGCTACAGCGCCGTCTCCAACGGCATGACCTTCGACAGCAGTGGCAAGCCGGCCGGCCCCGCCGAGCAGGGCAACGCCGCCAGCAAGGCCACCTACAAGCTGGCGCTGCGCTACCACCCGCTGGAAAACCTGCTGCTGCGCGCCTCCTATGGCACCGGCTTCAAGGTGGCGGACCTGACCACCATCGTGAATCCGCTGCAGGATGGCGGCGCCTCCAAGTTCCACGCCTGCCCGATCACCAACAAATCGGACCCGCGCTATGTGATGTGCTACCCCGGCTCGACCGAGTACACGATTCTTTCCGGCGGCAACCCCTTCCAGGGCGAGGCCGGTCTGAAGCCGGAGGAATCCAGGCAGGCCACACTGGGCGTGCGCTTCGAGCCCGGCGCCGGCCTCTCGCTGGGCCTGGACTGGTGGAACGTAAGCCTGAGCAACCAGATCCAGACCCTCTCCGAGGACATGGTGTTCGACAACCCGGCGCGCTACGACAGCCTGTTCCGCGCCTACTACAGCCCGGCGCAGAAGCAGGAGGTGCTGGCCGCCGCGCTCACCCCCTTCAACCTGGCCAGCTCGCGCTACCAGGGCCTGGACTGGGATCACAGCTTCAAGACCGCCACGCCCTGGGGCCGGCTCAACCTCAACTGGACCGGCACCTATATGCTGAAGTCCGAGCAGGCGGTGCCCGGTGGCCTGACGGAGAAGAACATCGGCCGCTTCAACTCCTACTCGAACGCGACCTTCCGCGTCATCAGCCGCTTGAACGCCGCGCTGACGCTCAGCGAGGCCTGGACCCACGCGCTGGCGCTCAACTACCGCTCGGGCTACACCGACCAGACCTACAGCAGCGCCGATGGCTCGCCCGTCATCGAAATCAATGCCGACGGCTCCGCCGGCGCCTTTGTGCCCATCCAGCGCCGCGTGAGTTCCTACAAGACGCTGGATTGGCAGACCCGCTACGCACCCAGCAAGGCGCTGGTGCTGACGCTGGGCGTACGCAACCTGCTCGACACCGACCCACCCTTCTCGATCCGCAACGCTGGCGGCGGCAACCAGTCTGGCTATGACGGCCGCTACACCGACCCGCTGGGCCGCCAGTTCTATGCGACGGCGAGGTACCGCTTCTAAGCCGCGCCTAGCCACGGCAAACCACGTTAAGGCGCGCAAAGCAAAGGGCCCGGGCTCGCGAAAGCCTGGGCCCTTTCTCTCGCCGGTGATGCGTCTTGCTTCAGCCCGGCAACTTCAACAAGATGGCGTTCATCTCATCGCGTGTAAAGGTGCGTATGGTCTGCGTGCGCACATTGCCCTGCATCGCGATGGCGGCGCCAAAGGCGGCGATGGTCTGATCGTCGGCGGCCTCGAACTGGCACACCAGGTCGTAGCTACCGAACGCCCATTGGATGCTCTTCACCGTCACCCCCATCTTGCGACCCAGCGCCTCCACTGCCTCGGCGCGGTGGGTGGTTTCCTTCAAGCCCTTCACGCCCTGGTCGGTGAAGTTGGCCAATACCGTATAACTTGCCATGCGAGTCTCCTCGATGCGTTGATGCGAGGCCGCGGTGCTGCCCACAAGCCCGGGTGGCGGCCTCGAACGCGGGGGTGGGGGCGATGCAGGGTGGCCCGAAGCGGCCGGCTGGATCGCTCTTGAGCCTAGGCTCAGGGCGGACGGCATTCAACCCGGCCGCCACTTGTGAACATGCAGCAAGGGACAGGCAGCTTGCGCCATTTCGCCAGTCGATCCGCCCCGGCCAGCCGCCCAAAAGAAAAAGCCCGAACTCTCGCGAGCTCGGGCCTTCTTCGTTCTTGCTTGTCTGCACGCCCACTTGCCTTGCGGCAAGTGCGCCTGCAGCGCTCTGGAGCCGGGGTCTATTGAACAATCAACCAAAGTCCCTTGGATATTGAGCCATCGATATTCCGTCTCTAGTTATGCCCCCAAATGTGCCCCCAGGAAGCCACCATCAAAGGCAGGTCTAGGCGCTGGTCAGGCCTTGACGACGGCCGATACCGACCAGGTGCAGTCTGTCACGCCCAAAAAATTTACCACGCGTACGCAGCGTACGGATCCGGTCGCGATAACGGCGAGCAAGCGTCCTCGGATTGGGTTGAGGGCGAAAGTCACCGACGGTGCACGCAGCGCAGTGGGTCAGAATGCGGCCGAAACGGAAGGCGAAAAATGGGGAGCGCTGGCGTGACCAAGATCTTTATCAGCTATAGCCATAAGGACGTAGCGGCCAAGACCAGGGTGAGCAAGCACCTAAACGTCTTGGTCCGCGCGGGCATAGCACTGGAGATCTGGGATGACCGACGTATTCAAGCGGGCGACGACTGGCGACAGGAAATACGTGACGCCATTGAAGGGTGCAGCATCGCGTTGCTACTGATCTCCGCGGACTTCCTTACGTCGAAATTCATCCTCGACGAAGAGGTGCCTCGGCTACTGGAGCGCCGGCTCAAAGAAGGGGTGAAGATCATCCCGTTCATAGTTGCGCACTGCCAATGGCAACTAGTTCCCTGGCTGTCGCCGACTCAGGCGCGCCCAACTGACGGGAGGCCGCTCGCTACCTTCGGCAAGGCTAAAGCGGACGAGGCACTTTCTAACCTTGCCTCAGAGATCTACAGGCTGCTCACCCAACTGGCAGCGCCAAAATCGTCGCATGCGGAGCTTGCGCAGGCAGCCTCACCCACATTTGGCGGTCCTGCCGCAGTCGGGTCACCGCGCCTCCCCGGTGCCGTCGCAAATGTCGGTAGACAGGCGACTGCCCTATATGGGCGTCAGGAACTATTGTCCCGACTCGTTGAGGGATTTGCTGAGCATGACGTCCTATCGCTGTACGGCTTCCGAGGCAACGGCAAGACAGCTTTGATTGAACAGTTGCAGCGCTTGGCGCCATCGGAGGTGCCCACGGAGTGGGTACGGGTGAATGCGGCAAGCGAGCAGAGTGCTGCCGCGCTATTCGCGCGTCTGGCGGATGCCTTGGGCGAGCGAGCTGAACGACCTTCGCCGCCAGCCGGCTCCGAAGCCGCCGTTGCCGCGCAACTACTCCATCTCTACCCCCAGCCGAAATCTGTGGTTGTGTGGGTAGATAAGGCGCATGCGTGGTTCAGCCGCGGTGAACATTGGGCCAACCAGGAGCTCGGCAAGCTGTTCCGGGCCTTGCGCAGCACTATGGCCACGCGATGGCGCTGGGTATTGGAGATGCGCGAGAAGCCCGGAGCTGCTCTGCAAAGCGCGGGGACGCTGGCAATAGAGGTGCCCGGCATCGACCGTGCCGGCCTCGCCGAGTGGTTGATCCATAGCGCGCCGGCTGGCCAGGAAGAACTTTGGCGCTACAGCGGTGATGACCTCAAGCGGCTTTACCAATGGCTGGGAAATCGAAGGGAAGAAGATCGCAGCCAAGCCGCCAACCCAATGGCCACGCGGTTAATGATTGAAGTCGCCACTGCGCACGGCACTACGCCCATGCACGTACTGCGACGGCTGCTGAACACCGTTGAGCAACGTGTGGACGCAGCTCTGATGTCCGACCTGTACGACACGGTCCTCAATCCCCAGGAGCGCGAACTGCTTAATGCTTTGGCGCTGTACCGCGACGCAGTGCCGTCCGACCACATCGAGCGATTGGAGGGGGCGCTGGGGCTAGATGCGAGTTGGGATGGGTTAGAGCGCCGCTGTATGTTGACAACCGACGCGAACGGCGAGCGGTGGTACATGCTTGGCTTCGTGGCTGGCTGGGTACGCCATCGGCTCGGCTATCCGAGCGGGGATGACCTCTGGATCGACAACGGCATCCCAGAAGAGATCGCTCTAGAAATGCGTCAACCGCTGCAACGCTGGCACGCAGTCGTAGCGGAGTGCTGGCTACATCAGCTGGGCGGATCTCGCCGTGTTAACCGGCCAAACTTGATCAGGGCGCGAGAGGCTTTCCATCACCTGCTTTGCGCCAACCGTGGCGACCGACTTACAGCTATCGCGGTGGAGTTGTTAGGGGGACCGGATGAGGCGCGGCTCGTGCAGCGATTGTGGGACTACAACGAAGTGCTGCGACGAAAGAAGGCCCCCCAAGATGAACAGATAACGGTGTTAGACCTGATCACGCGACTTGACGAGCGAGACCACAAGGCATGGCGATATCTGAGCGAAAGCCTGCGCCGCATCCGGGCACCATTTGAGAAAGTACTTCGCTGTTGTGAGAAGGCGCTGGCTTTGCAGCCAGCGTTTCCTCCCCATGTAACCAATCTGGGCAAGGTTCTTCTGGATCACGGCCCTGAAAGTGCGCAGGCGTTTTTGGATCGGCTGAGTGAGCTCGGCCGGCTGTACCCCGAGGTTGGGAACAATGGCTACGTGCTGTCTATTGCTGCACAGTGTTTGATGAAAACGGGCCAGTTTGAGAAGGCCTCGCAACTTCGTCGAGAACAGATCCAGGCGCGGGCACTGAACTCACCGTTCTACAACGATGAAGCCAAATACCAACTTAGCTTGGGCCGAACCGAAGAGGCGCTGCGACTGCTGGATTTGGCGCAGCAACTGGGCGTAGCGGATGCGTACACCGTCTCCATCCGCGCTACTGCCTTAGCTCGCGGTGGGCAACCGGAAGCGGCGTCACAACTTCGCCGGGAGCAGATTCAAGCGGGCTCACGTCACCAATCGTTTTACAACGATGAAGCCAACTATCAGCTCAGCCTCAATCAGATCGAAGAGGCGCTGCGCCTGCTGGATCTGGCTGAGCAACGCGGTGCAGCGAATGCCTACACCGTCGCAATCCGGGCTACCGCCCATGCGCGTAGTGGACAACCGGAGTCGGCTTCGCAACTGCGCCGCGAGCAGATTCGAGCCGGGGCGGCCAGTTCGGCGACTTATTGCGATGAAGCCGTCTATCAGCTCAGCTTGAACCAAGCCGAAGAGGCACTGCGTGTGCTTGACTTGGCGCGGCAACGTGGCGCCGAAAACGACTTCATCCTGGCTGTGCGTACTACCGCCCTGTCCCAGACTGGGCGACCGCAAGAAGCGTCGCAATTGCGTCGCGAGCGAATCGATGCAATGTCACGGGAGCCGGCGTTCTACCATGATGAGGCTGTGTATCAGCTCAGCCTAAACAAGCCTGACGAGGCGTTACGCCTGCTTGACCTAGCACAGCAACGGGCCGCAGCAAGTGACTACACCCTCTCCATCCGCGCCAAGGTACTTGCGCGCATTGGGCAACCGGAGGCCGCCTCGCTACTACGCTGCCAACAAATTGAAGCTGGGTCACGCCATAGATCCTTCTACCATGATGAAGCGGTGTATCTACTCAGCCTGAACGAGGTCGAAAAGGCGTTCGCGCTGTTGGATTTGGCGCAGCAACGTGGCTGTAGTAACGACATCACACTCGCCATCCGCGCTACTGCACTTGCCTGCAGTGGGCAACCCGAGGCTGCCTCGCAGTTGCGACGCGCGCAGATTGAATCCGGCTCGCGCCATGAGGCTTTCTACCACGATGAAGCAAACTATCAACTGAACATCGGGCATCTATACGAGGCCCAGCAGTTGCTTGATCAAGTGGACCGGCTGGGCCTCTCCAACGAGATCAGTCGCGACATTCAGGGGAAGTTGAACAAGTCGAGGTGATCGTCTCAGGGTTCAGCGACAAGCAAGGCGCCACTCGTCGGAGGTCATTCACATCGCAGCAGCCACTGAATCGGCCGAGCGCGAATGACTAGGCTCAGCGTGGAGCAAGCATTGCCGCATCAGCGGGAGCTTGAGGGGACGCTCAGCCAGATTATCGAGGGAGTACATCTGATGCGCGTGCATCATGTATGGACGTACGAACCCCGTACATACGAGCCCCCAATACGTACGAGCCCCCGTACGTACGGACAGGGGGCCGCCGCCAGTTACGTTGCAGGCAGTCCTAACCCTGAAACGACGCAAACCCGCTGCAGCGCTGCAACAGCCCCGCTAAGTCCGAGCCGACAGTCCGCGCACCCAACCCAGCCTGCCGATAGTTCCCACAGTCCCCGTGCCGATAGTGCCGGCACTCAAAGCAGCTAACCCGATCGTCGCCCGAACGATCCCGCGCCACCAAGCGGCCGGCAAACGCCTCGGCATCGGCCTTCGGCCAATGCAACCTCAGCAATTGGCCTACGTACATTTGTCGCGCTTCATCGCTCACCGCGCATCTCGCTGCTGCCTGTCCTGGCTGACTCAAATCAGGCGCACCGCGCAGCAGCGCCAAGAGTTCCGGCTTGGCCTCCCGCAGCGCAGCCCTCAGTTCGTCGGTCACCTTCGACCCGGGCCGAAGCACCAGCCGATCCCCCTCGGCCGCCACGCTCAGTCCGGCGTCGCTCAATGCATCGAGCAGATCACGGGCGCCCATCAGATCACCACTGCATCGTCAGTCGCGCCACCAGTCGCGCCAGTGGCGCCAGCCCCTGTGTGTGGCGCCACTGGCGCGACTGTGGCGCGACTGGGCTTGAGGAACCACTCGGCCGCCTTGCCGAACCCGTTGCGCCGCGACTCCGCACCGGCCTTACGCATCGCACGCTGCATCGTCCGCCACGAGTAGCCCGCCTCATCCGCAAAGCGCTTCACGTCGCCAGCAGCCACAGGCCCATGCGCCAGCAGGTCACGCAGCCACGCCGCCGCATCGCCCGCGCCTTCACCGTCATCCGCACCATCGGCCTCCGCATCCGCCAGTAGCTCGCGCGCCGATCCCTGCAAGACATCCAGCCAGCGTACGTACTGCCCCTCAACGTCGGGTGCCACTTCGGCCCGTTCCAGCGCATAGGCAAAGCCGCCCTCATCCGCGCCGATGTTGGACTTTGCGCGCAGCAGCACCCGCCGCTCATCGCCGTCATCCCCTGGCTTCACCTTCGCCGCAATCAGGACCAGCCGCGCCAGCGCAGCGAATGCAATGCTGCCCGTCACCCGCTCCACGGGATCCCGGCCCGAAGTGCCTTTGCTGAAATGCGTGATGCCCAGCACCGCACAACCCAGTCGCTGCGCCAACGTCACGACTGGCTGTAGCGATCGGCGCACCTCGGCGCCCTTGTGCGAGTCGCCCGCCACAGCCGACACGATGGGGTCAAGGATCAACAAGCGGGGCGCCTGCAAGCACTCGGCCGTCCTCTCCAACAAATCCATGTCGCGGCCCGGATCGAAGGCTTCACCCTCGCTGCCGGTGATGCCGTCGATGAAGTGAACCCGTTCCATGTCGGCCCCGGCAGCCTTCAACCGCGCCGCAATCACCGAATGCCCGTCCTCTCCACTCCACACCAGCACATCACCCGGCTGAGTGCAGCGCGTCCCATCAGGCCAGGCACCGCCCCGCGTGATGATCGCCGCCAAGGACAGCGCAATCGTCGTCTTGCCGCAGCCAGGTGAACCACCAAGAATGGTCAGCATGCCAGCAGGCAGGAACCCCGGCCAGAGCCAGCGAACAGGCTCTAGGGCCACCTCATCGCCTCGGATGAGGCGCACCGGCGGCACAGCCAGCAGTTCAGCGGCGCGCGCAAGGTCTTGGGCTGCGGCTCTCATGCTGCACCTCCGCCCACGGCTGGTTGGGTATCTCGGCTGGCCCACACATCACACCAATCCCGCCCTGGCTCGCTAGGCATCATCACCTCCACACGCAGGCTCGCAGCCTTGGCACGGGTACGCAGTGCATCGGCAGCCTCGCGCCCTGCCTTGTCGGTGTCAGCAAAGATCACCAGCCGCTTCACCTGCGCAGGCCACTGATAGTTGGCCAAGTTGCCCGAGCAGTAGGCCGCGACGGTAGGCACCCCCGAGGCGCACCATGCGGCCAGCGCCGTCTCGATGCCCTCAGCAATGCCAATGCAGCCGTCTACGGGGTGGTGCAGTGGAATGACTGCACCTGCCAGCCGGCCCGCTGCACCGCTCAGCTTCTTAGGGCTGGGCACATCGGCCTTCTTGCCATCGTCTGTGAGGTAGGTTCGGTGCAGTGCCACCATACGGCCATCCGGCGCAACGATGGGCGCCAACATGGCCGGGAAGATGCCCAGCTTCTCACCATCGTGCCAGTAAGGCAGGGCTTGATGAAGGCGAAGCGCATCTGGCAGACGCGCAACGTCGCCGAAACCGCGTCGGTCGAGGTACAGGCTGCAGGGATCTCCAGGGACCAGCGGCAGGCTTTGCCCCCATACCTGCTCGATACGCTGCGCGTTTGCAGCCCACTGCTGGCGCTGCTGGCGTTGTCGCTGCTGCGTCGCAGCTTCTACCCTGCGCGCCATTTCGATGCGCTCAGCGTGCGTCATGACTTGTCGGTCGCGGGCACTCCAGTAATCCTGGGTGCCGGCGCGGTAGCAGCCAAATACACCTGCCCGCTGGTCCTCAAACATCAAGCACCAGCCGGCGTCATCGCCGCGCCGGTCGCGTGTCGCAAAGCGCTGAAGCCGGCCGGGTTCAATCACATCGGGCGCATGGCCCAACGCATTCAAGATGGCCGCGCGAAAGGCAACTGCGGGGGCGTTTTGCATCACAGGCCACCCCTGGCATGCTGAGAGCCACGGCGCTTGGCCTGGGCGGCTTCGCTGGCCTTCTTCGCCCTCGCCGACATGGCCAGTGCCGTTGCGGTGTCGGCCTGGGCCGCTGCGGCACGCTCTACCAGCCAGGCACGCACCTCTGCACTACGCCAGCGGCTGCAACGTGGGCCAAACCGCATGGGCTGCGGAAAGCGGCCTGCGCGCACTTCCTCATGTATCCAGCTCGCTGACATGCGGGCGGCTGCACACACGTCGCTGATGTCAAGGAAGGCCACATCAGCCAGTACATCTGGCGTCGGCCGGGCCGCATTGGTTATTTCGATTCGATCGAGTTTCAACTTCAGTTCCTATTGGTTGGTAAGCCAACGGGACGGAGTCGAAATCCGATGTGGTCCCATGCGTTGGCATGGGGTCCAATGTCTCTTTTAGCGTTTTTCTGAACTAGGACGGAACGTCAGGTTTTCCGACCACGTTCTGTCACTGCGCCCAGATTCACAAGGTACTTGTGAAGCGCGCTCCACTTCTTCACGTAGGCTTTCACCGCGCGTTCGGGGTCTGCAAATGGAGCGTCTATAGCCTCGTAGCAAATACCAACCAGCCGGCGAAAAGCGCTGGTAGGGGAAGCGCTGGGCCAAACGCCATGCGCATCGGGATCGCCAGACGCCGCGATTGACCCGGCCTGCAACGCGTCGTGAATGAGTTCGACCGGGTACGGGTCAGCTGACCGATGCCTGAGAGGCCCAGGCGGCATCTGGTCAAGTCCGTCGGCGATCAGCTTGATCGAAACCGCCAGCGACTTCGAGGTTTCATTCAACCTGATGCCGCCCATGACATGGCGCCCCTGGCCCGCTGTCAGCACGGCCTGGGCTGCCTTGAGGTGCGGTACGTCAGGCCTAGCGTCCAACAGCCGCTCAATTGCATCCTGAGCCTTGGTCAGCGCTTGTTGGAGGTCTCGCAACTCATTGCGAACGTCGTTCTTGCGCGGAGGCCTCTTCAGGAAGACGCGCGCCGTGGGCAGCGCTTCAATCTCGATGTACTCCAGCACTTTGCTGCCCAAACCGAGGGTCAACAGTTCCTGGCGCTGATGCTGGCTGAACGGGACTCTATGCATATGGCAATGGTTCAAAACTTGGAAAGCCATGCCTGCCCTATAGAAATCGCCCCTAAGGGACTATGCGCAGGCAGCAAGGGTTGGCTGATCCCTTAGGGAACGCCCCTTAGGGACTGGTTCTATGGAAACAGTCTATGGAAATCTTCATGGAAAGCGCCCCTAAGGGAGCGCCCCCCGACTGCGCTTATGGGGCCCCTTAGACGGCAGCACTACGCCGGTCTATAGAAACGACCTGCGCACCCTGCCTCAGCCGATCCAGATAGTCGGCCCAGGCGCTCATCATGTCGCGCCGTTGCTCTAAGAACTGAGTACGGTTGTATGCACGGCCAAGAGGATCGGCGACGGCGTGCGCCAGTTGCGCCTCGATTACTTCAGCGGCGACGCCAAGCCGCTCAGCTATCAGGGTCCGCGCCATCGCCCGGAAACCGTGCGCAGTCATGTCGTCGTTTTCATAGCCCATTCGACGCAGCGCGCTGCGAACGCCGTTGTCACTCAGGCATCGCGAGCGGCTCATTGGAGACGGGAACAGGTATCGCCGCCCCTCGCCTCCGGTAAGCGGCTGCAACTCCTTGAGGATGTCCAAGGCTTGCTTTGCAAGTGGCACCACATGCGGCGGCCCGTCGATCTTGTCTGCCTTGGTGCGCTTCATCAGATGCGAGGGCACCGTCAAGGTTGCCGTCTCAAAGTCGATCCACGCCCATTCGAGGTGGCGCAGTTCGCCTGGACGCAGCAGCAGCAAGGCAGAGAGCTTCAATGCAGCGCAGGTAACAGGATGCCCTTGGTACTGATAGATGTCACGGAGCAGCTTTCCCGTGCCTACGGGATCGACGATGGCGGCAAGGTGCCGGGTCGGCACAGGCTTGAGCGCGTCTTTCAGATCCGCGGCCGGATTACGCTGGCAGAGCCCGCAGGCAATGCCGTACCTGAAGACCTGGGCGCACGAGTCCTTGATGCGGTGGGCGGTCTCCACGGCGCCGCGTGCCTCCACCCGGCGCAGGGCCTGCAACAAGTCGGGCGCCTCAATTTCACCGATCGGGCGGGCACCAAGCCAGGGGAAGATGTTCTGCTCAAGGCGGGTCTTCGTACGTACGGCATGACCGGCGCTGACCTTGTGCTCATGGATGGTCGTGAGCCACTCGCGAGCAACAAACTCGAACGTACCGGCAACAGGCAGCCCCTTGGCCACCATTCGGGCAGCCTCGGCGGTTGTTAGCTGGGTTGCCTTGGCAGCCTTCAGCACCTCGCCGGGGTCCGACTCGTTGGCCAGCAGCTTGCGTGCGTCATCCCGCTTCCGGCGCGCATCCGCCAGTGTCACCTCTGGATAGACGCCGAAGGCCAGCCGCTTCTCTGTGCCCCCAAAACGGTACTTCATGCGCCAGTAGCGCGAGCCATTGGGGTGCAGTTCCAGGTACAGCCCGCCGCCGTCTGACAGCTTGACGGACTTTTCTCCGTGCTTGGCCTTGCGTATGGCGGTATCAGTGAGCTTGTTCGTGAGCAATGGGGCCTCCGTTTCGGGACTGGCTGGGGGCATCCCGCCTGCAGCTTGTGCCCCCATGCCTTGTTATGCCCCCGAGTGTGCCCCCAAGCGCTTCCGCATTCAAGCGGTCAATCCTGGCCCCATGCGCAAACAAAAAGGCGCTAAGTGATTGATTCACCTAGCGCCTTCGGTCTTTCGCGGTCCTGTGTGGACCCATGATTGGTGGAGCCGGGGGGAATTGAACCCCCGTCCGTCAGCCATCACCGGGCAGATCTACATGCTTAGCCGGCTGATTTGAATCTCACGGCAAGAGTCGCGCAGTGGCACGCTACCCTTCCCGCCAGTCACTTAATCTCGTCCTGAACCGAGTAACCCGGCGCAGAACCAGCCAATGTGAATGACTTCTCAGCTTTCCGTCTTGCGACTTGAGCCCGGCCCATTGGCCTGCCGTTGAGAAGCTCAACTGCAATTAAGCAGCGAGTGCGAACGTAGAGTCGTTTGCAGTTACTTTGTTTCCAGTGGTTTTACGAGCGAACTGGTGCTCGGCATGCCCCACTCCGGATCCGCACCCACGTCGAAACCAAGTCGGCCCCAGAGAAGCTCTACATTATGCCTGCTGCAGCAATTTCAAGAGGGCCAGCGGTTCATCGATGATGAAATCCGCGCCCCAGGCGTCCACACGGCCGCCTTGCCCCAGATAGCCCCAGGAGGCCGCCACGGTGAGCATGCCGGCGGCGCGGCCGGCCAGGATGTCGCGCTCGTCATCGCCCACATAGGCGCAATGCTCGGGCGCCACGCCGATGCGGCGCGCGGCCTCCAGCAGCGAACCCGGGTGCGGCTTGGCATGTGGGGTGGTGTCGCCGCCCACCACGGCACCGGCCGCCTCGGCCAGGCCGAGGGCGCGCGTCATGGGCAGCGCAAAGCGCTCGGCCTTGTTGGTGACGATGCCCCAGGGCAGATTGAGGGCGCGCAACTGGGCCAGCATCGGCGGCACATCGGCAAAGACCGCGGTTTCCTGCAGCATGCGGCGTTCGTAACGGCCCAGGAACTCGGCCTTGAGGCTTTCAAAGTCCTCATGCGCGGGCGTCACCGCCAGCGAGACACCCAACATGCCGCGCGCGCCCGAGCCCACCATGGGTCGCAACAGTTCGTAAGCCAGCGGCGCCAGGCCGCGCTCCGCGCGCATCTCGTTGGCGGCACCGGCCAAATCGGGGGCACTGTCGATCAGCGTGCCGTCGAGGTCGAACAGCACGGCGCGCAGCAGGCGCGCGGGCGCGAGCAGCGGCTCGGCCATCAGTTCCAGGCTCATAGAGGGCGGCGGCAGGCGATCATGTAGTTCACATCGGTGTCGCCACCGATGCTGTAGCGCTGGGTCAAGGGGTTGTAGCCCAGGCCCTTGGCGCTGTGCAGTTCCAGACCCGCATCGCGACACATCTGCGCCAGCTCGGCCGGCTTGATGAAGCGCGCGTATTCATGCGTGCCGGCCGGCAGCATCTTGAGCAGGTATTCGGCGCCCACGATGGCCAGCATGAAGGCCTTGAAATTGCGATTCAAGGTGGAGAG
>Ga0066486_1000296_pt1 | contig 14285 bp, 12 predicted proteins | sample LakWasM128_HOW14_2_FD_59591 | JGI IMG/M metagenome (GOLD analysis project Ga0066486, IMG submission 59591) | Freshwater sediment methanotrophic microbial communities from Lake Washington under simulated oxygen tension - Sediment Metagenome 128_HOW14 | ecosystem: Environmental > Aquatic >... | reverse complement strand
GCGCCACCACGACGGCACTGCATGTTTATCTCAAGGCAGATGTTCTGCGAGAGGTGGCGAACGAGCTCTTTCCCGCACATCGCGCAGACAGGGCGATCATTCCGGTGTTTGCCGCCAACGATCGCTTGCTCGTCTCCTTCCTCCGGGTGATCAAGGACGCCCTGGCAGAGGATCCGGCAAGCAATGTGCTCAAGATGGAATATCTGTCGCGGGCGCTTGCCGCCCACATCCTGCAAGCACACTCGTCACCGGGCATGGCCAAGGCGGCGGGCGAGGAGAGCAAATTGAGCGCCCGACAACTGCGCCTGGTGCTTGACTACGTCGAGGAAAACCTAGGCAACGAGATATCCATTGCCGACCTGGCATCTCTTGTGGGTTTGAAGCGCGTCCAATTCATGCGGCGCTTCAAGTCGTCCATGCGGATGACGGCCTATCAATATGTGATGCAGGCGCGTATCCGCCTGGCTCAAAACCTCCTTAAGGGAGCGGCGCTGGAGCTTGCAGAGATCGCGCTCATCTGCGGATTTGCCAGTCAGGCCCACTTTAGCTCGGTGTTCAAGAGTCTCGTCACCATGTCACCCGCCCAATACAGACGGATAATCGCCTGATCGAAGCGACAGTATCGGGCGAGTGAGATGGCGTTGTCAGCTCGCCTACCTATGCCTGCACCCCTTGCAGGCCATTCCCGATGCTAATCTTAAATCGCTACACCTATCTGAAAGACCCACCTGGGCGCCGAGGCTATCGTGAGTCCATCTCCTTTTTATGAGATTTGCGATCAGCATGACTCAAAATATGCGCGCCCAGGGTGTCGAGGTTTTCCCGGAGGACAAGAATTACGAGCAAATCACGCATCGTATGATCTCTGTCGACCAGCTGACCGGCTTGGCCAACCGCAATGCGATCTACAGCGACTTTGCCGATTTCTATTCTTCCGCCAGTTCGCTGGAACTGGCGCTGATCGACCTGGACCGCTTCAAGGATATCAATGATGGCCTGGGCCACTATATCGGCGATCAGGTTTTGGTTGAGGTCGGCGGCATGCTGGATGAGATTGCCAGGAGCCACCAGTGCCATGTCTATCGTCTGGCGGGAGATGAGTTTGTCCTGATCGCCACAGGACAAAATATTGAGCCAGCCTGTCTACAATTGATGGCTATAGGAAGCGCCCCTGTTGTTGTGGAAGGCCGTTCTCTTTCGATTGGCCTCTCGGTCGGGGTGGCGCATGCCATGCAAGACGGCAACACGATTGAAGAGCTCATCAAATGCGCGGATGCTGCCTTGCAGCAAGCCAAGCAGAAGGGCGGCGGACGCATCGAGCGCTTCAACGCGCGTCTCTTGCCTTATGTTGAAGCCAAGGTCTTGCTGAGCACTCAGTTGGAAGACGCATTGGACAGGCATGAATTGTCCTACTCCTTCCAGCCGATCTTCGATCTGAAACATGGCGTGATCATCGGCTACGAGGCACTTGCACGCTGGCAGCGCGACGGCCGCTCGATACCCCCCGATATCTTCATTTCACTGGCCGAAGAAACCGGGCATATACACCGGATTCAAGAATATCTGTTCGAATATCTTGCCGGGTGCCTGGATGTGCTGGGGGATACGGCCTATCTGGCGCTGAATATTTCGCCCTCGCAGTTGGCCTCGGACCGCTTGTACGCTAGATTGAAACGGTTCCTGGAAGAGACCGGGTTCTCTCCGGCACGGCTAGAGCTGGAGCTGACGGAGCGCTCGCTGCTATTGATCGGCGAAGAGGTGATCGGCAGGCTGGAAAGCCTGAAAGCGCTAGGGGTCAAGCTCAGCCTTGACGACTTCGGGACAGGCTACTCCTGCCTGTCTTATCTAAAGGATCTGCCGATCCACAAGATGAAGATCGATCGTGCATTCGTCATCAATATCGACCATGATCCGAGAAGCCTGACCGTGGTCACGGCCATCATCGATCTGGCAAAAAGCCTGGGCATGATCGTTATCGCCGAAGGAATCGAGAAATCAACCCAAGCCGACCTTCTGCAGAAAATGGGATGCCGGTATGGGCAGGGTTATCTTTACTCGAAACCGTTGACGGTGACGGAGATGCGTGACGTGATCTATTCAGTGAAACATCGGCCATGAGTATTAAGTTTCCGGCCTCATAGCCCGCAACCTCAACCTCGCATTAAGTGCGCTGCCACATACCCCGTTTCGGCTAGCCGCGTCGATACGCTACCGGTAGGCCATCTTTTTTGTGCCCCCGAACCTCCCACCGTCCGGAGCGTTCGTGATGGATACATCCCGATTTGTTCGTTCGCATGCCAAAACACCTGAAATTCCGACACTAATTTATAACTACTACACCAATCTGGAAGATGCCGCCAGGCGCCAACGATATTCTGATCCATCCTAGTCTCAGGAAATGCATGATCGGTACCCGAATGAAAAGCACCTCTGCCCCAACCTTTTTCCGGCCACCTTATTACTGCTTGTCTGCATAGCGGACGGCTTGATTCGGGCACGTTCGACGCGCGCATCCTGCCCGAGCGTTGCCAGCCTCATTTCTACCGGAAGCCGATTCAAAAAATGCAAAGTTCAGAAGCATCCGGCGCAATATCCAACCGCATGCAAAGCCCGGAAGCCGGACTGCAAGCCGCGCTGGAGGCCTTGCGTAGCCATGACTGGCAGCAAGCGGCCGTACTTGCCCACCAAGTGCTGGAAATCGCGCATGAATTGCCCTTGGCCGTGTTGGTTCTGGGTGTTGCCCGCCAGCAGTTGGGGCACCCGGATGCCCTGGAGACTTTAGCCCATGCGGTAGCCTTGGCACCGCAAGACCCCCAGTTTCATTTCAACTACGCCGTCACGCTGGCGGAACACGAGCAGCCGGAGCTGGCAATGGTGGAATACCGGGCCTGCCTGAATCTGGAGCCGGACTTCCGGGATGCCCTGTGGAACTACGGCGAGATGCTGCGCCTTCGCTCGCATTTTTCTCGGGCGCTGGCCTGCTTCGACCGTCTCCATCTGCTGGAAGGCGACATGCGGCCGAAGATGGCGCATCGCATGGCCGTGTGCTGCGCGCACTTGGGGTTCGATGACTGGGCCGAAGCCCTGTTTCAGCAAGAATTGGCGGATGCGCGCCATCCCGGCGATCCGCAAACCCATTGGGAATACGCCCTGTTCCTGCTTGGGCGCGGCCGTTTCACCCAAGCCTGGCCGCACTATGCCCGACGCTTCGATGCCGGAGAAATCATCTCGGTATTCAAGGCAGAGCTTCCTTATGCCGAGTGGACGGGGCAATTCCAGCCCGGTGCGGCCCTCATCGTCCATGGTGAGCAGGGCGCCGGAGATGAAATCCTGTTTGCGGCGTTTCTCCCCGGACTATTGGGCCAGGCGGAAGCCCATGGCATGCGTGTCGTCATCACCTGCCGGCCCATGCTGGCGCGCCTGTTTGAAGCCAGCTTTCCCTCCGCCCTGGTGCTGCCGCACGAGGTACAACGTCCCATGGGCATGCGAAATGCCGTGGCCGGTTGCAGCGCCGTATGGCAAGTGCCCATGGGCAACCTGCCCTTGTATATCGACAAGCCGGAACCTGCCGCCTACCTGCGTCCGCACCCGCAGGATGTGGCACTGATGCGCGATGCGCTTGGGCCTGCCGCAGCCGGAACCGCCGGAATACGCAAGATCGGGCTGGCGTGGGCGGCCAGCCCGCATGTGCCGCAAGCCAATCGGCAAGCGCGCAACGCGCCTCCACAACTCATCAACGCCCATGCCGGCCGGGTGCGAAACGCGCAGTTTTTCAGCCTGCACACCATCGAACACCGCGCGGCGCTGGCGCATCTGGCCGATGTGCCCATTGCCGACATGAGCCACCTGCTCACCGATTTCAGCCGGACAGCCGCCCTGATGCAAGCCATGGATCTCGTGGTGTCGGTCTGCACCTCGACGGCCAATCTTTCCGGCGCGCTGGGGCTGCCTACCCGCGTGTTGCTGCAAAAGCATGCCTGCTGGCGCTGGCACCGCGACACGGCCTGGTACCCGTGCATTGCCTGCTACCGGCAAACCATCGCCGACGACTGGTCCGGGCCGGTGCAAGGCGTTTTCAGCGAGTTGGCTTTCAACACCGATAGCGACACCACAGGGAGTCAGAAATAATGAATCACCTCTACAAACTTGTTTTCAGCCGCCGTACGGGTGAACTCGTCGCCGTGGCCGAGAAGGCCGTCAGCCAGGGCAAGGCCGGTTCCAGGAAAACCACGGCAGGACATGTCGCGGCAATCCCCAAGCCGCGTGCCATGCTGGCGCTGGCCATGGGTATTGCCCTGGGTCCGGCCGGCGCATGGGCCGATACCCAGGTCGGCGCTACCAACGTCTACGGCGTCGGCGCGGTGAATCCTGGGGTTGGTAACAGTGGATACACGGCTTATGGTGTGAACGCGGGGGCAGGCAGCATCGGTGTCAACAATACCGGCAGCGGGAATGGCTCCAGCAGCTTAGTCACCGGCAACTCCAATACCGGCAGTGGGGCCGACTCTAGCAAGAGCGTCAGGGGTAATCAAAATACCGGTAGCGGGTCTCTTTCCAGCTGGATAGTCACCGGCAACCAGAATACCGGCAGCGGCACGGCATCCAGCGTGAAAATCACCGGCGACTACAACACCGGTAGCGGGAGCAACTCCAGCTATAACGTCATCGGCAGCCAGAACACTGGCAGCGGAGCCTTTTCCAGCCAGAACATCTCCGGCACCGGCAACACTGGCAGCGGGTATTACTCCAGCCGGTACGTTACCGGCTACAGCAACACCGGTAGCGGGAGCAACTCCAGCCAGAACGTCACAGGAAGCATCAATACCGGCAGCGGAGCTAACTCCAGCTATAACGTCATCGGCAACAATAATACGGGTAGCGGCGGCCTCTCCAGCCGCTTTATCACCGGCGGCGACAATACCGGCAGCGGGATCAACTCCAGCAACTACATCACCGGTAGTGGCAATACCGGTGGCGGTGCTTACTCCAGCTTTTCTGTCGTTGGCAACAACAACACTGGCAGCGGCATAAACTCTAGCAGTAACGTCACCGGCGACGGCAACACCGGCAGCGGGTATACCTCCAGCTATAACGTCACCGGCGACTACAATACCGGCAGCGGCGCCAACTCCAGCCGGAACATCGCCACCAGTGACAATACCGGCAGTGGGCATGGTTCCAGTGTCAATATCAGCGGCGGTAATGCCAACACAGGTAGTGGCGCTTATTCCAGTGTCGCCATCACTGGCGGCAACAATACCGGCAGTGGCTCCTATTCCAGCGTTGTCGTCGTTGGCAACTACAACACCGGCAGCGGCAGTTTTTCCAGCCGGAACGTCTCCGGCAGCTTGAACACCGGCAGCGGGGCTCATTCCGGCCAGAACGTCACCGGTAACCGCAACACCGGCAGCGGCGCCTATTCCAGCCAATACGTCGTCGGAGACAGTAACACCGGTAGCGGGGATTCCTCCAGCATCAACATCATGGGCAGTAACAACACGGGTAGCGGCGTTTCTTCCAGTATCAACATCAGCGGCAACAGTAATACCGGCAGCGGCGAGAGCTCCAGCTATAACATTGTCGGCAATCGCAATACCGGCAGCGGCAGTTTCTCCAGCCGGAACGTCACCGGCGTACAAAATACTGGCAGCGGATCCTCATCCAGCAACAATGTCACCGGCAGCGTCAACACCGGAAGCGGGGGTTTTTCCAGCTATAGCGTCAACGGCAGCCTCAACACCGGCAGCGGCCACAGCTCTAGCGTCTCCGTCACCGGCGACGGCAACACTGGCAGTGGATATGCCTCCAGCCAGAACATCGTCGGCAGCGATAACACCGGTAGCGGCGGTATCTCCAGCCGCTTTATCACCGGTGACGGCAATACCGGCAGCGGCACCGGCTCCAGCACCATTATCACCGGTAGCAACAACACCGGTAGCGGGTTTGGCTCCAGTCAGAGCGTCATCGGCAGCGGCAACACCGGTAGCGGCAGTTTCTCTAGCGCGAGTGTCACCGGCGAACAAAATACCGGCAGCGGCGCCAGCTCCAGCGTCTTCGTCACCGGCGACGGCAATACCGGCAGTGGATATGCCTCCAGCCAGAACGTCACTGGCGGCTACAACACGGCTTCTGGTGCTTTCTCCGGTCGAAACGTGACCGGCGACAATAACGTCGCCGTCGGCTTGAACGCCGGCTCGAGTATCACCGCTACCAACACCGTCGCCATCGGCAGCTATGCTGTGGCCACCAAGGATTCTTCGATCGCCATCGGTCCCGGCGCGCAAGCCAACGGCACGCAGTCCATCAGCATCGGCACGGGAAACATTGTTAACGGCAACAATTCAGGCGCTTTCGGCGACCCCAATATTGTCAACGGCAATGGCTCATACGCCTATGGCAATGACAATACGGTGAGTGCGGACAGCACCAGCGTGATCGGCAACGATAATACGGTGGCCGGCGGCGAAAGAAACATCGTCGGCGGATTCGGCAACAACCTGACGAATGCCACGTCCAGCGTCGTGCTGTCCGACACCGGCACAGTGGCGGACAACAGTACGGGTGCGGTATTGATCGGGCAAGGCGGCACGGCAGGGGCGAGCAATACGGTGGCCATCGGCACCGGCGCCAAGGCGCTGGCAGCCGGTAGCACGGCCGTTGGGCAGGGCGCCACGGCCAGTCATGCCAACAGCGTGGCCGTGGGCGCAGGCTCGGCGACCACGGTGGGCGCGCAGTCCAACTACAACGCTGCGTATGTCGGCAACAGCAACTCGACGGGCGAAGCCAACTTCGGCGGGCGGACGCTGACGGGTGTCGCGCCAGGTATGGCAGGCACCGACGCGGTGAACGTCGATCAACTCAATGCCGGTGTGAACCAGGCTGCCAGCCAGGCGATCGATCAGGCCTATAACTACACTGACCTGCAAGTGGGCCGCTTGCGCTCGGAGGTGAATGACTTGCGCCGAGAAGCGTTCCGCGGCATTGCGCAAGCCGCAGCGATCATTCCATTGACGCCATTGGGTACAGGCGAAACCACGCTCAACATGGGAGTGGCCAGCTACGGCGGCTATGCGGCCGGCGGTATTGCCATTGCTCACCAGGTCGGCGAAAGAGTCAATCTTAATGGCGGGGTCGGTTTTTCGGGAGGCGGAAAATCCCTGATGCGAATCGGTGTCGGCATGCGGTTCTGACGCTGATTGATTGTCATCCCGGCGAAGGCTGGGGCTCTAACACCCCCTTGGGCCGGCCTTGCCGGCCTTTTTTTGTTCAAAGAAGCTCAACGGATAGCGCGGCACTATTCGAAAATATTCCGCTCGGCGCGTGGTCTGTCTTGTGGGGCCTTCTTCTTTGCTCGATGGGCTCGGGCGAGTAAATCACACCTTCCGCAGAAACTCCGCCTTCAGCATGAAGTTGCCGGCGTCCATCTTGCAATCCACGCCGTGGTCTCCGCCGACGAGGCGAATGCTCTTGACCTTGGTGCCTTGCTTCAAGGTGGTCGAAGAGCCTTTTACCTTGAGATCCTTGATCAGCACGACCGAGTCGCCGTCCTTCAACACGTTGCCGTTGGCATCCTTGATGACCAGGCCATCATCCTCTTCCGTAGCGGTTTCGGTCATCGGCCATTCGTAGCCGCAATCGGCGCAAATGTAATTGGCGCCGTCGGGGTAGGTGTTTTCGAGCGTGCATTGCGGGCAGGCGGGAATCGCGGACATGGTTCCTCTGGTAAGTAAGGGTATTGCGAAGCCCGAATTATAGCCCATCGCTATGAGTGAAATTCGTATTGCGAATGAAACTCAGCTTTTCATGAAACGCCTGAAAGGCGATAATTCGAGTCTTTTCAAAGTTTTTGCTTCGGGAATGCGATGACACAACCCTTACTGCAATCCAGCATCAAGAGCCTGCCACTGATTAACCAGGGCAAGGTGCGCGACATCTACGACATCGACGCCGACAAGATGCTGATCGTGACGACCGACCGTCTTTCCGCTTTCGACGTGGTGCTGCCGACCGCGATTCCAGGCAAGGGCGCGGTACTGACCCAGGTGGCGAATTTCTGGTTCGACCGCCTCAAGGACATCATTCCGAATCATCTCACCGGCATCGACCCGGCCGCTGTAGTGAGCGAGGACGAGAAGGCGCAAGTAGCTGGTCGCGCCATCGTTGTGCGCAAACTGAAGCCGTTGCCGATCGAAGCGGTGGTGCGCGGGTACATTGTGGGCGGCGGTTGGAAGGAGTATCAGAAGACTGGAGCGGTCTGCGGTATTCCGTTGCCAACGGGTATGCAGGAGGCCTCCATGCTGCCTGAGCCGATTTTTACGCCTTCGACCAAGGCCGAAGTCGGCGCGCACGACGAGAACATCACTTTCGAGAAAGCCTGCGAGCTGATGGGTGCCGAATTGGCTGCCAAGGTGCGCGATGTTGCGATTCGGTTGTATAAAGCGGCCGCGGAGTATGCACTCACCAAGGGCATCATTATCGCCGATACCAAGTTTGAATTCGGCCTGGATGCGGACGGCAAGCTGTATCTGATCGACGAAGCATTAACGCCGGACTCTTCCCGCTTCTGGCCGGCTGACCAGTACAAGGTCGGCAGCAATCCGCCCAGCTACGACAAGCAGTTTGTACGCGACTGGCTGGAATCTTCCGGCTGGAACAAGCAGCCGCCAGGGCCAGAATTGCCGCCCGACGTGGCTGCCAGGACCGGCGAGAAATATCGCGAGGCACTGAAGCAGTTGACAGGCCACGACCTGGCCAGCTGACCATGGGTGTGTTGCGCGACACGGCGGCGAGACTCAAGAAAGAGTTCGCCGTCTATCGGCTCGTACTTAAACATCCTGAAACGCCACTACTGGCAAAAATACTGCTCGGGCTGGCAGTGGGTTACATCCTGCTGCCGTTCGACCTGATCCCGGATTTTATCCCCGTGATCGGTCACCTCGATGACCTGGTGATCGTGCCGGCGCTGGTGTATGCCGCGCTCAAGCTGATCCCGGCAGGTATCGTCGAGTCTTGCAGGCAAGAATTGGAGAGCAAGCATGAATGACATCGCGAAATTCATTGAAGGATTCAGACGTTTCCAGCAAAACTACTTCGGCGATAACAAGGCGCTGTTCAAGGAGCTGAAACAAGGCCAGCGCCCGAGTACTCTGGTTATCGCCTGTTCCGACTCGCGCGTCGACCCTGCCATTCTCACCAATTGCGAACCGGGCGACCTGTTCGTCGTCCGCAATGTGGCCAACCTGGTACCGCCCTACGAAAAAGGCGCCGGCCTGCATGGCGTCAGTACCGCGCTGGAGTTTGGCGTGCGCTCGCTCGAAGTGGAACACATCATCGTGCTCGGCCATCGCCAGTGCGGCGGTATCGGTGCATTGATGCAGGACGGCACCCCGGAGTCCAAGGGGGAGTTTATCGGCAACTGGGTCAATATCGCCAGGCGCGCAAAAGAACGCGTGCTTGCCGACCTGCCTGACGCCTCGGCAGAAGAGCAGGTCTGTGCATGCGAGGAGCAATCCATTCTGGTTTCGCTGGAAAACCTGCAGACCTTCCCGTGGCTGAAGGAGCGCGTCGATCAGGGCAAGCTTAATCTGCACGGCTGGCTGTTCGACCTGGAACATGGAAAGCTGGTGGCCTACGACGCCACTACCGGCAAGTTCGAATCCCTGACCTAAAGAAACAGCTCCTGCCGTGCCGCCTCGCTGATGGCGACGACGGCAGGATGCGATAGGCGGCGTTCCACCGAGATCGCATAGAAACTCTCCGTAACTTCCCCCGTGGCGCCTATCGCTTCTACTCCGTACTGATCACTGATTCGGTCCGCAATCGCGCTGGGCGCCGAGAAAATCCCTGCACCGGCCTGTCCGAACGCGGCCATCAGCGCACCATCGTCGAACTCGCCGGCAATGCGCGGACGGATGCGGTTCTGGTCGAACCAGCGGATCAGCTTGGGGCGCACTGCGACGTCATCGCCCGGCAGCAGCAAGGGGGCGCCATTCAGGCGCTGCGGGAAGTCTCCCGGAAATTCTTTTGCCAGTCCGGAAGTTGCAAAGAAGGTGAGCCCACATTCACCCAGCAGGTGATTGAATGCCTTCACATCGATGCGTGGCGACATCGGGCTGTCCGCGATCACGATATCCAGCTGGTGTATCGCCAACTCCCCCATCAGGCCGGCCACCTTGCCTTCGCGGCACACGATGCGAGAATTCTCCGTGGCGCGCAGGGCGGGTTCGATCAGCTTGTAGGCCAATGCTTTGGGCACGGCGTCGGAAACGCCCACACGAAATTGCAGTGGTCGTCCGCCCGGGCTGTGGCGCAGTACATCCTCCAGCTCCTTACCTAAAGAAAAAATCTCCTCAGCATAGCCCAGCACCGTGCGTCCGGCATCCGTTAGCGCAAACCGGCGGCGTGAGCGGTCGAACAAAGACTCGCCGAGCACGTTTTCGAACAGGCTCAATTGGCCGCTGATGGTTTGCGGCGTGAGATGCAATTGTTCGCTCGCGCGAGCGATGCTCCCTGCCTTGGCCACAGTCCAGAAGTAATAGAGGTGTTTGTAGTTCATGCGTAGTTGTTCGGCTTTTTCGATGTTTTATTAAAGTATATTCGAATTTTTATGATCATGACTTGAGGATAGAATTGCCGGTATCTTAAAAGATGATGCGGCCCGTGTGCGTCGCATCCCGTCATCGAGGAGTTTCTGCTATGGAAAAAATCGAAGGCTGGCTGGAAAGCCTGCTGTTCGGCAGTCGTTGGCTGCTTGCACCTTTCTATCTCGGGCTGGTGGGTGCGGTCGGCGTGCTGCTGTGGTATTTCGGCGTGGAATTCGTGCACCTGATACACATGCTGTTGTACGGCGAAGGCAGCATCGTCGTCGGCGTGCTGTCGCTGGTCGATCTGGTGCTGGTCGCGAATTTGCTGATGATCATTATTTTTGCGGGTTACGAGAATTTCGTGTCCAAGATACATACCGGCGATCACGAAGACCGGCCGGACTGGATGGGGCATGTGGATTTTGCCGACCTCAAGATGAAACTGATCGGCTCCATCATCGCGATTTCGGGTATCGAACTGCTCAAGGCTTTCGTCAACGTCAACAATTTCGATGATCATCAACTGGCCTGGAAAGTGGGTATACACATCACCTTCGTATTCTCCGGGTTGATGTTCGCCGTCATGGACAAGCTGGGCGAATACAAGAAGCACGGCGCGGGTAGCTGATCTGCGATCTTATTGAAAGGAAATTCATCATGAAACGCGTATTTCTGTTTTTGGCTACCAACTTCGCCATCGTGCTGGTGCTGTCGGTCACGATGCGTTTGTTGGGCGTCGAGCCTTATCTGAACGCGCAGGGGCTGAATCTCGGCTCCCTGCTGATCTTCGCCGCGGTGATGGGCATGGGCGGCTCCTTCATTTCTCTCGCGATTTCCAAATGGACGGCCAAGCGTTCGGTCGGCGCGGAAGTGATCGAAACGCCGCGTAACGAAGGCGAGCGCTGGCTGGTGGAAACCGTGCGCCGTCAGGCACAGCAGGCCGGTATCGGCATGCCGGAAGTAGCGATTTATCAGTCGCCGGATGTCAATGCTTTCGCCACCGGCATGAACAAGAACAACGCGCTGGTGGCGGTTTCCACCGGGTTGCTGCAATCGATGACGCGTGAGGAGGCCGAGGCGGTGCTGGGGCACGAGGTCTCGCACGTCGCCAACGGCGATATGGTGACGCTGGCGCTGATCCAGGGCGTGGTGAATACCTTCGTGATGTTCCTGTCGCGCGTGATCGGCTATCTGGTCGACAAAATCGTGTTCAAGACCGAGCGCGGCCAGGGGCCGGCTTTTTTCGTGACCATGATCGTCGCGGAAATGGTGCTGGGCATCCTGGCTTCCATCATCGTGATGTGGTTCTCGCGCCAGCGCGAGTTCCGCGCCGACCGCGGTGGCGCCAGTCTTGCCGGACGCCAGAAGATGATCAACGCGCTGGAGCGTCTGAAGCAGGCGCATCCCGAGCCGCTGCCGGAGAAAATGGCGGCTTTCGGTATCAGCGGCCATAACGGCGGCGGGCTGAAGCGTTTGTTCATGACGCACCCGCCGCTGGAAGAGCGTATCGCGGTCCTGAAGGCGGAAGGCTGATCGGATGATGGAAACAGTCGCACAAGGCTGGATGTGGGGCGCGTTTGTCGCCTTCGTCATCGCCATGCTGGTGCTGGACATGTTCGCTCTGGGCGGCAACAAGCCGCGCAAGGTGAGCGTGAAGGAAGCCGCTGCCTGGTCGCTGGGCTGGTTTACGCTGGCGATGGTATTCAACGCGCTGCTGTGGTGGTATCTCGACGGCAGCGCCGGGCGCGAGGTCGCCAATACCAAGGCAATGGAATTCTTTACCGGCTATCTGATCGAGAAATCGCTGTCGGTCGATAACCTGTTCGTGTTCCTGATGCTGTTTGGCTTTTTTGCGGTGCCGGCGGAATACCAGCGGCGCGTGCTGCTGTACGGCGTGCTGGGGGCGATCGTATTGCGCGCGGTGATGATACTGGCCGGGGTGTGGCTGGTGAGCCAGTTTTCGTGGATTCTCTATGTCTTTGGCGCATTCCTGGTGATCACCGGTCTCAAGATGGTGCTGTTTGCCGAACACAAGCCCGACCTTGAGAAGAATCCGGTGCTGAAATGGATGCGTTCGCACCTGCGTATGACCAGTGAGTACAGCGGCGAGCATTTCACGGTGGTGAAAGACGGGCTCCATTACTTTACGCCGCTGTTTGCGGTGCTGGTGATGGTGGAGATTTCCGACGTGATTTTCGCGGTGGATTCGATCCCGGCGATTTTCGCGGTGACCACCGATCCGTTCATCGTTTTCACCTCGAATATCTTCGCGATTCTCGGCCTGCGCGCGCTGTATTTCATGCTGGCCGACATGGCGGACCGTTTCCATCTGCTGAAGTACGGTGTCGCGGTGGTGCTGGTGTTTGTCGGGATCAAGCTGCTCATTGCCGATTTCTATCATGTGCCGGTACTGCTGTCCTTGTCGTTTGTCGCGCTGATCCTGGCAATCTCCGTTGTTGCGAGTCTGATAGCCACACGGACTAAGGAAGTCGGGGCCTAAATCCTTTATAATTACGGACTTTTTCTTGAAGGGCTGAACTCGACATGGCATTCACCAATGTGCCGACCGGCAAGGACGTACCCAACGATTTCAATGTGATTATTGAAATCCCGATGCAAGGCGATCCGGTCAAGTATGAAGTGGACAAGGAAACCGGCGCGATTTTCGTCGACCGTTTCATGGGCACTTCCATGCAGTATCCATGCAACTACGGCTACATCCCGCATACGCTGTCCGAAGATGGCGACCCGGTCGATGTGCTGGTGATCACCCCGGTGCCGCTGATCCCAGGCGTGGTAGTGCGCTGCCGCCCGCTCGGCATGCTGAAGATGACTGACGAAGCCGGTCCTGACGCCAAGGTACTGGCCGTGCCGGTAGACAAGGTGTGCGGTCTGTACAGCCACTTCAAGGATTACAACGACGTTTCCGCCTGGCGCCTGACGATGATCTGCCACTTCTTCGAGCACTACAAGGATCTCGACAAGGGCAAATGGGTCAAGGTCGATGGCTGGGAAGGCATCGATGCCGCCCGCCAGGAAATCCTGGCCGGCGTCGAGCGTTACAACAGCGCCGAGGACAAGCCCGCGTTCTGATTGCTGCTCCAGTACCATAAACATAGCCCGGCTTTTGCCGGGCTATGTATTTCAGCCTGCCCATTCTGCTTCCGCCTCTTCCCGTTTTGCGTTAAGCTAGGCCCATCCCCATTGGGGGTGTTTTCCTGCAACACCCAAGCGGTTTCTGACGTTTCCCTGCTGGAATAGGCTCTATGTCGAAGAAAATCAAGAACGCGTTTTACGCGCAATCCGGCGGCGTAACGGCCGTCATCAACGCTTCGGCCTGCGGCGTCATCGAAACCGCGCGCAAGCATCCCGATAAAATCGGCAAGGTATACGCCGGCCGCAACGGCATCATAGGCGCGCTGACCGAAGACCTGATCGACACCAGCAAGGAAAGCGACGCAGCCATTGCGGCTCTCCGCTCCACCCCTTCCGGCGCTTTCGGCTCCTGTCGTTACAAGCTGAAGAGCCTGGAAACCAATCGCCGCGAATACGAGCGTCTGATCGAAGTTTTCCGCGCGCACGACATCGGTTATTTCTTTTACAACGGTGGCGGCGACTCCGCCGACACCTGCTACAAGATTTCCCAGCTTTCCGAGACCATGGGTTACCCGGTGCAGGCGATCCACGTGCCCAAGACCGTGG
>Ga0066486_1000292_pt1 | contig 14428 bp, 12 predicted proteins | sample LakWasM128_HOW14_2_FD_59591 | JGI IMG/M metagenome (GOLD analysis project Ga0066486, IMG submission 59591) | Freshwater sediment methanotrophic microbial communities from Lake Washington under simulated oxygen tension - Sediment Metagenome 128_HOW14 | ecosystem: Environmental > Aquatic >... | reverse complement strand
TTTGAGGCGATGGGCGTATCGCTGGTGCTGCATCCGCGTAATCCCTACGCCCCGACGGTGCATATGAACGTGCGCTGCTTTATCGCCACCAAGCCCGGCGAGGAGCCGGTCTGGTGGTTCGGCGGCGGCATGGATCTGACGCCGTATTACGGTTTTGAAGAAGACGCGATCCATTTCCACCGCACTTGCCGCCAGGCGCTCGACCCGTTCGGCACCGAGCTTTACCCACGCTTCAAGCACTGGTGCGACGAATACTTCTACCTCAAGCACCGCAAGGAACCGCGCGGCATCGGCGGCATCTTTTTCGATGATTTCAGCGCGCCCGGCTTCGAGCAGAGCTTTGCGATGGTGAAAAGCGTGGGCGACTCCTTCCTGAACGCCTACCTTCCCATCCTGCAACGCCGCAAGGACACGCCTTACGTCGAACGCGAGCGCGACTTTCAGGCCTACCGACGCGGACGCTATGTCGAATTCAACCTGGTCTTCGACCGCGGCACGCTGTTCGGCCTGCAATCGGGCGGGCGCACCGAATCCATCCTGATGTCCTTGCCGCCTATCGTCAAATGGCGCTATGACTGGCGGCCGGAAGCTGGGTCGGCAGAAGCGCGGCTATACACGGAGTTTCTGACCGGCAGAGATTGGCTGGCATAACTTCAGTCAAGTTTCTGTCATAATTCGCGCGGGGATAATTAACAGGGAGAGCAGCGCATGAACGCCGTGGGAACACTGATGGCTACATTATCCGGATGGGTCTGGGGGCCGCCGATGCTGACCCTGCTGGTGGGTACCGGGCTATATCTGACAGTGCTGCTTAAAGGCATGCAGTTCCGCGCGCTACCCTTGGCGTTTCGCCTGATTTTCCGCAAGGATCACCATCACGAGGGCGATATCAGCCATTTTGCTGCGCTGATGACGGCGCTGGCGGCGACTGTCGGCATCGGCAACATCGTCGGCGTCGCCACGGCGATTACGCTCGGCGGCCCCGGCGCCGTGTTCTGGATGTGGATGACCGGCCTAGTCGGCATGGCGACCAAGTATTCCGAAGCGGTGCTGGCGATCAAATACCGCGAAAAAGGCGAGCATGGCATGCGCGGCGGGCCGATGTACTATCTGGCGAAAGGCGCCGGGCTGCCCTGGCTGGGCACGCTGTTCGCCGTCTTCACCGCACTCGCGGCATTCGGCATCGGCAACATGACGCAGGCGAATGCCACCGCCAAGATTTTCGAGAGCACCTTTCACATCGACACGCTCGCCACCGGCCTCGTGCTGATGGTGCTGACGGCGCTGGTCATCCTCGGCGGCATCCGCTCCATCGGCAAATTCACTTCGTTCCTGGTACCGTTCATGATTCTCGGCTACGTGGGCACCTCATTGGTTACCCTGGTGCTCAACGCTGCCGAAATTCCCGCCGCACTTGGCCTGATTTTCTATCATGCATTCAATCCGGCCGCGGCGACAGGTGGATTCGCCGGCGCTACCATCGCCGCGGCCATGCGCTTTGGCATCGCGCGCGGCGTGTTTTCCAACGAGTCCGGCCTGGGCTCGGCACCGATAGCCGCCGCCGCCGCGCGCACCAGCGACCCGGTAAAGCAGGCGCTGGTGAGCATGACGCAGACCTTCATCGACACCCTTGTGGTGTGCTCGATGACAGCGCTTGTCATTCTGACCGCGACCCCCTGGACGCAGGGCGTCGGCGCCGAACAACTGACCAGCGCCAGCATGGCCGAAACGCTGGGCAGTGCAGGCGCAGTACTGGTTGCACTATCGACCGCGCTATTCGCCTATTCCACCCTCATTGGCTGGAATTATTACGGTGAAAAAGCCATCGAATATCTGTTCGGCTCGCGCTCCATCCGCATCTATCGCATCTTCTTCATTGCAGCGGTGATTGTCGGCGCAACCACCAGCCTGGAATTCGTCTGGAACTTCTCCGATCTGATGAACGGCATGATGGCAATTCCCAACCTGATCGGGCTACTGCTGCTGTCCAGAATCATCAAGGAAGAAACAGATCGCTATTTCAACGGCAAACCGCAGGTAATTGCGGCGGAACAAAAATAAAACCGACTGGTAAGCTCTTGTAGCGCGGGTGTCCGCCCGCGCATAAGGAGGCAACATGAAGCAAGTTGCGCACCGCAGCCACTGGACCAACCGCTGGACATTCATTCTGGCGACAGCCGGGTCGGCCATCGGCCTCGGCAATATCTGGAAATTTCCCTACATGACCGGCGTCAACGGCGGCAGTGCCTTCGTGCTGGTATTTCTCGCCTGCATCGCGCTGGTCGGCATCCCGCTAATGATGTGCGAAATCATGCTGGGGCGGCGCGCCCAGCGCAACCCGGTGGACGGCATGCTGGCATTGGCAGCGGAAGCCAATGCCTCCGGCAAGTGGAAATGGTTGGGCATCATGGGGCTGTTCGCCGGCCTCTTGATCCTGGGTTTTTACAGCGTAATTGCCGGCTGGGTGCTGGATTACGTAGTGCGCGCGGCTAGCGGCATGTTCAAGGGCATGGACGGCAAGCTGGCGCAGGAGCATTTTGCCGCATTCCTGGCGACACCGCTGGAGCTGATCCTGTGGCACACGCTGTTCATCGCGATGACCATGGGCGTGGTGGCGCGGGGCGTCAATGCAGGGCTGGAGCAGGCCAACAAGATTCTGATGCCAGCGTTGTTTGCGATCCTGCTGGTGCTGCTCGGCTACAGCATGGCGGTAGGCAATTTTGCCGATTCGGCCAGATTCATGTTCACACCGGATTTTTCCAAGGTGACGCCGGGGGCCGTGCTGTCGGCACTCGGCCACGCCTTCTTCTCGCTTAGCCTGGGCATGGGCGCCGTGATGGTTTACGGCTCCTACCTGCAACCGCATATTTCCATCGCCCGCACCACGATGTATGTCGCCATTGCCGACACCGCCATCGGCCTGCTGGTCGGGTTGGCAATTTTCTCGCTGGTGTTCGCCAACGGGCTGGAACCGGCGGCCGGCCCGGGGCTGATCTTCCAGACCCTGCCCATCGCCTTTGGCAGCATGCCGGCGGGCGGTCTGATGGGAACGCTGTTTTTCGTGCTGGTCGCTTTCGCCGCCTGGACATCGGCCATTTCGCTGGTGGAACCGGCCATTGCCTGGATTACCGAAAACACGCCCATCCCACGTAAGCGCGCCGCTTTGATGATCGCGATGGTCGACTGGCTGCTCGGCATTGCCGTTGTGCTTTCGTTCAACGAATGGAAAGACGTGAAGCTACTGTTCGGCCTGAATATTTTCGACACCCTGGACAAGCTCACCACCAACATCATGCTTCCTCTTGGCGGGCTGCTGATGGCGATATTTGCGGGTTGGGTGATGCAAACGCGCCATGTGCGGGAAGAACTCGGGATTGCCGTACGGGCTTATACGCTGTGGCGATTCACCATCCGTTTTATATCGCCGCTCGCCATCGTGGCGATATTTCTTTATCTGTTCGGCCTGATCAAGTAATGGCAAAAACCACAATAAAAAAGCCGGTCATGTGACCGGCTTTGCGATGTGCGATTCCGTGGCCTGGATTTACAGGGTCAGGATCCACTTGACGATAGTCTTGATGTCATCGTCCTTCACTTGCGGGCTGTTAGCCGGCATCGGGATCGGGCCCCAAGTACCGCTGCCACCCTTCTTGACCTTCTCGACCAGCTTGGCTTCGGCGTCCTTCTGGCCCTTGTATTTCGCAGCTACATCCTTGTAGGACGGGCCCAGAACCTTCTTGTCCACGCTGTGGCAAGCCAGACAGCCGCTCTTTTGAGCCAGAGCCTGAGCTGCGGCATCGGCGCTGGCAGTGCCGGCAATCATCAGGGAACCAGCGGCAGCAACCGCCATCATCAATGCTTTCATGTTTACTCCTTCGATTTCGATCTTGTAATTGAATCAGTTAAGCGAACACCCATTAAGGTAAAGCAATCATAAACGTGTTTCACCCTTATTGCCAAGGGGCCGCAAGATCTCCAGCAGGGCATCCCAGTCAGTGATTGCAGGCAAGCACTCAACGCCTCGACATACCCATGCGTTGACATTATTTTGCATCGGCCGCTCAATTGCCGCGGGCAAGCCGAATATCGACGCCGGCAAAGCGATGACCAGCGTTGAAGGCAGCCATGCTTTATCCAGCCTTTCCTTCCAGGATTGCATCTCAATTTGCGGGCCGCGCAGGATCACCAGGGCAGGAGGAACCAGATATTCGTCAAGCGCCATCACCATGCTGGGACAGGCGGCGGGATTACGCTCCATCACGGTGGCGAATGCCCGCAATGTTTTTTCGGCGGCCTTTAGATAACGCACCTCGCCGGTCAGATGCCCGAGTCGCTGCAGGGACAGCGCGGCGATACCGTTGCCGGAGGGCGTGGCATTGTCGAAAGCGGATTTGGGGCGCTGGATCAATGGCTCGTGATCATGGCTGGTGAAGAAGAAGCCGCCCGTTTCGTGGTCCTCGAACCGCGACAGCAATGCTTCGGCGATGTCGATGGCGAAGTCCAGGTCTGCCTTGCGGAAATCGGCCTGAAGCAGACCGAGCAATGCCGCGAGCAGGAAGGCATGATCATCGAGATACGCGTTCAGGTGCGCCTTATCATCCTTGCTCGTCGCCAGCAATTTACCTTCCCGCCATAAATGACTGCGGATGAAATCCACGGCTTCGTGAGCCGCAGCCGCCCACTCCATACGACCGCATACACGGGCCGCACATGCCAGCCCCTGTATCATCAGCGCATTCCAGCTGGCCAGTATCTTGTCGTCGCGGCCCGGCGGGATGCGCTTTGAACGATAATCGAAGAGCTTGCCGCGTGCGGATTTCCACACCTTTGCGGCCTCTTCGACCGTCAGATCCGATGTCCCGGCAGCTTCGGCAAAACTGCGTATCGCATGCAAATGCCAGGCATGTTCGAAATTGGGCGTCGACCCCAGCCGGAAACGCTGCTCCAGGAATCGGTATTCCCTTTCATTCAGCAACTGCCGCAATTCATCTTTCTGCCAGACGTAAAACTTGCCCTCTTCGCCTTCGCTGTCGGCATCCAGCGAGGAGTAGAACGCACCTTGCGGAGAACGCATTTCGCGCATGGCCCAATTCACCGTGTGTTCGATGACCTCCAGGTAATGCGCGTCCTGCGTCATCCGCCAGCCCTCGCTGTAAAGGCACAGCAGTTGCCCATTGTCATAGAGCATTTTTTCGAAATGCGGAATTTCCCAGTGATCATCCACGCTGTAGCGACTGAAGCCGCCGCCGACGTGATCGTAGATGCCGCCCTCCGCCATCTTGCTCAATGTCAGCGCGACCATGTGATGCGCGTTCTCGTCGCCGTGACCGGCGCGCTGCAGCAACAATGCCAGATCGGCCGGATTGGGAAATTTCGGTGCGCCGCCGAAACCGCCGTTTACCTTGTCGAATAATTCCGCCAAATGTGCGGCCGCTGCTGGCACTGCCGCGCCATCGAGCTCGGCAGGCGCGTCCTGTCGCATGGTTTTTTCCAGCACGGCAAGTATCGAGTCGTTCTGCGATTCGATTTCATCCCGGCGCTCATGCCAGGTCGATGCGATGTGTTTCAGCAGATCGGCAAATCCGGGCAGGTTGTAGCGTGGCGTCGGCGGGAAATAAGTGCCACCGAAAAACGGTATCTGGTCGGGCGAGAGAAACATCGTCAGCGGCCAGCCGCCGCTGCGCTGCGAAAGGATGGAATGCGCGCCCTGATATATCTGATCGAGATCGGGGCGCTCTTCGCGATCCACTTTGATATTGACGAACAGTTCGTTCATGACTGCTGCAGTGGCAGCATCCTCGAAGGATTCATGCGCCATCACATGGCACCAGTGACAGGCGGAATAACCAATGGAAAGAAGGATGGGTTTATTCTGCACGCGCGCCAATGTGAGCGCTTCCTCACCCCATGGATACCAATCCACAGGGTTATCGGCATGCTGCAAAAGATAAGGGCTGGTTTCGCCGGAAAGTCGATTAGACATGAAAACGGCCTCATGGGGAGGCTTGTCAGTCTAGCAAAAAAGTGTGCAATAGTTGAATATTTCAGTCAACTATTGTGAGCTTTTTCAGTCGATTCACAAGGGTTCGGTTCGATACTCCACCGTCAGCGCATGTGTGCTGCGCGGGGCTACCTTGACCATATTGTGCGCGGCATTTGCCGACTCCACGCACAGCATGTGCAGCCACTGATCTCCGATGTCGTCGATTCCGGCCGCCTTTTCCTGCCACGGGGTCCAGACTACCGTCGTCGCACTGCCGGACTTCGCGATACGGATGCGGCGGCGCAAGCCCGGATCCTCAATCACGCACTCTGCTTCGGTATCGACATACACGCGATCCGTTTCGCCGGTGAAATCGATGACGCCTTCCTGCTGCTTGCGCACGAAGTTCTCGACCTTGTCCAGATAGGCGCAGCCTTCCAGACCGAGCACTTTCACCTTGGCAACATCCGCCACCTGAAAATAGGTATGGAAAGCCTCGCCGATCGTGAATTCCTCATCACCCGTATTGGTGGTCGTCAGCGTCATGCGGAGCGTCTCACCTATCAGTACATCCAACGTCAGCAGCGAAGGATGTGGCCATTGCGCATGGGTGTCCACGCCTTGCACCAGCCGCAAGGTCAGCCGCGTGGCGCCATCGGTCTCGGCAGAAGCGCCGATGACCTCCCACGGATGATTGCGCGCAAAACCGTGCGCGGGAAATTCCGGATCATTCGGATGCACGCCGAACCACGGCCAGCACACCGGCGCGCCACTATGCGCGGATTTGCCCTGCATGAGCTTGACCCTCTCCGAATACCATACGACCGGAACCGAAGTCGATCTCGGCCGCCAAGTCAGCAGGTGCGCGCCTTGCAGCGTCAGCCGGGCAGAAGCGAGAGGATTTTCGATCTCGGCCACCACCAGGCCGCTGGTGTCTTCGACGAATTTGAGTTGCTGGCCGATACCGAAGCGGGTGTTCAATTCTTCCATGTTCATGATGATGTCCTTCGTTGTCAGAATGCCGCAGCAGCCGCGGGCATGACTGGCTTGAATACCATCAAACCGTAAACCGCGATCATGGCGGTAAATGCGACCATGCCCAGCCACATCCAGTAGCGGCACAATTGCCAATAGCGTTGAGTAAGGGCTTCCCCACGGCGTACAGCGGTGCGCGATAGCCGCCGCATTTCGATCTGCTGCCAAACCACGGGAAGCCAGCATGCACCGGCCAGGACATACAGACCGATGGCCCACGCCACCCAGCCCTGCGTCAGCGGCCATCCGGCGAGATGTACCATCCACAAGCCGGTAATCGGCTGTACGATCGCCGTGGGCGTTGTGAAGAGCCAATCAGCCAGCACCACGCGCTCCATCACCACGGCAATGCTACGCACATCGCCGGAGCGATCGGTCGTCCATTTGTAGAACGCCGTCCCCAAGCCGGTACCGAACATCAGCGTGGCGCTGAGGATATGCATCCACTTCAGCAGCAGGTATTCCATGTGTCAGCCGTGTATCTGCCGGATGTCCAGCCCGATCAGCGCACCCATGTATTCATCGAGCGTCAGTAATCCGACGCATGGCATGGCGCCGCGTTCCGTCACAGTGCCGCTCGCTAGCTTTCGAACCAATGCAATCGCGGCGCCGCAGGGAATGTGCGGGCCGTGATGCTGCCCCGCCAGGATATGCCAAACACGCGTCAGCGGTCGGCCTTGATGATCAATGCCGGAAAGCTCGACATGCATCGCAGAATCCTGCGGGCCGAGAATCTCCAGCCTTCGACTGATCCAATGCAGGGATTTTGCCCACTCGGCCATGTTGTTCACGATGCCCCAACGCACCAGCCATGAAAAAATCCAGGTCGCCAGATGCGCCATGGGTACACCGAGCCCGGCATGGAAGGTCACGGTTTTTACGTCTGGATAGCGTTGCGCGAACACCGCCAGATCGGGCACATCGCAATTGCCCAGCCAGCGCTTGCCTATAGGCGCGGGATAGCGTCGGCGATGCAAATCCTGCCAGCCGAAAACGCCTTTCCACAAGCCGTTTTCCAGCCGCATGAAGGGCTTGCCGCAATAACCCAGCACCGCCCGCAAGGTCGCCAGCCCGGGCGTTTTCGCACCGGAAACAATTGCATGGCGGATGGAGTCGAGGCGCGAAAATTCGGGCAGGAAATAATCTACCGCGGCTGAGGACAGCGCCGGAACCGAGCTTGCCCCGCTCGCCACCAGCACTCCGGCCAGATGCGCAGCGGCGTCCAGCTTGTCGATGCCTGCCACAAAATCCCGGCCATCGGCCAAGTCGAGGTAATGGCAGCCGGCATCGATGCACGCCTGCGCGACGCGATAATCCTGCTGTTGAAATGGCCCGGCGGCATGGATGACGGTATTCACCGCCATCACCTCCAGTTGGCGAGCCAGCGAAGTAACATCGGCGTCGAGCGCTATTCCCTGTCGCTCCGGCAAACCAATCTCGGCGGCGAAACGGCGCGCCTTCTTTTCGTCGCGACCGGCGATCAGCAACCGGAGATTGTCATCCTGAGCCAGCGCGCGACTGATGTAAGCGCCGAAATTGCCGTAGCCCCCGAGGACAAGAACAGTATGCAAACCTGTACCTTTACGATCTAAATAATGGTTTGTTGTTGTAATTCATTCGGCGCAATGCGCTACGCTTATTGCTGCCCTACACCGTTGCATACCGCTACTTCCCCTGTGCCGCGCCGAGCGGAGCCGGAACGGGATCAGCAGTGCGCACTGTTCGAGCTCCGCGACAAGCTACGGTTTTTGTGGCTTGTTAGGGCGAGTTGCGCAAACCGCCCCGTTCTGGCGAGCAGCGCAGGGATCCCGAAGGGGCGTGGCGCTGGGATGCCTTTTCCGTTGGTTACTTTCCTTTGGGCAAGCAAAGGAAAGTAACTCGCCTGTCGGGCGAAACCGGCGGTTTTAGCGTTTCTCGACTTGAGAAACGTCCCGCACCGCCCCCTTGGCCGCCGATGTCGTCATCGCTGCATAAGCCCGCAATGCCGGCGATACCACTCGTTCGCGGCTGACCGGTTTCCAGGCTTGCGTGCCCTTGGCTTCCATTGCCTTGCGGCGGCTTTCCAGTTTTTCCACCGAAACATCCAGATGAATGCGGCGGTTGGGGATGTCGATTTCGATGGTGTCGCCCTCTTCCACCAGGCCAATCGCGCCGCCTTCGGCCGCCTCGGGAGAAGCATGACCGATGGACAGGCCCGAGGTGCCGCCGGAGAAACGGCCGTCGGTGAGCAGGGCGCACTCCTTGCCCAACCCCTTGGACTTCAGATAGCTGGTCGGATACAGCATTTCCTGCATGCCGGGACCGCCGCGCGGCCCTTCGTAGCGAATCACCACGACGTCGCCGGCGACGATCTTGTCGCCTAGGATGGCCTCAACGGCTGCATCCTGGCTTTCGAAGATGCGAGCGCGGCCGGTGAACTTGAGGATGCTGTCATCGACGCCGGCAGTCTTGACGATACAGCCGTCGAGCGCGATGTTGCCGTGCAGCACAGCCAGGCCACCGTCCTGCGAGTAAGCGTTCGCTTTGTCGCGGATGCAGCCCTCGGCGCGGTCTTCATCCAGCTCGGGGTAACGCATCGACTGGCTGAACGCAATGGTCGTCGGAATGCCGCCGGGCGCTGCGCGGAAGAAATCGCGCACGGCGCTGTCCTGCGTGCGGCGGATATCCCACTGGTCCAGAGCTGCGGCCATGCTGGGCGCATGCACCGTCGGCACGTCGCGGCGGATCAGGCCGGCGCGGTCGAGTTCGCCCAGGATTGCCATCACGCCGCCGGCGCGATGCACGTCTTCCATATGGTATTTCTGCGTAGCGGGTGCCACCTTGGACAGGCAGGGAACGCGACGGGATATCTGGTCGATGTCGGCCATCGTGAAATCGACGCCGGCCTCGTGCGCCGCAGCCAATAAATGCAGCACGGTGTTGGTCGAGCCGCCCATGGACACATCAAGGCTCATCGCGTTTTCGAAGGCTTCGAAAGTCGCAATGGAGCGCGGCAGCACGGAGGCGTCGTCCTGCTCGTAGTAACGCTTGGCGAGATCGACGATCAGGCGGCCGGCGCGCAGGAAAAGCTGCTTGCGGTCGGCATGGGTCGCCAGCGTAGAGCCGTTGCCGGGCAGCGAGAGGCCGAGCGCTTCGGTCAGGCAGTTCATCGAGTTGGCAGTGAACATGCCGGAGCAAGAACCGCAGGTCGGGCAAGCGGAACGCTCGACCTCGGCCACATCGGCGTCGCTGACATGGCTGTCAGCCGCCTCGACCATCGCGTCCACCAGATCCAGCTTGCGCACTTCGCCGTGCCAGTTGACTTTGCCTGCTTCCATCGGGCCGCCGGAAACGAACACGACGGGGATATTGAGACGCAGCGCCGCCATCAGCATGCCCGGGGTGATCTTGTCACAGTTGGAAATGCACACCAGCGCGTCGGCGCAGTGCGCATTAACCATGTATTCCACGCTATCGGCGATCAGGTCGCGGCTGGGCAAGCTGTACAGCATGCCGCCGTGGCCCATCGCAATGCCGTCATCGACCGCAATGGTATTGAATTCCTTGGCGACGCCGCCGGCCTTTTCGATCTCGCGCGCGACCAGCTGGCCCATGTCCTTCAGGTGCACGTGACCCGGCACAAACTGGGTGAACGAGTTGGCAATGGCGATGATGGGCTTGGTGAAATCCTCATCCTTCATCCCGGTCGCGCGCCACAGCGCGCGGGCACCGGCCATGTTACGGCCGTGGGTGGTGGTCCTGGAACGATACTGGGGCATGATGAACCTCGGGAAAACGTATAATCTTGCAATTTTACCCCATTAAGACGCCGAGACTCTATGCTTGTTCACCCGCAATTCGACCCCATCGCCATCCATCTCGGCTCCTTCGGTATCCATTGGTACGGCTTGATGTATCTGATTGGCTTTCTTGGCGTATTGTTTCTCGGCAAATGGCGTATCCGGCGCAATCCCGACTGCATCGTCAGCGAGCGCGATCTCGACGACATGCTGTTTTACGGCGCACTGGGAGTGATTCTGGGCGGGCGCCTGGGCTATGTGCTGTTCTATCAGCCGGGTTATTACCTCAGCCATCCGTTGGAAATCCTTGCCGTGTGGCAAGGGGGCATGTCTTTCCACGGCGGTTTTCTCGGCGTGCTGGTGGCCATGTGGCTCTTCGTACGCAAAACCGGCAAGAACTGGCTGGCGGTGATGGACTTCGTCGCGCCGCTGGTACCGCTAGGTCTCGGCGCCGGGCGGCTCGGCAACTTCATCAACGGCGAGCTATGGGGCCGCGCCACCGATGTGCCATGGGCGGTGGTGTTCCCACAGGTGGATAATCTGCCGCGCCACCCGTCGCAACTCTATGAATTCGGACTGGAAGGCATCGCGCTGTTTCTGCTGCTGTGGATTTATTCCAGCAAGCCGCGCCCGGTGGGTACCGTTTCCGGACTGTTTTTGATCGGCTACGGCGCGTCGCGCTTCATTGTGGAATTCGCACGCGAGCCCGATAGTTTTCTCGGCCCGCTGGCGCTGGGCATGAGCATGGGACAATGGCTGAGCCTGCCGATGATACTGATCGGCATCTGGATGCTGCGCCGCGCGCTGACAAGAAATAATTAGCCGATTTTTTGTCACACAACTGTCACATTGACGTCATATAGTGAGCAGCATCTTAGTTCGGTAAAGGAATTCCGATGCCCGCCAACATATTGATTATTGAAGACGAACCGGCCATTCAGGAGCTGCTGACGCTCAACATCACCCAGGCCGGCCACAATCCAATCCGCGCCTTGAGCGTGGAGCAGGCGCAGCAGCTGATGCGCGAGACCATGCCCGATCTCATCCTGCTCGACTGGATGCTGCCGGGCATGAGCGGCATCGAGTTCGCCCGTCGCCTGAAGTCGGACGAATACAGCAAGAGCATTCCCATCATCATGCTGACCGCACGCAGCGAGGAAATCGACAAGATTCGCGGCCTCGACGTCGGCGCCGACGATTACGTCACCAAGCCGTTCTCGCCGCGCGAGTTGAACGCGCGCATCAAGGCCGTACTGCGCCGCCGGGCGCCGCAGATGACGGATGACCCCATCGAATCCGGCACACTGCGCCTCGATCCGGTCACCCACCGCGTCACCGGCAACGGCATCCAGCTCGATCTCGGCCCGACCGAATTCCGCCTGCTGCACTACCTCATGTCCAATCCTGAACGTGTGCATTCGCGCTCGCAGGTGCTGGACCGCGTGTGGGGCGACCGCGTGTTCGTCGAAGACCGCACCGTGGACGTGCACATCCGCCGCCTGCGCCAGGCACTCGCCGCTTCCGGGCATGAAGAAATGATCCAGACCGTACGCGGCGTCGGCTACCGTTTCTCGGCGAAGTAATCGATAATGTGCGTCCGATTGAAGCTGTAGCGCCGCACGTAATTTTTCTACACTTCCGAAAACTGGATGCAACTACATGCATGAATTCCGCTGGCGCCTGCTATGGCTGTCCATTCCCACCCTGCTGTTTTGCCTGCTTCTATGGCCTTTGCTCGGCCTGGAATATGCTTTTGGAACCCTGGCCTTTGCAGCGATTGCTTATTTGCTCGCGCATATCTACTGGCTTGAAAAATTTGCCTTGTGGCTGAAGCAGCCCGAACTGGCCGCCATGCCGATCGGCTCCGGCATCTGGGAAGACGTGTTTGCCGCGCTGTATCAGGAAATCCGCCGCCAGACCAGCAGCCACACGGAATTGACCTCGGCGCTGGAGCGCTTCCAGCATGCCGCCAGCGCCTTGCCCGACGGCGTCGTGCTACTCAACAACACCGACCAGATCGAGTGGTGCAATCCGCCGGCGGAGATCCAGCTTGGCCTGAACCCTGCACAGGATACCGGCCAGCCCATCGGTTACCTGGTCCGCCAGACTGAATTCACCAGCTATCTGCAGGCGCAGGATTACGCCGAGCCGATCAAGCTCAATACCCTGCGCAACCCGGATATCACGCTGGAAATCCAGCTGATTCCCTTCGGCGACAAGCAAAAGCTGCTGCTGTGCCGCGACATCACCCCGATGGAAAAAATCGAAACCATGCGGCGCGACTTCATTGCCAATGTTTCGCACGAACTGCGCACGCCGCTCACCGTCGTCGGCGGCTTCCTCGAAACGATGGAGGATATGGGCAGCGGTATCCCGGAAAACATGCGCCAGTATTACAAGCTGATGCAGGAACAAACCCTGCGCATGCGCCGCCTGGTGGAAGACTTGCTGACGCTGTCGCAGCTCGAAAGCAACCGGACAACGCCGCAAGAAATCGAAATCGATGTGCCATCGCTGCTCGGCATGTTGATGACCGAAGGCGAAAGCCTAAGCAGCGGGCGTCATCGCTTGAAGCTGGAAATGGACAAAAGCCTCAACCTCAACGGCGCCGCCGAGGAATTGCATAGCGCTTTCGGCAACCTGGTCAGCAATGCTATCCGCTATACCCCGGAAGGCGGCGATATCACGCTAAAATGGGGCATGCGCGGCGATAATGCAGTCTTCAGCGTCACCGATACCGGCCTCGGCATCGAGCTCGAACACATCAGCCGCCTGACCGAGCGTTTCTACCGCGTCGATCGCAGCCGCTCGCGCTCCACCGGTGGCACCGGCCTCGGCCTGTCCATCGTCAAGCATATCCTGACGCGGCACCAGGCCAAGCTGGAAATCCAGAGCGAAATCGGCAAGGGCAGCACATTCGGCGCCGTATTTCCCGCCGCGCGGGTGATACGCAAGAATTTGATCGAGAACTGAATACCGAGGAGCGGTCCATGTCGCTGGAAACCTGGGAACTGATGAGCTATGTGGTCACCGTGATCGGCCTGCCGCTGGCAATCGCGGTATTCCTGTACGAGCAGCGCAAGGAACGGGAAAACGAAGAGGAAGAGGTCTACCAACTGCTGTCGGACAACTATCAGGATTTCCTCAAGGTGGCGCTGGAGAATCCCGACCTGCGGCTGTTCTCGATTGAAGGCACCACCACCCTCAACGAGGATCAGAAAGAGCGGCAACTGATCGTCTTCGTCATGTTGACGTCGCTATTCGAGCGCGCCTACCTGCTGCTGCACGAGGACGACATGTCCGAGAAGCAGGCGCGGCGCTGGAATTCCTGGGAGGACTACATTCAGGAATGGTGCAGCCGGCCGGATTTCCGCACCAATCTGCCGCGCCTGCTGCACGGTGAGGATCCGAGCTTCGTGCGCTATGTGGAAAACCTGGCGGTGACCAAGCTGTAACGGCCGCAAGCCGTAGCGCAGGCGTCCCTGCCTGCATCAAAACCAGTCATTCCCATTGCAGGCGAGACGCCTATGCTACAGACCTCAGACCTTAGTCTCGAAACTCAGAGAGGCAGAGTTGATGCAATAGCGCAACCCCGTCGGCGGCGGGCCGTCCGGGAATACGTGACCGAGAT
>Ga0066486_1000290_pt1 | contig 14551 bp, 12 predicted proteins | sample LakWasM128_HOW14_2_FD_59591 | JGI IMG/M metagenome (GOLD analysis project Ga0066486, IMG submission 59591) | Freshwater sediment methanotrophic microbial communities from Lake Washington under simulated oxygen tension - Sediment Metagenome 128_HOW14 | ecosystem: Environmental > Aquatic >... | reverse complement strand
TGGAAAACCTCCGTCTACCGGACGAGGGCGCGACCGGCCGCTGGCTGGTGGGCACGGCCTGGCGCTGGAAAAACAACCAGATATTCAAGCTGGAGTATGCCGGCGGCCGCGACGAGCACCCCGACATGCCACGCGGTTTTGCCGCTTCTTACGCGATTCTTTTTTGATGCGATTCGCGATACTCATCCTTCTTGCAGCAGCCGGTCTGCTGCCAGCGCCGGCCGTGGCGGCCGTGGCGGCCGATGAGCCGCTGGCCGTCATCGTGCCGCGCCATTTCAGCGGGCGCGAGCCCGGCACGCAGGAACTCGCGCTGATCTTCAAACGCAAAAAGCTGGCCTGGGACGATGGCATGCGCATTCAGGCCGTCAACTTGCCGTCGGACCATCCCGCGCGGCGCCTGTTCTCGCAACGCATCCTCAAGAGCGCGCCGGAAGCGCAGACGCAATACTGGAATGCAATGTACTTCCAGGGTGTTTTTCCACCGCATGTGGTCGCCTCGCCGGAGGCCATGCTGCGCTACGTTGCCGAGACCTCGGGTGCCATCGGCTACGTGCCCGGCTGCAAGCTCGATACGCGGGTGAAGGCGATACTGTGGATCGATGCCTCGGGCGCTATTTCGGAAAACTCGCCGCTTCTGGAATGCCCGCAGGATTGATACGGTCCTGCAAATAATGCAGAACCATTTTGCGCCTAGCCTGCATTTTTTGCGTGATTCGGAGTGGGACGTTCTATTTTTTCTGTCCTTGGCGTCGGCCTTGGTTATTAATATATCTAATTGAAATGTAAATGATTTAACGCCAATACAATGGCGTTTCAGCAGAATTTTCCCGGATTGGCACAGCGGTTGCTGAACTTACTGCAGATTAATTTGCAGGAGCTCTCATGCTTTGCGCCAACCTGATTGTTACACCGCTATCCGAAATTCATGCGGTACCGGCGCCGGACATTATCCGGCAGGAAGCGGACATTCACGTTCACGGCTCGCCGCACTACATCACACGGTTGTGTGGGCCTGATGCGCCCGAGCGGGCGGAGCTGGAGCAGTTTATCCGTCTCGTTTTTCATCGCGCTTACGGTGCCAGCATCAAGCATTTCATGCCGCAGCTGATGAGCCTGTGCGACGCCGGGGGCAGATTGCTGGCAGTGTGCGGCCTGCGCAATGCCGATCATGGGACGTTGTTCCTGGAAACCTATCTCGATGCGCCGGTGGAGCACGTAATCGCCGAGCGCACGCAACACGGCGTGGAACGTAGCGACATTGTCGAAATCGGCAATCTGGCCGTGGCGGCGCCCGGCATCGCGCCGCACCTGCTGGCAAGCGTCAGCCATTACCTGCACGGCACGGGCACGCAATGGGCCGTATTCACAGCGATTCCGGTGCTGCGCAATTCGCTTGCGCGTCTGAACATGCCGCTCGAAGTGCTGGCCGATGCCAGCCTGCAACGCATCGTGCCGGAAGAGCGGCCGGAGTGGGGCACGTATTACGACAAGAATCCGCAGGTGATGGCCGTGCGTCGCGCTTCCCGTCCGGATTTAACGGCCGCCTGAAGATGCGCTCCGTGCTCGATGCGGTCGCAACCGCCAATCCTCAAGCTATCGCGCTGCGCGGAGTTGCAGGCGCAGTCACCTATGCCGAGTTACAGGCGTCGGTCGCACATGCGGCGGGACATTTGCGCGATTCCTCGCCGCGCGTGATTGGCCTTGCACTGGAAAACGGCCCGGCCTGGGCGGCGATCGACCTCGCGGCCATGCAGGCGGGCATTCCGCTGGTGCCGCTGCCTTTCTTCTTCTCCGCCGGACAGCTTGCCCACGCCATCAAGGATGCCGGCGTCGACTGCATTCATACCGATCAGCCTGAACAGTTCGAAAAGCTCTTCGCGCAAATGCATATTGCAGTCCGCGAGCGCAACGAATGCCGCATCCACGGCCAGGCCGTCACCGAGTTCCGGCTGGAAGGCGTGCCCGCAGTTGCGTTGCCGCCCGGCACGGCCAAGATCACCTATACCTCCGGCACGACCGGCAGCCCCAAGGGTGTATGCCTGGGCGTGCGAGCAATGGATCTGGTCGCGCATTCGCTGCTGGAGTCGACCGATGCGCGCGCGTCTGACCGTCATGCCAGCCTGATGCCGCTGTCGACGCTGCTGGAAAACATTGCGGGCCTCTACGTGCCGCTGCTCGCCGGCGCAACCGCAGTGCTGCTGCCGTTTGCGGAGATCGGCCTGCGCGGCGCCAGCGGGCTGGATGTGCAAAAAATGGCGGCGGCGCTGCTTGCATACGATGCGACCACCACCATCCTGACCCCCGAAATGCTGCGCGGCCTGGTGGCGATTGCGGCTGGCGGGCATCCGCTGCCGCAAAGTTTGCGTTTCGTCGCGGTGGGCGGCGCGCCGGTGGCGGAGCGCTTGCTACAGCACGCCCATGCATTGGGCATGCCGGTGTTCGAGGGTTACGGCCTCTCGGAGTGCGCATCCGTCGTTTCGCTGAATACCGCCGCCGCGAATGCCGCGGGCACGGCGGGGCGGCCTTTGCCGCACGTGCGTCTTGCGTTTTCGCAGGAGGGCGAAATTCTCGTCGCCGGCGCCATCATGCTGGGCTATACCGGCAATGCCGAGTGCAATCTGCAGGAAGGTTATTGGCCGACCGGTGACCTCGGGTTTCTCGATACAAAGGGTTTGTTGCACATTACCGGCCGCAAGAAAAACATTTTCATCACTTCGTTCGGCCGCAACGTCGCGCCGGAATGGGTGGAGCGCGAATTGACGTTGTCCCCGGACATCGCCCAGGCCGCCGTATTCGGCGAGGGCAGGCCGTGGAATGTCGCGGTTATCGTGCCGCGCGGCAATATGCCGGAAGCCGCTGCGCGTATCGAGCAAGCAATCGCGAATGCCAACGCGCACTTGCCGGATTACGCCAGCATTCGCAACTGGCTGCCGGCGCAGGCGCCATTCACCCCCGCCAACGGGCAGATGACGCCCAACGGGCGCCTTCGGCGCGACGCCATCCATTCGGTGTATCAGGAGCAGATCGATCTTTTGTATGAGGAAAATATCAATGTTTTATGACGAACTACTCGCCGCGACCGAACGCGAGCGCAACGAGCTGCTGAATCTGCCACTGATCCGCGCCGGGGCGGCGGGGCAGGTGAGCCGCGATATGTACATTGCATTCCTGGCCGAAGCCTATCACCACGTCAAGCACACCGTGCCGCTGCTGATGAGTTGCGGCGCGCGCCTGCCCGAGCGTTACGAATGGCTGCGCGAAGCGGTGGCGGAATACGTCGAAGAGGAAATCGGCCACCAGGAATGGATACTCAACGATATCAAGGCCTGCGGCGCGGATGCCGAAGCCGTGCGCAACGGTTGCCCCGGACTGGCGACGGAGATCATGGTGGCCTACGCCTACGACGCGATTGCGCGGGTGAATCCTATCGCGTTTTTCGGCATGGTGCTGGTGCTGGAAGGTACCAGCGTCGAGGTGGCCACGCGCGCCGGCGAGGCAATCAAGACCAGTCTCGGACTTGGCAGCGAAGCCTTCACCTATCTTGCGTCGCACGGCTCGCTGGATGTCGGCCACACGGATTTCTACGCTAGGCTGATCAATCGCATCGACGACCCTGCCGACCGCGCGGTGCTGATACACGCGGCCCGCGTCTTCTACAAGCTTTACGGCGACATCTTCCGCGAGCTTGCCGCGCGCTTCTTCCCGGCCATGGCCGAAAAGGCTGCCGCATGAGCCTCAAGGGGAAACGCATCCTGCTGACCGGCGCTACCGGCGGCATCGGTTACCCGCTGGCGGTGGCATTGGCCGCCAAGGGCGCACGCCTCGCGCTGGTGGATCGCAATGGCGAGCGGCAGGAGGACATCTGCGAGGAAATCGTGCACGGCGGAGGCGATGCGGTGAGTATCGTCATCGACTTGCTGCAAAACCAGGCGCCAGCCAGTGCAGTGGCCATCGCCATGCAGTCGCTGGGCGGTTTGGACATGCTGATCAACAACGCCGGCATGATCGATTTCACGTTATTCCAGCAACAGGATCCGGCGCGTATCACGCAGATCATGAGCATCAATGCCGTCGTGCCGATGCAGCTTGCGCATGCGGTGCTGCCGCCATTTCTCGCGCAAGGCAGCGGGCGCATCGTGAATATCGGCTCGACTTTCGGTTCGATAGGTTTTCCGCATCACGCTGTGTATAGCGCCAGCAAGTTCGCGGTGCGCGGTTTCTCGGAAGCGCTGCGCCGCGAGCTGGAAGACAGCGGCGTGGAAGTCACCTATATCGCCCCGCGAGCGACGCGCACCGCGCTCAACGATGCGGCGGCCGTGCGCATGATGGAGGCCAATCGTATCGCCATGGATGATCCTTCCGTGGTCGCGCAAATCATCGTCCGCGCCATCGAGCAAGGCCGCAAGGAATGCTACATCGGTCGTCCGGAATCGATATTCGCCCGCCTTAACGGCATTCTGCCGCGCCTGGTGGATGCAGGCCTCAAGAAAAAAACCCGCGTCGCGCATGCGTTTGCCGACCGCGGCGTTTTCAATAAACCCTGAACGAAGGAGTAATTCCATGAAGAAATTGATAGCAATCATGGCCCTGGCGCTGTTTACCGTCACCGCCGCCCATGCCGGCAATGCGCTGGATGGCGCCATCGTGCAATTGCAGCACGACTGGGCGAAAGCCAATTACCACACCGCCAAGGATCAGCAGGAGGCGGCATTCAAGGCGCTGGCCGACCGCGCTCATCAGATTTCGGCCGCCAGCCCGGACAAGGCAGAAGCAATGATCTGGGAGGCCATCGTGCAAAGCGGTTACGCCAAAGCCAAGGGCGGCATCGGTGCTCTGAAACATGCCGAACAGGCGCGCGACCTGTTGCTTGCCTCGCTCAAGCTCAATCCGGAGGCCTTGCAAGGCTCGGCCTATACCTCGCTGGGTTCGCTGTACTACAAGGTGCCGCGTTGGCCGCTCGGTTTCGGCGACAAGAAGAAGGCGCGCGAGTATCTGGAAAAGGCGTTGCAGGTAAACCCGGACGGCATCGATCCCAACTATTTCTATGCCGATTTTCTGCTGGAGCAGGGCGAGACAGCCAAGGCCATCGAGTATTTCAACAAGGCGCTGAACGCTCCGGCGCGCCCCGGCCGCGAGGATGCCGATGCGGGTCGCAAGGCGGATATCGAGGAAGGCCTGCAGAAGGCGAAGCAGCGCTCATGATGATTTTCCCGCGACAGGTTTCATCCGGACGCACGGTGCTCGTTTGGTATTTTGCGTGCACGTATCTGGCCTTGTGCTGGATCAATTACGCCAATCTCGATATCGACTCGGCGTGGGCCATCGGGGCGGGGGCCGTGTTTTTCCTGCTGAATGCCTACGCCAGCTACAACGCGATGTATTTGTTCCCGGCACTGCTGCTGACCTGGCTCGCCGGGCGTCCCGGCATCTGGAAAGTCTTGCGGGTTCCCACATTTAACGGCACTGCCGCGCAAATCGCCGCCGTCGCCGGCGGTGCGCTCACCACACTGTTCTTTTACGCCAATACCCAGCTGCATGCGCTGTATGGCATGTTCGTCAACGGTTTCGTCGTTAATCTGGTCGTGACTCCGGGCGGACTCGAATCCCTCGGCGGTAGCGCGGCATCCAGCCTCGGCTTCGCGTTGGTCGGCGCTGCATTTCTCGTCGGCCATGCGGCGCTTTTATTCATGCTCAACTGGATATCGAGGCATCCTGCAGCGATGCGGCTCAATATCCGCAGGCTGGCGTGGCCGCTGGCGGGCGTGTTTCTCCTGTCGACCTTGGGCGATCGTGCGGCCTACGCCTATACCAACGCATTGAGCCAGGACACCGACATGCTGGTGCTGACGCAAAGCGTGCCGTATTACGTGAGCCTCACCGCGCGTCATTTTTTTACGCGGCTCGGTTTCAAGGTGTCGCCGGAGGAAAAGGTCGCCAGCGTTCACGGCCAATTGCGCTATCCGGCCCGGCCCATTACGTTCGATAAGCCTGCCAGGCCGTACAACATCGTCTGGCTGGTGTCCGAGTCCTGGCGCGCGGATACGCTGAATTCCGACATCATGCCGAACACGGCGGCCTTCGCCAGCCAGGCGCAAACCTTCAGGCTGCATTACAGCGGCGGCAACGGCACGCGCGTCGGCGTATTCACGATGATGACCGGCGTGCCGGGCAGCTACTGGCCGGCGTTTTACGAAGGCCATCGCAGCGCGCCGCTGATCGATGTGCTGCGTCGGCAGGGTTACCAGATGTCGCTGTACACCAGCGCCAAGTTTTCCTATCCCGAATTCGATCAGACCATTTTCAGCACTGTGCCCAAAGAGGATTTGCACTGGATCGAAGCCGGCGAAGGGTGGCAGAGGGATCGCAAGAACGTCGGCGATATGCTGGATTTCATCGATAAGCGCGATCCGGCCAAGCCGTTCTTTACCTTCATGTTCTTCGAATCGCCGCACGCCCGCTATTACTTCCCGCCGGAAAGCGTGATCCGCAGTCCGTACCGCGACGATATCAATTATGCGACGCTGGATCGCAGCGAGTTGCGCAAGGATATGGGCCTGATCAAGAACCGCTACCTGAACGCGGTGCATCATCTGGATAGCCAGTTCGCGCGGGTATTCGATTACCTGGAAGCACACCATCTGCTGGAAAACACCATCGTGGTGGCGCTCGGCGATCACGGTGAGGAATTTCTGGAGCAAGGGTATTGGGGACATAACTCGACGTTTTCGGATGCGCAGACGCGCACGCCGCTGATCGTATGGATACCGGGGATGAAGCCTGCGGTGCACGACAAGCTCACCAGCCATCTCGATTTGCCGCCGACCATCATGCCGTTGTTGGGCGTGAAAAATCCCGCGTCGGACTATTCGACCGGCATCGACCTGATGTCGCCCGAGCAGCACGAGTACATCACCCTGAGCGATTGGTCGCATATCGGGTACAAGGATAATGTGGCGAAGATTACATTGCCGATGAATGCACAGGGCATGATGGGCAAGAAAGTCGTCGGACCCCATGATGAAATGTTGAGTGCTGAAAAGGCAAAAACGCTCTTCAAGGCCGAGCAGCCGCATCTGGTGCGAATGATGCAGGATCTCGGCCGATTCACCCGGGCGATTAAAAACTGAAGCGCGCTGTCCCGGGTGCCTGAATTTCTGCAGCCGCCAGCGAAGCTGGAGCCTGTCGTTAGCCCTTCCGGGCTAGCGATTACAGCGTTGTTTTCTTGCTATTATCGGCGTTTTCGAGTACTTTCTCGGCATTGCTAGGGGTCTGCCGAAAGGCAGTGAGAAACACCCTTCGAACCTGATGCGGGTCATGCCGCCGTAGGGAAGCATGATTCGATGCTTCCCTACCTTAATACTAACGAAGGAAGCATAGCCAGGTGCTCCTTCGTTTCTAAAAGCTAGGAGTACCGAATGAACGCCAATCCCAAATTCCTCAACGTTTCCGCCGAACTCGATGCGGATGCGACCAAATCGTTTCCTAAATCGCGCAAGGTCTATGTAACCGGCAGTCGTCCGGACATTCGCGTGCCTTTCCGCGAGATCAGCCTGTCCGACACACCCTCCGCTTTCGGTGCGGAACAGAATCCGCCGGTGGTGGTGTACGACACTTCCGGCCCTTACACCGATCCTGACGCCAATATCGACATCCGCAACGGCCTGCCTGCCTTGCGCGCCAAGTGGATCGAAGAGCGCGGCGATACCGAAGTGCTGGACGGCCCGACTTCCAAGTACGGCCATGAACGCAAGACCGACCCTGCACTCTCCGAAATGCGTTTCAACCTGACCCGCCCGCCGCGCCGTGCCAAGGCTGGCCGTAACGTGTCGCAGATGCACTATGCGCGTCAGGGCATCATCACCCCGGAAATGGAATACATCGCGATCCGCGAAAACCAGCGCCGCGAGAACATGAGCGAGCTGATCCTGAAGCAGCATGCCGGCAACAATTACGGCGCCGCAACGCCCAAGCTGATCACGCCCGAGTTCGTGCGCGACGAAGTGGCCCGCGGCCGTGCGATCATCCCCGTCAACATCAACCACCCGGAAATCGAACCGATGATCATCGGCCGCAACTTCCTGGTGAAGATCAACGCCAACATCGGCAACTCCGCGCTGGGTTCTTCCATCAGCGAAGAAGTCGAGAAGATGGTGTGGGGCACGCGCTGGGGCGGCGACACGGTGATGGACCTGTCCACCGGCAAGAACATCCACGAAACGCGCGAGTGGATCATCCGCAATTCCCCTGTGCCCATCGGCACCGTGCCGATCTACCAGGCGCTGGAAAAAGTCGACGGCAAGGCTGAAGACCTGACCTGGGAAATTTTCCGGGATACTTTGATCGAGCAGGCCGAGCAGGGCGTGGACTACTTCACCATCCACGCCGGCGTGCGTCTTGCCTACATCCCGATGACCGCCAAGCGCATGACCGGCATCGTCAGCCGCGGCGGCTCCATCATGGCCAAGTGGTGCCTGGCGCACCACAAGGAATCCTTCCTCTACGAGCATTTCGAAGATATCTGCGAAATCATGAAGGCCTACGACGTCAGCTTCAGTCTGGGCGACGGCCTGCGTCCGGGTTCTATTTATGATGCCAACGACGAAGCGCAATTTGCCGAACTGAAGACGCTGGGCGAACTGACCCAGATCGCCTGGAAGCACGACGTGCAGTGCATGATCGAAGGCCCGGGCCACGTGCCGATGCACATGATCAAGGAGAACATGGACCTGCAGCTGGAACACTGCGGCGAAGCTCCGTTCTACACCCTGGGCCCGCTGACCACCGACATCGCCCCCGGCTACGACCATATCACCTCCGGCATCGGTGCCGCGATGATCGGCTGGTATGGCTGCGCGATGCTGTGCTACGTGACGCCCAAGGAACACCTGGGCCTGCCGGACAAGGAAGACGTGCGCGTCGGCATTATTACCTACAAGATCGCCGCGCATGCCGCCGATCTGGCCAAGGGCCACCCCGGCGCGCAGATCCGCGATAACGCGCTGTCCAAGGCAAGATTCGAATTTAGATGGGAAGACCAGTTCAATCTCGGCCTCGACCCGGAAAAAGCCAAGGAATTCCACGACGAAACGCTGCCGCAGGAAGGCGCCAAGCAGGCGCATTTCTGTTCGATGTGCGGCCCGCATTTCTGCTCGATGAAGATCACGCAGGACGTGCGCGACTACGCCGCGACCCAGGGCGTGAGCGAAGAAGAAGCGCTCACCAAGGGCATGCAGGAAAAGGCGATCGAGTTTGTGAAGAAGGGCGCCGAGGTCTATCAAAAGGTCTGATTTCAGTTTCGTTCGAGCGAACACTGCGAGGTCGCCGCTTGCCGCACTCGGCGCGCCTTTGCCCCGTCTACGCTCGAGTGGGCTGAAATGAAAGCCGTTGTTTGCCGGAAGGGCTGCGGTGCCTGCTGCATCGCGCCTTCCATCCATTCGCCTCTGCCGGGCATGCCGCACGGAAAACCGGCAAGTGTGCGCTGCGTTCAGCTTACCGAAGATAATCGCTGCGCCGTGTTCGGCAAGCCCGAGCGGCCGGCTTTTTGCGGCGGCTTGCGACCGTCGGAGGAAATGTGCGGTGAAACCCGCGTGCACGCCATGCAGTGGCTGGAGCGTCTGGAACGCGCCACCACTCCCAATTCGCCCGCATGATACGCGGCCTTGTAACCTTTACACCGGATAATAGAACCCCTGTATGGATATTCTGATTCTCATAAAGGCTTTCATCCTCGGCGTCGTCGAAGGCGCCACCGAATTTCTCCCCATTTCCAGCACCGGCCACCTCATCATCGTCGGCGATCTCCTGCAATTCAATTCCGAACGCGACAAGGTCTTCAAGATCGTGATCCAGCTTGGCGCGATCCTGGCGATTTGCTGGGAATACCGGGCGCGGCTGACGCATGTGATCAGTAACGTCGGCGAACCCGCCTCGCAGCGGCTGTTCGTCAATATCGCGCTGGCTTTCATGCCGGCGGCGATCCTGGGCGTGCTGTTTCACGACATCATCAAGACCTATCTCTTCACCCCGCTGACCGTGGCGATGGCGCTGATACTGGGCGGTTTCGCCATTCTGCTCATCGAGAAATACAAACCCGAGTTCGATACCGCGACAGTGGACGACATGGACTGGAAGCACGCGCTCAAGATCGGTCTCGCGCAATCCATGGCGCTCTTCCCCGGCGTGTCGCGTGCCGGCGCCACTATCCTCGGCGGCGTGGTGTTCGGGTTGTCGCGCAAGGCGGCGGCGGAGTTTTCTTTTTTTCTGGCGATTCCCATCATGTTCGCCGCCACCGGTTACGATCTATTCAAGAATTGGGAGCTACTGCACGCGAACGACATTCCGGTTTTTGCTGTCGGATTCATAACCGCATTTTTCAGCGCATTGCTCATGGTGCGCGGCCTGCTCAAATATGTATCCAACCATGACTTCCGCATTTTTGCCTGGTATCGCATCGTGTTCGGCCTGATCGTGCTGGCGTATTTTTCGAGTAAATAACTGAGTAACCATTCCTTGTGCGACTACGACACCCTTGTTAAAACGCTGCACCGCTTTGCGGATCAATCCAAAGAGCGTCCGCTGACGTTGGGCGAGGCTTTGGACTCGCTGGATGAAGCGGCTTATGCGTTCATCGCGATTATCCTGGTGCTGCCTTTCGTGCAGCCAGTACCGCTGGGGCCGATTACGATTCTTGGTGGGTTGGCATTCGCCACGCTGGGGTGGCAGCTGATGCGCGGTCACGAATCGCCGATGCTGCCGCAGAAGATGCAATCGATTGAGTTTAGCGAGAAAAGCTGGCGCATCCTGGTCAACGTCTGCCTCAAGATACTTGGGTTCTGCCGCAAATTCACGCGGCCGCGGCATACCGGGCTGGTGACCGGGCGCAAGGGGCAAAAAATCGGCGGATTCATCCTGCTGTCGGGCGGTGCGCTGATGGCAATTCCGTTCGGCGTGCTGCCGTTCAACAACGTGCTGCCGGCGCTGGCGATATTATTTTATGGCATTGGAGAGCTGGAAGAGGACGGTCTGATGGTATTCATCGCCTTTTTCTGGCTGGCGTTCACGGTACTGTATTTCGGCGCGTTTTTCGTTGCGCTGTGGTTTTTTGGTCAGGAAGCGCTCGCCTATTTCAAGTGGTAAGCCGGTGCTAAACTGAATAAATTACGCTTGATTGAGGAAGATCAGAATGAATAAAGCCCTCAAATATTCGCTCTATGGCGTCGGCGGCATCGTCGGGCTGGCGCTGGTCGGTGCCGGCGTGCTGGCAGCGACTTTCGATCCCAACGATTACAAGCCCTTGATCGTCGACCTCGTCAAGGAAAAGAAGCAACGCACGCTCAATATCGAAGGCGACATCAAGCTCGCCTTCTGGCCCAAGCTGGGCGCCGATCTCGGCAAGGTATCCTTGTCCGAACACAACGGTGACAAGGAATTCGCTTCCATCAACAGCGCCAAGGTGTTCGTTGCCGTGCTGCCGTTGCTCAAGAAAGAGCTGGTGATCGACACTATCCATGTCGACGGCGTCCGCGCCAACATCGTGCGTTACAAGGACGGTACGACCAATTTCGACGATCTGATTTCCAAGGAAGAGGAAGAGTCGCAAGAGCTCAAGTTCGATATCGACGGCATCAAGGTCTCCGATGCGTCGGTGAGCCTGACCGACGAGATGGGCAATCGCAATTTCAAGCTGAGCGACATGCAGCTGGAAACCGGGCACGTGGCCAAGAACGAACCCATCGATGTCGATACCAAATTCCATATTGCCGGCGATAACCCTGTGCTCGATGCAAAGATGCAATTCAAGGGCACTTTGCTGGCCGATACCGAAAAGAAGCAGTACGGCGTGAAGGGAATGACGCTGGCGTTGCAGGGCACGGTGACTTCGCTGCGCGATGTTGATCTGACCCTGGCGGGCGACGTGGACGCCAAGCCGGAAACGATGGAATTCGTGGTGGATGGACTCAAGCTGGCCGTAAAGGCGACACAGGATGCGCAAAAGCTCGACGTGAAGCTGGAAGCGCCCAGGCTGGTGGCGCAGAAAGATGAAGTAAGCGGTGACGATGTGAAGCTCGACGTCACGCGCAGCCAGGGCGACGACACGATGACCGCCAAGCTGGTGATCGCCGACATGAAGGGTTCGCCCAAGGCATTCGAGAGCTCCGGCATTTCCGGCGACATTTCCGGCAAGCAGGGCAAGCGCAGCCTGTCGGGCAAGTTCAGCTCGCCGTTCAAGGGTAATCTGGAAACGCTGGTGTTCGATCTGCCCAAGCTCGCCGGCAACGTGGACGTCAAGGATCCATTGCTGCCTAACGGCGCCGCCAAGATCGGCTTCAACCTCAACACTCACCTGGATGTGAAGCAGGAAAAAGCCGCCGTGGGCCTCGCCATGAACATCGACGGCAGCAACCTCAAAGGCGATGTCGGCGTGGCCGGTTTCAAGCAATCCAACGTGAAATTCAATTTGACCGCGGACCAGCTCGACCTCAACAAGCTGCTGGGGGTCAATCAGAAGAAAGAGGAAAAGCCCAAATCTGCCGCCGACAACAACAAGCCTGCCGACCTGTCCTTCCTCAAGACGGTGTTCGCCGACGGTTCGATCAATATCGGCGCGCTGCTGTACGACAAATACCGCATCAGCAATCTGGCCGCGAAGATCAAGGCCGACGGCAAGACGCTGGCGGTAAGCCCGCTCTCGTTGAAGCTCGATGACAGCACCATCAAGGGCCGCGTCGGCGTCAGCCAGTTCGAACGTGCGCTGTATACCTTCGATCTCGACATCGACCGTATCGACGCCGACCGCTATGCCGCCCAGGATCCCGGCGCAAAAACGGCGGACAAACCCAAGGACGATAAACCGCTCGATCTGTCCGCGTTGAAGGCGCTGAACGCCGACGGCAGCTTGCGTATCGGCAATCTCAAATACGGCAAGATCAATTCGTCCAACATCCGCATCGAACTCAAATCCGATGGGCGCAAGCTGGACATCGCGCCCTTTTCCGCGAAAGTGGACGATAGCCAGGTCAACGCCAATTTCGGCATTACCCGCTTCGAGAAACCTGTTTTCAGTTTCAACGTGAACATCGACAAGCTGGATGCCGACCGCTACATCACCAGGAGCGAAGCCAAATCGAGCGGCAGCACGGAAGACAAGCCGCTCGATCTGACTGCGCTCAAAAACCTGAATGCGAGCGGCAGTGCCAGGCTGGGCTGGCTCAAGCTCGCCAACGTGAAAACCAGCAACGTGAATATCGGCCTCAAGGCCAACGATGGATTGGTTAACCTGGTGCCGTTTTCCGCCAATCTTTATGACGGCAGCATGGACGGAACGCTCAGCGTGGATGCCCGATCAACGCCGGCCATCGCTTTCAAGCAGGACATGAAAGGTATTAGCATCGGCCCGCTGCTGGTCGACGCCATCCAGAACGACATGCTGGAAGGCAAGGGGACGTTGGCGGTGGATATCAAAACGCACGGCGATACCGTGCTTGCCCTGAAAAAAGCACTGGAAGGCACCTCGGCGATCCGGCTTGCTGACGGCGCGGTCAAGGGCGTGGACATTGCCGGCACCATTCGCGACATCAAGAACAAACTCAATTTCAGCGGCAACATGCTGGGTGCCGATCAGAGGAAGAAAACCGATTTCAGCGAAATGTCCGCCAGTTTCAAGATCGCCAAGGGCGTGGCGCACAACGAGGATCTCAGCATGAAATCGCCGCTGCTGCGCGTGACCGGCAGCGGCGATATCGATATCGGCAATTCGATGCTGAATTACACCGCGCGCCCCACGGTAGTGAATACCACCAAAGGCCAGGGCGGCGCCGAGATGGATGCACTTAACGGGCTGACTTTCCCCGTAAAAGTCACGGGGCCTTTCTCCGCGCCCAAATACGGTTTCGATTTTGCTGCGATAGGCACCGAAATCGCCAAGAAGAACCTGCTCAAAGGAACCAAGGCCGAGCCGCTGCAGCAATTGCTGGAAGGCAACAAGGAAGACGCGCTGAAGGGCTTGCTGGATCGCAAGAAGAAGCCTGCCGAGCAACCGGCTCCTGCGCCTGCCCAGCAGGAAGGGTCGACTACACCTCCTGCCGAACAGCAGGCCGCTCCGGCGCCAGCCCCAGCAGAAAAGCCCAAGCTCACGCCCGAAGAAAAGGCGAAGAAAAAGCTGAACGAACTGCTGGGGCTCTAGCTAATATTGGCTTTCATGGCCTGGCACCGGGCCAGGGCCGGGCTCCGAGGCGCAGCCCGAGAGAACACATGCGAGCGTCAGCAATAGGGCGAGCAGTATTTTCATGGCGATCTCCAGTATGATGACCGGAAAACCAATTTACTCCTGTGCATGACCGATTTCCATCATCCCATGAATGATTTCGCCCAGCGGCTGATCGCCTGGCAAAAGACGCACGGCCGTCACGATTTGCCGTGGCAGAACACGCGCGACCCGTATGCGATCTGGGTGTCGGAAATCATGTTGCAGCAGACCCAGGTCTCCGCCGTCATCCCCTATTACCGGCGTTTCATGGCGCGCTTTCCGGATATTTCTTCTCTGGCCGGGGCG
>Ga0066486_1000283_pt1 | contig 14743 bp, 9 predicted proteins | sample LakWasM128_HOW14_2_FD_59591 | JGI IMG/M metagenome (GOLD analysis project Ga0066486, IMG submission 59591) | Freshwater sediment methanotrophic microbial communities from Lake Washington under simulated oxygen tension - Sediment Metagenome 128_HOW14 | ecosystem: Environmental > Aquatic >... | reverse complement strand
CTTCTATCAGCAGGACGCGCAACTTCCCCGAGATCGGCGATGCCGGGGACTGGAAATAATCGTTGCGCACCTGCATAGTCAATAGCTCACTTACTAAACATTCTTACTTTTTCCCGCCAAACTCATAGCGAACTCCTACCCATGCCGCGCGAGGAGCTCCTGGAGATACAAGCGCAGAGCGGTCGTCGTCTCCGTCCATGAAAGTACCATCGGGCTCGAAGAAAGTTTCGCCCAACATGCCGCCGGTGTAATACTCCTTATCGAACACGTTGTTGACCTTGGCGAACAACTGCCAGCCGGTGTCGGTGAAGCGATAGCGGGTATCGAGGTTGACGATGGTATAACCGCCTACCTTGGCGCCTTCGCCATGGTCATCATTGTTTTCGTTACCGTGCGCGTACTGGTCGGAGAAGGCCACGATATTGGTACCGATGGTCCACTGCGGAAGCGCTTCCCACTCGCCGCGGAACTTGAACTGATGGCGCGGAATGCCCGGGATATTGTCGCCCTTGCCGACATGGATTTCGTCGCCGACGGCACTGTTGTTGACTTCGTTGACGAGATCGAATTCAGACTCGTACGTTGCCTGCACATAGCTATAACCTGCAGACCAGCGGAACTTGCCGAACTCGCCATCCAGACCGAAGTCACCGCCGACACGACGCGTTTTGCCGACGTTGTCGAAATAGCCAGCTCCCGTAGAACTGGAAGCGATGAACTGGATGTCGTCGGTGCTCTGCGTGCGATACAGGCTTGCGCTATAGCCGAGTGCAGGGCTCAGCTTGCCGCGAATGCCACCTTCAAAGGTCTTGGAAACCACCATATCCAGCGGAGGATCGCCTGCCATTGCGTTGGGAAGCTTGCAAGGCACGTCGGGGTTTGCGCATCCCAACTCAATGGAGGTCGGAGCGCGGCTACCCTCGTTATAGCTGGCGTAGAACGACAAATCCTTGGTCGGCGTGATAGCGAGACCGATGGCCGGGTTGATGCGATTGAAGCTGTGCTCCGCGGTCAGGGACTCTTCATCGCCAACCGGGTGCGTGATGCCATCCAGCTTGTCCTTGTTATCGACCTTGGTATGGTTGTAGCGGCCGGACAAGGTCAGGTGATAGACATCGTTGAACGAGTACGTATCGGTTGCAAACAGGCTCCAGGTCTTGCTGACACCGCGCAACTTGACGTCTGCTTCGTCATTGAAAATCCCGGTACCGCTCACGCCGCGGCTGGCAGTAATGTCACCCAACTCGCTGGACTGGCGGAAATCGGTACGACCATGATCGTAACCCAGGCCGGAGATAAAGAGGTTTTTGTGCCCGAACAGGTCCTGATCGAAGTTCAGCTGAGCAGTGAAGCCATAACCGACGCGTCTGGAATTGCTGCGGTTGAGCGCGCCGCCGCAATCCGTTTCGGGATCAGCCGAATCAGCACAAGTGGCATCGAAAGTTGCATCATCAACATCGTCGTTGACGTCACCATTCAGGCTACGCGTACGCGCATTGCGATAGTACATGTTGCCGCTGAACATCGTGTGGTCGCCCAGCCAGTGGCTACCGTTGAAATTCAGGAATGCGAGCTTGTTCTCGGTCCGGTCTGGCTTGGTGTTGATCACATCCCAGTCCTGTTCGCGCAGGAATTCCTTTTGCACCAGGCCGTTGCCGATCAAGTCATTATCTGCCAGCGACATCGTCAGGTTGAGATCGGTGGTCTCGCTCTGCCAGCCGATTTGGCCGAACATCTGCTTGACCTCCGAAGGCGAGGCGTCACGCCAGCCTTGCTCATCGAAGTAGTTACCGGAAAAGTAATAATCCACGCCGTTCGCAGCAACACCGCCAAACTCGGCCTGCGCGTTATAGCGATCCCAGGAGCCGGCCGAGAGTTCGACCGCACCACCCTGATGCGTAGCGCCGCGCTTGGTCTGCATGGAAATCGCGCCACCCAGGGTATTCAGGCCGAACAGCGGATTGGAGCCCGGAATCAGCGACATATTGGATATCGCGTTCATCGGAATCAGATCCCAGCTCACCACGTCGCCGAAGGGCTCGTTGATGCGCACGCCGTCCTGGAACACGGACAAGCCTTGCGGGGTGCCCAGCAGAGGCGAAGCCGTGAAACCGCGGAAATTCACATTCGGCTGGAATGGATTGTTCTGGGTTTCGTTGACATTCACGCCATTCATGTTCTGCGACATGAAGTCGGCAATGGTGAGGCTTTGCTGATTGCGCATTTCCTCCCCCTTTACGGTCTGCACGTTGGCAGGCACCTGTTCGATAGGCAGACCGATACCGGCGAGCGGCGTGGTGCTGATGACCTCGACGCGCTCGCTCTCTATAACTTCTGCCGAGGCGATTTGCGGTACGGCGCAGATGGACGCCACCAGCATGGCTATCGTCCGCAGACGAAAAACTTGGTCTTGCATGAGTACTCCCCCGATTTCGATGAATCCGATTGTTAAAAGCCCGTTACATAAATCAAGTTTCGTACCAAGACTTAACAATTACTTTCATCTGTTATTTTTCATATGCTTACTGAGTATCATGGTCGTTGCAGAGGCAGTTTAACGCAAAATATGGTTGTTTACAGCCATCAATGTGGCTACAAACAACCGATTGCTAAACGCTTTGCAATATCTGCCTCGGCGATACATGCACGATACGCCGCACTCCCAGCCATGCGGCCGCAGGCACCAGCAGCAATCCGGCACCGATGGTCAGTATCGCCAACCCCGGATTGAAGGCATAAGGGATTTGCAGCAGGCGGTCGCTGATCACCCAGGCAAGCAGGCTGGCGCCTATGGTAGCCACCAACCCGGCCAACAGGCCTATTCCGGCAAATTCGACAAGCACTGTGGCGCGCACCTGCCGGCGGCTGGCGCCAAAGACGCGCAGCACGGCGACTTCGCGGATACGTTCGTCCTGCGTCGCCGACAGCGCGGCATAGAGCACCGCAATGCCGGTCAGCATGCAGAAAGCGAACACGAATTCGACCGCAAGCGTCATCCGGTCCATAATGCCGCGCAATTGCGCGAGTATTGCTTCGACGTCGATGATGGTGAGATTGGGCTGGCTGCGCACCAGTCGGTTGAGCACATCCTCGCGGCCCGCCGGCAAATGAAAACTGGTGATATAGCTGGCCGGAAATTTTTCCAGCACGCCGGGCGGGGTAACTGCAAAGAAATTGGCGCGCATCGAGTCCCATTCAACTTTGCGCAGGCTCTGGATTTTCAGGTCGACGCGCTGGCCGCCGATGTCGTAAGTGAGTCGGTCGCCGAGCTTGATGTCCAGCGTGGTTGCAATGCCCTCTTCCAGAGAAATCAGCATCTGCCCGCGCTCGCTCGCCGCCCACCAGCGACCGGCGACGATGCGATTATCCTTCTGCATGGTTTCCGCCACCGAGAGATTCCATTCGCGCTCGGCGAGGCGGCGCGCGCGTTCTTCAACATAGCGGCCGGTATCGAGCGGGTGGTCGTTGATCGCCACCAAACGGCCGCGCACCATCGGGAAAATCTCCGGCGGTGCGAGCTGCTCCTGCACGAAAAACTGGCGCATCGATTCCATTTGGTTGGGCTGGATGTTGATGACAAACCGATTGGGTGCATCCGGCGGCAAGGATGCGTGCCAGTTATCGAGCAAATCGCCGCGAACAATGGTCAGCAATGCCATCGCCATCAAACCCAGGCTGAACCCGGCGACCTGCGCGATACCCACGCCGGGGCGCTGCAACAGATTGGCGATACCGACGCGCCAGGTGCCTCCCGAAGTCGCTGCCACTCGGCGTAACAAATATCCAGTTCCTGCAGCCACCGCGCACGCCACCAGCAATAGCGCGACCAGACCGCCCAGTACGATCCAACCCAGCTTCGCATCGCGCGCGCTCCAGAACACCAGCCCAAGCATTACAGCAATACCTGGCAACCAGGCCAGCCATGACACGACAGCGTTCTCGCCCAGATCCTTGCGCAGAATGCGCAAGGCCGGCACACCGCGCAAGCGCAGCAGATGGGGCAACATCACGCCCAGCATGGCTGCCATGCCTGCGAGCAGGCCACCGAAGGCTGGCGTCCAACCCGGTGCCGGAAGTTTTTCAAGAAACAGGCCGCCAGCCAGGCGGGCCAGTACCTCCTGTGCGGCAAAACCGAACAGACAACCCAGCAGGCTCCCAGCCAAACCGAGCAGTAAGGCCTGAACCAGAAACACCTGAAGGATACGGTTTTGCGAGGCACCGAAACAGCGCATCAAGGCACAGGTATCGAGATGGCGACGCACATAACGCAAACCCGCCAGTGACATGGCGACCATGGAGAGAATCACGCTCGCCATGGAAGCCAGACCGAGAAATTGGCGGGATTTCTCCAGAGCACTGCGGATTTCCGGCCGGGCACCGCTCACGTCCTCGATGCGCGACCCGCGTTCAAGCCGACCCTGCGCCCACTGGCGGAATTCGTCGAGAGCCACCGGTTCACCGGCCAATAACAGTCGATAGCGGACGCGACTGCCGTACTGGATCAAACCGGTGCTCGCCACGTCGTTGGCATTCATCATCAGGCGGGGGGCGATGCTGAACATATCGCCGCCGCGTGCCGGCTCCTCCTGCAATATCGCGGCGACTTTCAACTGTCGCTCGCCCACGGCCAGCGCATCGCCCTTTTGGGCTCCCAGCAGGCCGGCAAGGCGCGGTTCGATCCAGATTTCACCTAGGGTCGGCACGCCATCAGCCTTGCGCGCATCTCCAAACGGCTCATCGGCGATCGTCAATCTGCCGCGCAATGGATAGGTGGGACTGACCGCCTTGATTTCGGCCAAACGCCCTTCTTCGCCCAGCATTACCATGCTGGGGAATTCCATTGTTTGTGCAACTCGCAGGCCGAGCCTGCGCGCTTCTGCCGTAAATTCTTCAGGCAAAAGGCGATCCGATACCACAACAAGATCCCCGCCCAGCAGCATCCCGCCTTGTCTTCCCAGCGCCGACTCGATACGGTCGGCGAAAAACCCCACGGCAGTCATCGCGGCCACTGCCAGCACCAGCGCAAACAACAGAACACGGATCTCGCCGGCACGCCAGGCGCTACGTAATTGCTTGAGCGCAAATGTCATATCACCTCTCATTGCTTCAACCTGCCGCCTTCCAGATGCAGGCGGCGTCCGCAACGCTCGGCCAGAGTAGCGTCATGCGTCACCAGCACCAGTGTCGTGCCCGACTCCGCATTCAGGCCGAATAGCAGATCGATGATGCGTTGCCCGGTAGCGGCATCGAGGTTACCGGTCGGCTCGTCGGCAAACAGAATCGATGGGCGCGGAGCGAAGGCACGAGCGATGGCAACGCGCTGCTGTTCGCCGCCCGATAGTTGACGCGGGTAATGCGTCAATCTTGGCGTCAATCCCACCCTTTCCAGCGCCGCACGCGCACGCTCATCGGCATCGGCAGCCCCGGCAAGCTCCAGCGGGAGCAGCACGTTTTCCAGAGCGGTCAGCGCCGGCAGCAACTGAAACGACTGGAAAACAAATCCCATATGGCGGCCGCGCAACATGGCGCGGCCATCTTCATCCAGCTGCGCCAGATCTTCGCTGCGAAAAATAACGCGGCCGGCACTGGGAACATCCAGCCCCGCCAGCAGACCAAGCAAAGTGGACTTGCCTGAGCCCGAGGCGCCGAGAATGGCGACGGTTTCGCCCCCCAGCACGCGGCAGCTGAAATCCGAGAGGATCGCGAGCTCGCCTTCGCTGCTGGTAACATGCTTGCTCAAGCCAGTCGCTTCGATTTCGATATTTTCTTGAGAATCCGGAACCATGTTGCCTAGATTTTTCCTGTTGTTGATATTGAATTTTCCGCTGTGGGCTTTCGCCGCGCCGACCATCCTCGTATACGGCGACAGCCTGTCGGCGGCGTACGGTATCCCTAGAGACCAGGGATGGGTGGAATTGTTGCAGCAACGGTTGATTGAGAAAGGCTACAGCCATCGCATCGCCAATGCCAGTGTCAGCGGCGAAACCACCAGCGGCGGCCTTTCGCGCTTCAACGACACGCTGCAGAAGACGCGCCCATCACTGGTCATCATCGAACTCGGCGCCAACGACGGCCTGCGCGGCCTCCCTGTCCCGGACATGAAACGCAACCTAACTTCAATGATCGAGGCCGCGCGCAAGCAGGATGCCAAGGTCATGCTGCTCGGCATGCGCATTCCGCCCAACTACGGCCCGGTTTATACGCGTGAATTCGCCAACACCTACCAACAACTGGCCCAGCAATACAAATTGCCCTTGCTGGAGTTCTTTCTCGACGGAGTGGCCGGCAAGCGCCAAATGGTACAGGATGACGGGCTGCATCCCACAGCCGAAGCGCAGCAGCACTTGCTGGATAACGTATGGGAAGTCCTGCATCCCATGCTGGGCAAGTCGGTCAGTCGCGCTTCCAGCAGATAACCCAACCCTCTTCGCCCTCGGCCGCCTGCAAATCGCAGGCGACACCGATGCCGGGCACTACCGCCAACCGGTCTGCCGCATAGATCAGCGGCAGGGATTGACGTTCCCACGGCGGCATGCCGGCTTCCTGCAATAGATGGCGCAAACTGCGTGTCGGCCGTCGGCTATCCGGGCGGAATCGCTCGCCGCCTGAACGTGAGCGGATTTCGAGTCTTTCCGCGACGCGCTGGACGGAAACACCTTGTCCCGATATGCACCCGAATGTCAGGGTTCCTCCAGGCAGCTTCATTTCACGTTCGCCCTGCCACGTGAAATGCAAGGGCTGCGCGCCTGCATTTTTTTCGAATACCGCCATTTCGCGATAGCGCCTGACTTCACCGTCTTCCAGCACCACACGCAACTGCGCATCGGCTCGCGCGTTCAACAATTGCCGATGCACCTCCTGCAACCGGCGGGTGCTGGGTGGCGCAGCGAGATGGCCTGCAAGCCAGTAGCGCAGCAGATTGCGTCCACGCGGGCCGGAAAGCACGCGCAGCCCGGCGATAGCCAGGCCGCCTTCTTTTATGTAGACAGCCGCATCCGCAGCCGCAACCTCGTCCAGCAGTTCGGCCGCTTCGGCGAAATGCCCTGCGCTGCGCGCCAGTGTCGTACCGCAAGCGGGGAAACGCTTTTCGATTTCGGGAAAGACATGATGCCGCAGGAAATTGCGGTCGTACGCCAGATCGAGATTACTTTCATCTTCGATCCATTGCAGGCCATGCGCGTTGGCATAGGCTTCCAGGGCGCTACGTGACACATCCAGCAAAGGCCGCAACATTGCGGGGCGACCGCTGGAAACCTGCGGCATGGCCGCCAATCCTTTCACGCCCGCACCGCGCAACAATTGCAATAGCAATGTTTCGGCCTGATCGTCGCGGTGATGTGCGAGTACGACGGCATCTGCGGGTTGTGCGAGCAATACGCGATAGCGCGCTTCGCGTGCGGCGGCCTCTATTCCCAAACCGCTATCGCGAGGAACATGAACACACTCGGCTGAAAAAGCAACTTCACAAGACGCACACAAGGCAGCGCAGAACTCCGCCCAGCCATCCGCATTGGGACTGATGCCGTGATTGACGTGTATTGCCCGGAGCTGGAATGAATGACGATGGCGCGCCTCTACCAACAGGTGAAGCAGCACGCAGGAATCGAGACCGCCGGACAGGCCGAGGACGAGCGTCTGGCCGGTCTTGACGGTCTCGTGCAGAAAGGACTCTAAACGTTCAGGCAGCTCACTTTGCCGTGGTTTCTTTGAACTTGCCATAGCTCATGAGTCGGTCGAGGCGGGCTTCGAGCAGGTTGGAAGTGGACTTCACCTGCAGCATATGCAACTCGTCCTTGAGGGCGCGACGCAAGGTTTGCATCATCACTTCCGGCTCGCGGTGCGCGCCGCCCAATGGTTCGGAGACGATGCGATCAACCAGCCCCAGCGTCTTCAGGCGGCTGGCGGTGATCGCCAGCGTTTCTGCGGCTTCCGGCGCCTTGTCGGCGCTCTTCCACAGGATGGAAGCGCAGCCTTCCGGCGAGATCACGGAATAGGTGGAATATTGCAGCATCATCAGGTGATCGACCACGCCCAGTGCCAGCGCGCCGCCGGAACCGCCTTCGCCGATGATGACGCCAATGATTGGGGTCTTGAGTTCGGTCATCACGTACAGGTTGCGCGCAATGGCTTCGGACTGGCCGCGCTCTTCCGCACCGATGCCGGGATAGGCACCCGGAGTGTCGATCAGGGTAATAATCGGCAGTTTGAATTTTTCCGCAAGGCGGAACAGGCGCAATGCCTTGCGATAGCCTTCCGGGCGCGGCATGCCGAAATTGCGGTAGATCTTTTCCTTGGTGTCGCGGCCTTTCTGGTGGCCGATCACCATTACCGGCTGGCCTTCGAAACGCGCAATGCCGCCAACAATGGCCGGGTCGTCCGAATAGGCACGGTCGCCGTGCAGTTCGTCGAAATCGGTAAACAGGCCGTTGATGTAGTCCAGCGCGTAAGGACGCTGCGGATGGCGCGATACCTGCGAAATCTGCCACGCGCCGAGCTTGCTGTAGATGTCCTTGGTGAGCGTCTGGCTCTTTTGCTGCAGGCGATCGATTTCGTCGGAAATATCCAGCGCGGAATCGTCCTGCACGTAACGCAGTTCCTCGATTTTTGCCTCGAGCTCGGCAATGGGTTGTTCGAAGTCTAGGAAGCTTGTTTTCATAAATGTTCTCGTCTGCCGCGATCGGCTTGCAACAGGGGGCTAATGATACAGGATTTTGACGTTTTCTTCGGAAAGCCATGCACGCAGTCCGTGCAATAGCTCATCATGCAATTCAACGCGCCATTGATCGCCCAGCGCCAACTCGCAATGCGCATTGGAATTGCGGTAATCGATCTGCACGCGGCAGCCTGGCGTGCTCTCGGTATCGCGGGATTTGCGATATGGCGTCAGCAATTCGCCCAGCTTGCGCGCATCCGCCTGACCGTTGCAGGAAAGCCTGAGCAGGCTGGCGTAGGCGCTGCGGGCGGAAGCAATATCGAACAATCGCCGCGCGTTGACACGCAAACCGCCGGTAAAATCGTCATTGCTGACCTTGCCTTCGACGAACAACAACTGGTCTTCCTTCAGAAGCGCGGCACTCGACATCAACAGCTCGCTGCCGACAGCCACTTCGATTTGCGCGCTGGCATCGTCGATGGTAACGAACGCCATCTTGCCGCGGCCAGTCATGCGCGCGCGCAAGCCGACCACCACGCCGGCCAGCAGCTGCGGCTGATCCTGCGGCTTGAGCGCGGCGAGATTGTTGCGCACGAAGGCGGATAGCTCCTTGCGATAGGCCACATACGGGTGGCCGCTGAAATAGAAACCGAGCGCGGCTTTTTCCTGCTGGAGCTTTTCCTGCTCCGGCCAGTAAGGCACTTCGGGCAGCTTGTGCTGACCGATCTCCGGCATGTCGCCGAACAGGCTGTTCTGCCCTGCCGCCGCCCCGCTCTGCTCGGCGGCTTCGATCGCCATGCCCACGCCAGCCAGCAAGGCGGCGCGATTGGGTTCCAGCTTGTCGAATGCGCCGGCACGAATCAGCGACTCGATCACGCGGCGGTTGACCTTGCGCAGATCGAGACGCAGGCAGAAATCGAACAGGTCCTTGAACGGTCCTTCGGTCCTCCGCGCAGCGAGTATGACTTCGATCGCCGACCAGCCTGTACCCTTGATCGCACCCAGGCCGTATAGCACCTGCTTTTCGTTGAGAGGCTTGAAGCGGAATTCGCTCTGGTTGATGTCCGGCGCCAGCACTTCCAGACCGTTGGCGATGCAATCGTCATGGAAGATATGCACGCTATCGGTATTGTTCATGTCCGCCGACATGGTCGCAGCGAGGAAGGCCGCCGGATAATGTTTCTTGAGATAGGCCGTGTGATAGGCCACCAGCGCATAGGCTGCCGCATGCGACTTGTTGAAGCCGTAACTGGCGAATTTTTCCATCAAGTCGAACAGGAATTCGGCGTCGCGTGGCGCAGTGCCATTCTTTTCGGCGCCCTCGACAAAAATCGCGCGCTGCTGCGCCATTTCCTCGGGCTTCTTCTTGCCCATCGCGCGACGCAGCATATCGGCGCCGCCCAGGCTGTAGCCGGCGACCACCTGCGCAATCTGCATCACCTGTTCCTGGTAGACCATGATGCCGTAGGTTTCTTTCAGGATGGGTGCCGTCGCGGGGTGCGGGTATTCGACCTTCTGCAGGCCGTGCTTGCGGCGGCAGAAGTCGGGAATCAGATCCATCGGACCGGGACGGTAAAGCGCGACCAGCGCGATGATATCCTCGAACACGTCCGGCTTGGCCTGCTTCAGCATGTCCTTCATGCCGCGGGATTCCAGCTGGAACACGGCAGTGGTATTCGCAGACTTCAGCAGATCGAAGGTCGGCTTGTCGCCTAGCGGCAGGGTTTCGAACGCCAGCGGCTCCAGCCCCTGCGCCGTGCGCTGCGCGTTAGTGCTCTCCAGCGCCATATCGAGGATGGTCAGCGTGCGCAGGCCAAGGAAGTCGAATTTGACCAGCCCGACCGCCTCCACGTCATCCTTGTCGTACTGACTGACGACGCTTTCGCCCCCCTGCTGGCAATAAACCGGCGAGTAGTCGGTGATTTTTCCGGGCGAGATCAGCACGCCGCCGGCGTGCATGCCGATGTTGCGGGTCAGGCCCTCGAGGCGTAGCGCCAGCTCCAGTAGCTCATTGACTTCTTCTTCCTTCTCGCGCCGCTCCTTGAGTTGCGGCTCTTTTTCCAGCGCGTCGGAGAGCGAGATGCCGAGTTCGTTGGGAATCAGCTTGGCGATGCCATCGACGAAGTTGAACGGCAGATCGAGCACGCGGCCGACGTCGCGGATCACCGCCTTGGCCGCCATGGTACCGAAGGTGGCGATCTGCGAGACCGCCTCCAGTCCGTATTTGTGGCGCACGTATTCGATGACGCGGTCGCGCCCGTCCATGCAGAAGTCGATGTCGAAGTCGGGCATGGATACCCGCTCCGGATTGAGGAAGCGCTCGAACAGCAGCGCGTAGCGCAGTGGGTCGAGGTCGGTAATGCCGAGCGAGTATGCAACCAGCGAACCGGCGCCGGAACCCCGGCCCGGCCCGACCGGCACACCGTTGTGCTTGGCCCAGTTGATGAAGTCCGCCACGATCAGGAAGTAGCCGGGGAAGCCCATCTGCACAATGATGCCGACTTCGAAATCGAGCCGCGCCTCGTATTCCTCGCGCCTGGATTCGCGTACTTCCGGGTCCGGGTAGAGCACTTCCAGGCGGCGCTTCAGGCCTTCATGCGCCTGCACCGCAAGAAATTCGTCCAGACTCTCGCCATTGGGCGTGGGAAATTGCGGCAGATAATTCTTGCCCAGCGTCAGCGACAGATTGCAGCGCTTGGCGATTTCCACGCTGTTGGCCAGCGCTTCGGGGATATCCGAGAACAACTCGGCCATCTCGGCCTGGGTGCGGAAATACTGCTGCTCGGTAAAATGGCGCGGGCGGCGCCGATCGGCCAGCACATAGCCTTCGGCGATGCAGACCCGCGCCTCGTGCGCCTTGTGATCGTCGCTATCCAGGAACTGGATCGGGTGCGTCGCCACGACGGGAAGATTCATCTCCGAGGCAAGATCGAGTGCACGGGCAATGCAGGCTTCCTGCTGCGGATGACCGGCACGTTGCAATTCGATATAGAAACGGTTCGGAAACAGCCGCTGCCACTGCTTCGCCAGTTCCTGCGCAATGAGCGCATTGTCTTGCAGCAGCGCCTGGCCAATGTCTCCGGCCATTCCGCCGGAAAGCAGGATCAGCCCTGCGGTGCCACCCTCGGAAAACCATTCCCGGCGAATTTCCGCATGGCCGCGATGCTGATTTTCGAGGAAGGCCCTGGAAACCAATTCGCACAGACGCAAGTAGCCAGCATGGTTCTGGCACAGGAGCAGAGCGCGATAAGGCTGGTCGCGATTGACTTCATTTTCGAGCCAGATATCCGCGCCGATCAAAGGCTTGACGCCCTTGCCGCGTGCGGCCTTGTAGAACTTGACTGCGCCGAACAGGTTGGAGAGATCGGTAAGCGCCAGCGCCGGCATCTGGTCTTGCACGGCACGTTTGACGTAATCGCCGATGCGTACCATGCCATCCACGACGGAATACTCGCTATGGCAGCGCAGGTGGATGAAAACAGGGTCGGACATGGGCCGGATTTTACCGCAAAACCGAGGCGGCTTCAGGGCAGAATCAGACGGAAACCGGCACCTTTAACGGTTGACAACCGTGGCAATCTTCCCGTCGTCCCGAGCACAGCCGGCAATCCAGCGTGCCTGGAACGCCCGAGTCACGCATGATTTGTCAATCGCAAGCGGAAAACTTGAACTATCACCAGAAACCCGCCGCCAACAGGCCCGATTCCGGATTTTATTCGGCAGGACTTATTTCTTCAGTGCATGAATCGCCGGCAGGTTGCGCCACCATCCGTAGACATCCATGCCGCAGCCGAAAACATATCGGTCAGGCACCTTGAGGCCGACGAAATCCGCTTTTACCGGCTTTTCCCGGCCGGTTTCCTTTTCCGTCAGCACCGCGATCATCACGCGGGCCGCGCCGGCTTCCAGGCACTTCTTGCGTACGGCGGCCAGGGTATGCCCCTCGTCCAGGATATCGTCCAGCAGCAGCAAGGTACGGCCGCGCACGTTTTCGCCGGGCGACATTTTCCAGACCACGTCCTGGCCCCCGGTCGTGCGATTATGATAGCGACTGGCCTGTACGTAATCGAATTCCAGAGGAAACCTGAGCAGCGGCAGCAATTGGCCGGCAAAGACCGTCGCACCGCTCATGACGCAGAGCACTAGTGGCTCGCTGCCCGCCATGGCGTCCGACACCTCGGCCGCCAGCTTTTTAATGGCCGAAGCGACGTCTATTTCGTTGAAAAGAATTTCGGATTGCTCCAGGATTTGACGGGGAGAGGCTTGCGTCATGGCCTGCCTTTTGCGGCAAGCTGGCCGAGATATGCAGTAAATTCCTGGCCAATGACCGGATGCCGCATCGCCAGTTCGACATTGGCCTTCATGTAGCCTAGCTTGCTGCCGCAATCGTAGCGCTTTCCCTGGAATCGATAGGCAAGCACGCGTTCTTCGCGCATCAGCGAGGCAATGCCGTCAGTCAGCTGGATTTCGCCACCCTTGCCGGGCTGCAGGTTTTCCAGGTGCTCGAATATCCGGGAAGTGAAAAGATAGCGGCCGACCACCGCAAGATTGGAAGGCGCATCTTCCGGCTGCGGTTTTTCGACAATACCGTTCACTTGCAACAGGCGCGGCGCAATGTCGGCAGCATCCACGATGCCGTAGCTGGCCGTTTCGGAAGGAGCTACATCTTCCACTCCCAGAATCGAGCTTCCGTGCTGACGATACATCTCCATCATCTGGGCCATGGCGCCCGGCCTGCCGTCGATAAAATCGTCCGCCAGGATCACGGCGAAAGGCTCGGGCCCGACCACGGGACGGGCGCACAGCACCGCATGCCCCAGCCCCAGGGCCTCCGATTGGCGCATGTAAATGCAGTTCATGCCGCGCGGCAGCATGGATCGCAGCTCTTCGAGAGTTTGCATGCGCCCGCGCGCTTCGAGTTCGACTTCAAGCTCGTAGGCTTTGTCGAAATGGTCTTCAATGGCGCGCTTGGTGCGGCCGGTGATAAAGATCATCTCGGTGATGCCGGCTTCGGCTGCCTCTTCCACGGCATATTGGATCAGCGGCTTGTCGACGATAGGCAGCATTTCCTTGGGGCTGGCCTTGGTGACCGGGAGAAAACGCGTTCCCAGTCCGGCGACTGGGAAGACGGCTTTGGTAGGCCTGTTCATTTTTTCTTTCTTGCTTAATGCAGGGTAACGGATGCGGGTGCGGTCACCGGCCGATTGGCGATGCCATTGACGTCACCGGCGTACTCTTCCACCCAAAGTTTGAGATCTTCCTTGACTGCGTGCTCGTCCATCGCAACAGCGGCGCTCACCCAGCGCAGCAGACCGGAAACCCATTCCGCATCCGCCGTTCGAGCACGCGCAATGCGCAGTTTGGCGTGTGGCGTAGGCAGGCTTTGTTCGTCGTCAGCCAGCAGTTCTTCATAGAGCTTCTCGCCGGGACGCAAACCGGTGTAGACAATCTTGATCTCGCCATCCTCGAAGCCGGAAAGACGGATCATTTCCTTCGCCAGATGCGCGATCTTGATGGGTTCGCCCATATCCAGCACGAAAATCTCGCCTCCCTGCCCCATCAAGCCGGCCTGCAAAACCAGTTGCGATGCTTCGGGGATAGACATGAAATAGCGTGTCACCTCCGGGTGCGTCACCGTTACCGGGCCGCCCTTGGCGATCTGCTCGCGGAACTTGGGGATGACGCTGCCGGAAGAGCCGAGCACATTGCCGAAACGCACCATCACGAAACGTGTTCCCAGCGGGTCTTGCAGGCCCTGGCAAACAAGCTCCGCCAGGCGTTTGCTTGCACCCATTACATTGGTCGGGTTAACTGCCTTGTCCGTCGAGATCAGCACGACCTTCTCGACTCCGGCCGCCTTGCAGGCAGTCGCCAGGGTATGGGTCCCCACCACATTATTCGCCAGCGCCTCGCTGACATTGCCCCACTCCATCAGCGGCACATGCTTGTATGCCGCGGCATGGAACACCACCGACGGCCGGTAACGGTGTAGCACACCCGAAACGCGCGAAGCATTCTTGACGTCGCCGATGACGCAGACGATGCGCAGCTGCGGAAGCGTTTCGCGGAACTCCTGCTCGAGGCGGTAAA
>Ga0066486_1000277_pt1 | contig 15034 bp, 20 predicted proteins | sample LakWasM128_HOW14_2_FD_59591 | JGI IMG/M metagenome (GOLD analysis project Ga0066486, IMG submission 59591) | Freshwater sediment methanotrophic microbial communities from Lake Washington under simulated oxygen tension - Sediment Metagenome 128_HOW14 | ecosystem: Environmental > Aquatic >... | reverse complement strand
GCTCTTGAGAAGTGGCTTCCTCATTACAAGACTTCATCTTATCTTGCTGTGTACCTGCATAAGCGCCAGTACAACAGGCAAGCATTGCTACGGCAATTAATAGATTCTTCAAGGTTATTCTCCTCGCAGTTAAATGATGAAATTGAACAACGATAATACGCTACTCGCTCTTACAAATAATTGAAAAATACAATAGTTTGCAATTGTTACTAACTCTCGCTCAGCTTATGAATACCTTACTGGATAGTCCCGCTAGTTACCCCATCTTGAGCTTTTCTCTTCTTCCTGAAGTCCCATGGCGCCACCGGATCTTTGCTCGCCCACAACCCTCGCATTGCCTTCTGAGCCAGATACTCTTCCTGTGCATAGACTGATCGATCCTCAACCTCCTGCTCATTCTCGTACTTCTTGTAGTGCCAGGCTAACCCTAATTTGATCTGCCTTAGATTGCAATCGGTACTATTGACCATGACCTTTCCTACTATGCGGCCGTAACGGTCTTTCTTATTGCCATCGATGGTAGCCATCTTATCGTAAGCACAGTCAGACAGAGCTTGCTTCGATTCTTGACCAAATGCCTGCTTTTTCTCAGGAGCATCAATTCCAGCCAAACGTATCTTGTACTCCACCTGATTCCGATCTAATACCTTAACTGTATCCCCGTCTGTTATCGCTATTACTTTCCCTTGAAGGCTTTCAGCATTTGCAATTACAGAGAGTAGTAATAACACTATCGAGATAGATTTTTTCATAACTTACTTTAGGAGTTTAATGACCACAAACAAGAGTAACTCAAATAAGCGCCCGCTTTTACATCTCAACAAAGCAACAAGTCGCATTATAAAAACCAGCGGCAAAGGAATTGAAAAAACCTTCTCCTGGATCGCCTCTGATCACCATGGGGCCACACAGCAAACCAATCTCATCGCAATACTGCAAACCATTAACTTCCATTTAGCAAAATTGCACTTGATGGAACGTCGTATAGCTAGGATGAACTCCAATTTTGAAATACATCGTAATACCCTCATCAAAGTGAGCCAAGCAGAGAAAGTAGTTGGCTGGCTAATTGATCATTTCATCTTCCTACTTGAAATCATCTGGGGTGCAATCAACCCCATCATCACAACATTCTTTCAGACGCTATTAAGGCTAGTGCTGATCGTCATATGCAATTGCATTTACTTCTATGCTTTATATCTGCTCTTTACCTCTGACTCTCGTCATTAGTTAATAGTCGTTTTATGCCTTCCCCACCCGTTGTATTTTGCTGCGGGTATTTTTTTGTCCTTTATCTGGAGAATTCAACATGCTTATTTTCAAATCAATTAATTACCTTGATCAATTATCAACTGAGCATCCAGCTTACACAGCACTCTCGCAAGCTATCACCCAGCTAGTTGATGCGTATGCTACCCCTACCCACCCCTTTGTAGCTGATGAACATGGCTACATCGTTCTGGTGGAAGCTTCAGATATGGACTCTCCGCTTGAATTGCCAGAGCTTAAAGGTCACTGGATTGATGTGATGTGGGAAGGTGCTTTTGTTAGCGATGGGTATATCCATGCAATCTATCTGGTTAATAACGAGTTTGGCATTACGTTCTTGATCCCGGATGCGGAATGGCTTTCTTCTGAATTGCGGAAATGCCTGAATGCCTTACTAGAGCGCTAGAAATAAACTGCGGCTTTTTAACCATCTTATATGAAGGAGCTTTATCTATACGTAACTATAACCACTGAAAGGAGTCGCATGATTATCTTTCCAGACTATGCATCAATTGAACAACTTCCTCATCCCGAATTACGTCAAGTCATACAACAAAGCATCCAACAAATCACACAAGGTGAGGCCTACGATCCAGACGTCTACGGCAAGTTCGTATTAATAGAAGTGGGAGATGTTGTTGCTGAAGTTGAAGCCGCAACCGGGTGTCAGATTCTGCATTGCGATTTTAATAGCACGCAATTCGGTGATCCTGCATTTGCACCCTCCTTTGAATGGCTGGTTGAACATGCCATTTGCTATGAAGCCGTATTTATACTATCTGATGATGGTTTTGGTATCGATTTACTGATCCCTAAGGCTCAAGGGGTAGATCCCACCTTGTTAGCCATGTGTGAGCAATACGCAGTACCTGCTTAAGGTTTGATTAATGCGGCAATGCATTAATTATGTCGTTCGGATTCACGCCTAGTGCATTCGTTAGTTCTAAAAACTCCACCACATCCACCCTTCTTTCACCATTCTCAATTTTGGAAATAAAAGATTGAGGTCGTTTCAACTTCTCTGCAAGTCCAGCTTGTGTAATGCCTTTTGCTTTTCTGGCTTCAATCAGTTTTAACAGGAAAAGCTTATAGGTTTCTGTGTAGGTCGATTTCATTCTAGCTTACCGGCAATTGATAAGCCTTCATTAATTAAACCTAATTTCGGATAATCCCAAAATAGGATATTCTGACAAACAAAATAAAAGGACTATTTAATACCATGCCTAAACCCTATTTTTGTTCTTTCATTCTCTTGGTCACCTCTCTTTTGCTTACCGCATGTGGCTCCGTCTCTTCTAAGCCAGGTCATTGGGTCAATCCAAACTTATCTCAAATGGCAATCAAACTAAACCACGATGTTTGCATCAAGCAGGCATGGGAGAGCTACCCATGGAAATACGGCATGATCTCCCTGGAAAATGGCTATACAGAACCTGCAAAGCTGGCTACCTCAGATTGCCGATATTCGGAGATTTCCAAGTCAACATCATGTACTTATTACCCTGCCGTACCTCAACGAGAAGTCCCTGCAGAAATGGTGAAGGGTGATGAGAATATCAAACTCAGAGCTACTGCCTATGCTGCCTGCATGGTGGATATGGACAAGAACTATAAGTGCATTAAGGGTGGCAGAGAAGTTTCTGGTATGTATTGTGGCCAATACCAAGAGCCTTAATCGCTAGAAGTTACAAACATTCAATTCGATTTATTCTAAGGGGACACTATGAGAAAAGCTGGTGGCATTATTGCGATCATTGCTGGTGTATTAGGTTTGATCGCTGCAGCAGTAACTTTTATGTTTGGTGGATTGATTACGTTATTTAGCGCTCCGCTCGGCATAGGCGTTATCGGTATGTCAGCGCTAGGTGCTCTTGCTTGCTTCTTTTTGATCATTTTTGGCTCCATTGCTATCAATGCACATGATGCATCACCTGGAGCGTTTATCATTGCCACTTCAATCATTGGGGGAATCTTTGGCGGGGGTTTCGTTGCTATTGTGATGGTGCTGGCTTTTATAGGTGGGATATTTGCATGCATCAGTCCTGAGACAGCTAATGAGGAAGTAATTGATGCAAACCCAATGTCAGACCGCCAGCGGTTCAGGGTTGTCATCATCATTGCAGTTATATTTCTATCGGGAATTTTTTATTTAGCCAGCACCACAAAAAATTCAATCGAGGAAGGAGACTCTTTAGCCAATGAGGACACCTCTTCAAAACCGATTTCAAATGAGCTGCCGGATCATAGTAATGAAGCACCGGCAGATATCGCTCCTGCATTGCCGGCAGAAGTGGCCCCCTCAGAGCTGCAACCCAATACTGAAATACAACCTTTAGTTGATTCCGACTATGCGCGTTATGAGTCAAGGCCTGCTGTCGATTTCCTGAATAATGAGGTAATCAATCCTATTGCCAGAAAACTATTAGGTGATGACTACGATGAATTTATGAGATCAATTGTAGTGTCACCCAAAGTTGATATGGCAACAGACAAGAATTTCATCTTTTGCAGTGGTTGCAATGCTCAGAAGTGTGTAAATAAAGCAGGGTTTATTTTTAACAAAACCACTAACGAAGCAATTGCTATCTTGATTATTGGAGATTCAGTTAAGAAGTTTGGCCCTGATTCCCAGAATGAGGCCTATGAAAAGTTTACCCAGATGTTAGAGGTAATACACCCTAATACAACACTAATGTAGCTTCTACCTAAGTCGTTGTTACGTCGGCCCGTTAATCATTTGGTTAGCGGGCTTTTTTTCGTCTATTGAAAGGTGCATCAATGAAACAAATCTATACCCGCTATTTAAGGGTTTTATGGTTATTGCAATGCGCAAACTATTCCTTGGCTAAAGTGAGTTTGTTAAACCGCCGCATGTCCAGGCACATCAATTTGGGTTTATCAGAAAGCATCAACAGTATTTGCATTGATTATCTGATTTTCCTGCGAGATGTGATGTATGGCTTTCTGCAACCCCTCTACCTTGCCAGTTCTATGGGATGCCGCAATTTCAAGCATCTTATATGAAGTATCTGTAACCCAACCCCGTCAATAAATTAAGGAGTTATCTATGAACGCAGAAACCAACGCAAATCCCTTTGCTATTCCTAGCATGAGGATTCTTAAAATTAGTACTTGCTCAAGCGTGACAGGCAAAGCAAACCTGACTTACCACATAGGCTGTGATGAAGCTCAATCACTGTACTTCCGCATATTCGAGAATAGTGGCGGCGGCTATTTCAGCCATGAATGGGTTGCCTTGAAGTCAATCCAGAAAGCAATTGATGATGGCCCAAAACCTACCACTTCATTTGCCTTGTTTGCACTGTTTGAAGGTAAGTCGGTCAATACACCGGCTTTTCTTTTAGGGGCGATTGTGAATGAAGGCTTGATGCAGCGTGATCCTGAAAACCCACGATGCTATGCCCAAGGGGATGCGAAACCTTTCAACATTGAGATGCAGAAATTAATGGCAAGCGATGTGCGCATCGAAGTAAAGGAAAAGCGTGCACCCAGAAAGAAGCCAGAACCTATCGTTATTCCACCTAAAAAGCCTTCAGCAAAAAAGAAGGCTCCGCAGAAGTAACACTCCCTTGTAGTTAGAGTCCGCAAGTCCCGAAATTCCCATCCTCGAAATCCCTTGTAATGCTTAGGTTTGTCCTGCTTCGCAATGAAGCACGGTTCCAATACCGGCCCAATACCGACCAACTTCAAAAGAAATTTTTCCGGCACGTCATTTAGTAACTCTCATTTTCCATTTTTATTAAAAAAGGAGCACTACCATGTATCAACAAAACAATTTACTAGATGCATTAGATACCGTTCTGTCCTGGGACTTACCTGACAGTCTGATTCCAATGGCAATCAGTGATCAATCCAGACTGATAGCTGGTTTCCAATATGAGGAAACCTGGGATCGATATCCTGACTAGCTTCTGAAAACACATTAAATCCCCTTCCCTGCCTTAATCCAAATCTTACAAATATCTAAAAATTATCCTATCAAGCTGGAGGTATTTTCACGTCTGGAATTTGGCAGGGAGGTTTAGTTATTATTGAAAGGCAAACTATGAACTCATCAATAATTGCCCGTGAGCTAGTTCCAGAGCACTTCAGAACTGGTGTCACAGCAAAACTATTTGGTATTCACTTTCCGCTTTATTTAGAACCTTCGATTTTTCAACTAACCAGCAATCTTTCATCTGACTACAACGGTGGGTATTGGAATTTTTACCAGCTTAGTAATAATGGGTTTTATATGGCTCCAGCTGCTGATGAATTATTCAAGGTTGAAGCGGAAAATGGTTTTTCGGGATTAATGACTGGAGACGAGCTTGGTATTACCGCTTGTTTGTATGCATTCAGTCACCTCTCGTTTTCCAAAATAAATGGGTTGAGTGATATCTGTGGAGTGCATTTTCATTTATTGAGGGAGTATTTATTGCAGCAAGACAATCCAGGCAAGATTCTTAGAGCTATAGATTAAATTTAATTTTTACTTCGTTACTTAACTAAAGTAATTTATTGCAAACTCAGCTAAGTAATGAAGTATTCGAGTGTCTGCTATCGGCCATAAGCGGACATTGCAGTCAGTCTTGTTATTAACGGGCGTAATAAACGCCCCTCTGTTGGCTCATGGCTTTTACATTAAGCTGCTAATACAAACTTCTAATCGTTTTCTCTCTGCGCCACTAATAGATTTAACTGGTAATGGCAAGCTAGGTGTTCGGACAATCCCTTTTATTTCTGCGATTGTGGCAATTACACGTAAACTTCCGTGTTGCCGGAAGAATGCCCAAAGAGAATCCAAAGATTCAGAAAGTCGACTAACTTCATCTGTTTTATTGGCTTGTGAAGCTCTTACCATCTGAAGTATAGGTAGAGGCATAAGCCCTCCAAGGACCGAATACCAAGCTTCACAACCTGCATTCAAACCAATTGCACCAGAGGGATCTCCGCTAATACCAATAGTAACGTGTGTAGGTATGTGCGAGCGAAGTCGATCTACTCGGGCTGTAGCTTCAGCTAGATTATTTGAAAGTGGAGGAATTTTGATAGAAGCAACATTTGGTAACTCCGCTATACGTCCGTGCAATACGTCGCTAAATTCAAAATGGGTCGTACTAGGATTATCGTAGACGCAAAGAGGTATAGAAATATTTTTGCATAGCACTTCGTAATGTGAGAACACTTCTTCGTCAGTTAATTTTTGGTACGAGACTGGCGCCAATAATAAGCCCTTTGCTCCGGCTTTTTGTGCATCTTCTGCCAACAAGAGAACCTCTTTAGTGCGTAATGCTCCAATGCCTACAATTACTGGTGTATCGCCAGCATTTTCAACCGATATTCTAGTTACCAAACTTCGCTCTTCACGGCTTAGATAGGCGTAACTTCCTGTGGATCCTAAAACACCGATTGAATGGACTTTAGCGTCATCTAAGTTTCGAATTAGGGTTGCTAATGCATTCTGATCGATGGACGATTCGTTTATTGGCGTTAGAGGGAATGCACAGAGGCCTTTGAACATAACTAAACTTTGAATAAAAAAAGTAATTATATTATTTTTGAGACAAATGTCTTTCATAAATAACATCTATGTCCGCTATGGGTCGATAGAGGTCATTGAACTTAAGTAATTAAGACTTTTTTCAACTTAAACGCTCACTTTACAAAATAATACATAAGGTCTACCATCTCTACTGGCAAGTTTTTATTTACAGTTGCTATAGCCTAATAGGCCTTTCTTTTGTGTACGCCCATGAGCAATTATGGAAACGACATCCGTGCTTAATTGCATTCTTTGTGTCCCCATGGATTTTCATGGAAGCGGCATTCGTGTTTATCTAAATTTTCATTCTTAATCTGTTGTGAGACATCGTTTTACCCCATGGGCTTTTGTCTCATGATTGCTTTTTCGTTCTTTAAACAATTTGGAGAAATATGGAAGAAACAAATGTGCCTAACATGGGTATTAGCAAACCCCTGTCCGTTAAGAATCTAGTTCCGCCAACAAGAAAACAGCCTTCAGGCGAAATTGCTTTACCTATCTTGAGTAGCAGCAACATTCAAGATGACAAACCAGCAGTTAAAACATATTTAGATTTAGATGTGCCAGTTGAGAGGAATACGTTCCCCAATCAACCAAGGCCTGGAATGCACCTTGTTCCAAGCACCATTTTTAATTTTCGGCACCTACTACAATCATATGGAATCACTGCTTTTTATAATGTAATCACAAAGAAAACCGTCATTAGGATTCCTGGCTATATAGGGTCGCCTGATAACGCTGACGAGGTTGCATTAAGCCACATTTATAGTATTGCGAACTTAAACAATATCCCTGTTGGCCAGATACAAAATTTTGTAAGTTTGATTGCCGATGCCAATTTATCGAATCCGGTCGCAGAATGGATTGGTTCTCGTGCTTGGGATGGCGTAGACAGATTAAAAGTCTTCTATGACACCCTTCAAGAAGACGTTGACTATCCAAGTGAGCTTAAACAGGTGCTGATGTATCGCTGGTTAATTAGCGCTGTGGCAGCTGCATTTCATCCCCAAGGTTTTAAGTCACGAGGCGTATTGACCTTGCAAGGTCCTCAATCTATAGGAAAAACTGCATGGGTGAGCGCTTTAGTTTCAGACCCAATATTAAGGGAAAGTTTGGTGAAGCTAGACCATCACTTGGATGCCGGGAACAAGGATTCAACGTTGACAGCCATAAGCCATTGGATTGTTGAAATCGGTGAGCTGGATAGCAGCTTCAAAAAAGACGTCCCCAGGCTCAAGGGTTTTCTGACGAGTGATCGAGACAAGATTAGGCGTCCTTATGGAAGAACCGACTCTGAGTACGCCAGAAAGACAGTGTTTTGTGCATCAGTCAATGCAGGTGATTTTTTGGTCGACGCAACAGGCAGCTCTAGATTTTGGACTATCCCGGTCACTAAAATCAATTACCAACATGGGATCGATATGCAACAACTGTTTGCTCAAGTTTTGCTTGATTACAGAGCAGGCGAAGTATGGTGGTTATCCCACTTAGAGGAGGAATTATTGGAGTCTCTGAATAAGCGGCATCGCACCACAAGCTTGATTCGTGATCAGGTACTAGAAATGGTGGATTTTGAACGAAACAATGAAAGCGGCTTACCCGCATTTACTGCATCAGAATTACTTTTTGAACTCGGCATATTAAGACCTACAAATTTTCAGGCAAGGGAATGTGGTGAAGTCCTGCGTGAGTATGTAGGTCAGCCGAAGAAAATTCAGGGCAATTATAAATGGCGTGTGGCATTAAGGAATAAACCAACTCATGACACCAGATACTAAATAGTTTTACAGCCAATCAGTTTTTAATTTATGGGGGTAGCTGGGTAGGCGGGGGGTAGCAATTTACAAAATATACCGTCACTAAGGTGAGCTTATGCCTCTTAGTGAAGCACCGGGGTTTTGCAAAGTGTTTCGACCTGCCACCCCTCCCCACCTTTTACAAAAATTCTTAATTTTCTTGCAACTAGCATTGGGGTAGCAAAATTTATCCATAGCCAGATGCAACTAAATTTACAAATTGAAAGTGAGTTTAAATGAAGAAATCGAAACAAAACAATGAAGTAGATCAAATACAGCTTTTAGACAACCACCTAGTCAGTAAATCATTCTTTAACTCGATCATGAAGATGGTCCAATTGGGTTTAACTGAATCTAAAGCAGACAAGGCATATACATGTCGCATGTTATGTGGAGAAGATATTTGGGAAGTTTTAGGTAGCAGTTATTACCGAAGACTTGCAGGAAGATGCTTAGCGTACATGGCCGTTAACAAAATGTTACCCCTTAAGTTTGCAGCTAAACGTAGCCCTACCAAGTGGTATTTGGTTAATTAATTAAAACAATGGCAGCTAGGTGGTTCACATCTGGTTGCCTCACCCTATTTTTAATCACAAGGAGTCTATATGCCCGTAGTGAGAATTACACAGGATTTTATTAATAATGGTTTAGTTTGCAATACAGGTAGAAGGATTGAATATGTTAGTGACGACCGCAGCGGATTTTACATCGAGGTAAGATCTTCTAGTCAAGGTGAAGGTACGTATTATCTTCGTTACAAAGGCATTGAAGGTAAGACCCGTCACCAGCATATCGGAAAAACGACGGACATGACTTTGGCTGCTGCTAAGCAAGCTGCTCGTGAATTAAAGGCATCTATTAATGCAGGTTCTGATCCACGAGCTGAAGAGCAGGCTAGATTATCTGTGCTGACCTTTGATGGCTTCTTTTATCAACATTACATGCCCTATGCTACCCCCCGTAAACGATCAATTTCCAGAGATGAGCAATTATTTCGAATCAGGATTAAGCCTAAATTCGGAGCACTTCGTTTGAACCAATTGACTCGACAGGAAATACAGTCATTTCATACTGAGTTGCTTGCGGAGGGCATGGCTGAGGCTTCTGCAAATCATCACTTAAAGTTGATACGTAGATGCCTCAATCTTGCTGTGGAGTGGGAAATGCTTGATAAAAGTCCAGCCACTCGTATCCCATTGTTCACCGAGATTAACCAAGTGGAGCATTATCTGGAAAAGGATGAACTGCAAAGGTTATTAGCTGTACTGCACAATCATCCTAACCGGACTGTCAGCATGATTGTGTTGTTCTTGCTATCAACAGGCGCAAGGTTGAATGAAGCACTCAAGGCCAAGTGGATGCAAATTGATCGTGCAAATCGAGTGTGGCGTATTCCGGCATCTAATAGTAAAAGTAAGCGAATTAGGGCAGTACCGCTAAATGACAGTGCATTGAGTGTATTAGAGCAACTGGAAACAGAAAATGAATTTGAATTTTTATTCATTAACCTCAAAACCAGACTGCCCTACACCACTATTCACAAGACCTTCCAGAAGATCACTGCAGCAGCGGGTATACATGGCAAATTTCGCTGTCATGACGCCAGACACCAATTTGCTTCATTTCTGGTTAATAGCGGCAGATCGTTATATGAGGTGCAGCAGATTCTTGGTCATTCAGACCCCTCTGTCACTACAAGATATGCGCACCTGTCGACTAAAACCTTACAAGATGCAGCAAGCACTGCGTCATTCATGATAGATGGCGCAATGCCAACTAAGTTACAAGAAGTCCAGAGTCTGTAATATCTAGCATTGCCTTGATGTCTTGCTGCCAGCTGATTGAGTTCAGTCTCATTCTGTTGGTGGCAAGTTGTCAGGTTTCCAGGCAACCTCAGCCGTTAAGGCCCCTTATTTTCGTTTCTTGTGCCGCTCTCGCACAATTGCACGGATGCCATCCCTACCCCCTCAATCTGCAAAAATTTTGTGACAGGGGTTACCAGGCGCAAGCCATCAATTTTGACACCTATTAAAAATTTGCAATTTTCCAGAACAAAACTAATACCGATCAGTAAAAGTTCAGTCGGCATAAACAGCCAAATCGTTGAATCAGTTCAGCATAGCAAAGTTAAGCCGAATGCTTGTTCATGACCAAGTTCGGGATAAGTTCGGTTTTCTCAAAATTAGCTGATAAGGAGTTAAAATATTGCTTAACAATCTTGACGTTAATAAACCAATACGAGCATTGATTCCTGTACTCTTAATCCGTTTGTCCGGGGTTCGATCCCCCGTTCCCCCACCAAAATATACATTAAAATCAATTACTTAAAAAAACAATTTGTGCTAACCACTCCTTTTGTCCAACTCAAATTGTGCTAAAACTGTGCTAATTTTTAGCATTACTAGGCATGAGTTTAGTCCAGCGCTTCCAAAATAGCGTTTTTCTGCAATTCATTTACGGAAGCTATATAGCCTAAAATACCTTTTTGTTGATGTTCACTATCTGCACTTAGATAAGCGACCTTTAGTTCATCAATTCTTTTATCTGTAATATTTATTATTTTATTGGATAGCTCGATATTAAAAGCAGTGATTTTATCGCTTGGCCCTTCAGTTTTTTCATCGTTTAAAGACAGCCGAGCTTTATCTGCTGCTAATTTTAAGCTATCTGTAATTTCATTAAAAAGAGCTTCGTCGTTAGTTGAAAGCACTATATCGTCGACATATACACTAACAACAATTTTTTTATTCTTACTCAGCCGCTTCAAATAAATTCCCAATGTACTTTTCTCCAAGCATATTGAAGCAAGAATCGGAGATTGCACAAAACCAAACGGAAGAATTGTTTTCCTCTCTCTGGGATGCATAACTGTAGATTCATTTGCATACTCTCTAGCAACAGAATAAGAGAAAAAATCTTTAAGGCACCGAGTTACACGTGTTCTGTTGATTGACCCAAAAAAATTTTGGATATCGAGATGGATAAAACAGTTGTTATTTAGATGAGCCTTTAAAGCTTCGACGTGACCGCCTTTTCTCAAATGGTAAAAATATTTTGGAAGCTTCCATCTACTTTCGAGAAGCGACTTTATTTCATTACCTTTTGCAGCGTTGGCAATAGTAGGAACAAAAACCCAAACTCCGGGCTTAAGCTGAAATTTTGAAATGTACTTTTGAGCCATACTGGATGGGATAGTTAATGACCACGTTCAAGAGTTCGAGGATAAGCGAGGCAAAACGAATTACTTCGATTGCAAGCTTAACGCACTCAAGAACTAGGTCATGATTATGTTGTTTTTTCATAATCAAGCTCCTTATCAAATATACCCAGCAAACCTAGCGCATAGCGCATGGACACAAAACCAACAGGGGAAACCATTATGTATCATAAGGATTATGATAATGGTCATCCAAGTACATCACTAAGTGACAGATAAGGAATAGGGATGGGCTCCTATCGCTGGGCGTTATTATTGTGGCACAAAAAGTCATCTGCAATCAATTTATTTGATTTTTATCCACCTATCACAACCACATGATAAATAATTGGTTATTACAATTAATCAATGATTTATATTAAACTGAGCTTAATTAAATAAACTTTTAGTTTACTGTTTCCAAAATCACGCTTTAACTATAAAAATAAGCAGGGAAGGAAAGGTAACATGAGTAATGGTAGATATTATCTAAGCAGAGTTATAAAGCTAGGGGAGCTAAATCAAGAGACTCTTATGGCTGCTTTATGTGACTCTCCGGTTGTAGAAGTAGGTAAGTTTGATTGGACAGTTACGGACGTACTGGATGGAAGAAACGAGAATCCGCCCTATGTCTTTGGAAGGCTATCAAAATACGCAAAACAGGGCCATGTAACCTTAGTTGATGAAAAGCTAAAGTCTCAAATTGATGCTCTTGCGGAAAATCTACTAGAAGCCAGTTCTCCGTTTATTTATTTACCTGAATTTTCAGGCTTAGCCTTTTTGCATGTTTGGAATAATATTCAAGAAGATGTCTTTACTCGAAGGTTTGAAGCAATTATTGAGGCTGCATACAATAACTTTTTTGTAAAATGCGAAGTAGAACCAGTAACTGACTATAAAGTATTCGCCCAAAAGCTTCGGACGATTGATACATTCACTGAAATATCAGCCAAGGTATATCCTCCAAATCCCCTTTTTGGGAGGTTATGGGGGGATTTAAATAGTTACGTCAAAAAGAGAAATGCATCGAACGTTACAGTCAAAGAGACTAGCTCAATATCTCAGGGTATAAATACCAACATCATTAATTTAGTTGTAAATGTCCTACAAAACCCAAAATATCAGCCCGAAAATCCACCTGACATAACAGATGCTGCTATTTTGATGGCAGCAGACGGTTATGGAAAAGGAACAGTGACTGGTTTTGAAAATGGGCATGAAATCGTAATTAAAACCTCAGATAATCACAAAAGTTTCTTATTTGACAAAACCCCAACGCCAGAAGCATTACTTGAAAAAGCAATCAAGGAATTCCAGAAAATTAGTACAGAAAGAGATATGGAGCATTAGTGAAGCGCTTTACATATTTCTTGAGAGTATTAATTGTTAGCTGGGAAGCTACGCTATTAATAATAATTGCCTATATATTTCTTTCGCCACCTGAATACCTAATAGCCTTAAGTAACCATATAAATCCTAATGAGGATTTTACCAAGTATATGGCTTTACTCCCTGTTGCCTCTCTCATTTGCTCATGGAAAGAATGCCATGACATGATTTTCAATGAAAAAGATATTAGTAAGCTTCTAGTCAATTGGCCTGGGTATTGGAAGCTAAAGACTCATGTGTATTGCAGTCTTTTGTATAGTTTTATTTTTTGCACTACCTGTATATTTATTTGGGCTATTAGCTCTAACAAAATTTTAGGATTAAATTTTATTTTATTTGGCGCCTCTTTTGCAGGATGCTTAGTAACTCTAGCAAGTTTATATTTAGCGAAAATAACAATAAAAGAACTAATAATTAGGGAGTAATTTTTATGAGAAGTTCTGTGCTAAAAACGTGCTAAATTTATCTCGATTTACCATGCTTTATCTCGGTTAAGTCACAACTTACTTATCCGTAAATGACAATGAATTTTAAGATTTACAACATACATTAAACTTTCAATCGTTTGTCTAGGTTCATTCCACGCAATAAAAAAAACCCACCAAGGTGGGTTGTTCTTTAATCCCAATACTAAGCGGTGAGTTTGCGTCGCTTTGCTGCAAACCCCATCAAGCCCAACCCTAGCAACATCATTAAATATGTTTCAGGCTCTGGGACTGGAGCAGCAACCGGGGATAGCGACAGCACTGAAAACTGGAGCAGTGTGGCACCAGTGGGGCTATGGAATGAGGCGTAGTTGAATGCAGGTTGATCGAACAATGCCAAGTCCAGGTTCTTGGGTTGGGTTGCGTTAACCAGGGCATCAGAAGTCGCTAAAAAGCTGCCCAGGGAAAAGCCCAGTGTCCCGCCGCCCGTGCTCACGCCATCCAGCTGAATATTGTAGGCGGATATCACGAAATGATCGCCGACGTTGCCTGTTACATTGGCAAACAGGGTGTATTTTAGGGTGCTGGAAGACAGGGTGTGCCCATTGATGTTGGCGACAAATGCATTGGGGGCGTTGTAAATATAGGTGCTGACTTCACCCGGCGCATAGTTGACGCTATCAATAGTGATGGCGGAATTGAGATCGTAATTGAAACTGCCGGTGACCAGGCTATCAACTTGAGTATCGGGGAATGAGTCGCTGTAGATGACTGCGCCGCTGAAGTTGAAACCTATAACATCCGCATTGGCATTTGCTGCCCCATAAATACAAATAAAAGCTAACAACCCTGTTAATACATTCTTCATGATCTTAATCATTTTTGCTTATGCTGGGGATTGAATGTATCAGCATGCCAGCACAATACATATAGTCCATAAGGACTAATCGTGATGTTAAAAGTTAATATTCAGAGGGTTACGTACACTCCATTTACTTTCGTTGAATCTAAGCAGCTGCATTGCCCGCAACAATGCTTAAACCAGGTCCGCTTCACCCCAATGGGCGGCTTTGAGCTGGGCATAGGGCATGGGCTTACCAAATAGATACCCTTGTGCTTGCGGGCAGCCCATTTCGGTTAAGTAGTCTGCCTGTTCTATGGTTTCTACCCCTTCGGCCACCAGCCCTTTGCGCAGGCTTTGCGCCATGGAGATAATGGCTTGTACCAGCAAGCCTCTATCCTGGTTTATGGTGATGTCTTGCACAAATGATCGGTCTATTTTCAGCTGGCTCACCGGGAAGCGGTTGAGGTAACCCAGGGCAGAGTAGCCGGTGCCGAAATCGTCTATGGATATACATAGCCCTTTGTCATGTAGCTGCTGCAACATGATCTGGATATTGGCTTTGTCTTCAAG
>Ga0066486_1000269_pt1 | contig 15256 bp, 13 predicted proteins | sample LakWasM128_HOW14_2_FD_59591 | JGI IMG/M metagenome (GOLD analysis project Ga0066486, IMG submission 59591) | Freshwater sediment methanotrophic microbial communities from Lake Washington under simulated oxygen tension - Sediment Metagenome 128_HOW14 | ecosystem: Environmental > Aquatic >... | reverse complement strand
CCGATACCACGCTGGTATCGGATATGCCGGACGATGCGGTGCTTGCATTGCAGGCCGACAGCCGCACCGCCATCATCGCGCTTACCCACGACCCCAAGCTGGACGACATGGCGCTGCTGGAAGCGCTGAAATCCCCGGCGTTTTACGTCGGGGCGCTCGGCTCCAAAAGCAGCAATGCCCGCCGCCGCGAGCGGCTGGCTCTTTTTGATTTGACCCCCGATGAAATCAGCCGCCTGCACGGGCCGGTCGGCCTTGCCATCGGCAGCCGCACCCCGCCGGAGATCGCCGTCGCGATCCTCGCGCACCTGATTTCCGTACGCCATCAACCGCAACCGGCCGACGCAACGTGCGTCAGCCAGACCCAACCTCAGGAGACCTTGTCATGATTTCTCTCACTATCAACGGCAAAGCCGCGGAGGTCGATGCCGACCCCAGTACCCCGCTGCTGTGGGTGCTGCGTGACCATCTGCATCTTACCGGCACCAAATACGGCTGCGGCATGGCCCAGTGCGGTGCTTGTACCGTGCATCTGGATGGGCAGGCCATCCGCTCCTGCGTGACCCCGGTTTCGATGGCCAGCGGCAAGCAGGTCACCACCATCGAAGGCCTGGCCGAACAGGCGCTGGGGCAAAAGGTACAGCAAGCCTGGCAGGAAGTAGACGTGCCGCAATGCGGCTACTGTCAGTCCGGCCAGATCATGGCGGCAACCGCGCTGCTGCAGCAGAATCCAAAACCCGACGACGCGCAGATCACCGCCGCGATGGAAGGCAATCTGTGCCGCTGCGGCACCTACAACCGCATTCGTGCCGCGATCCACAAGGCCGCCGAATTGCAGGGAGAGGCCAAATGAAAACCGTTGCCGAACATAATCCCAACCGTCGCAACTTCCTCAAGGGCTCCGCCGCGCTGGTTGGCGGACTGGTGATTGGTTTTTACCTGCCGATGAAGGGCGGACGTGCTTTTGCGGCCGATGCTGCACCGGCACAGGTGTTTCCGCCCAATGCCTTCATTCGCATTGCTCCGGATGACACCATTACCGTGGTCGTCAACAAGTCCGAAATGGGGCAGGGGGTCTACACCTCGTTGCCAATGCTGATTGCCGAGGAGCTGGAAGCCGACTGGAGTCGCATCCGCGTGGAATCGGCTCCGGTAGGCGCGGTATACAATCACACCGGTTTCGGCATGCAGATCACCGGCGGCAGTTCGAGTGTTTCTTCATCCTGGGAGCAGTTGCGTCGCGTCGGCGCCAGCGCCCGCGTGCTGCTGGTGCGTGCTGCAGCCCAGGAATGGGACGTGCCGGAAAGCGCGTGCCGTGCTGAAAACGGCCAGGTGATTCATGCCGCGAGCGGTAAATCGCTGAGTTACGGCAAGCTGGCGGACGCAGCGGGCAAATTGCCGTTGCCGGAAAACGTCGCGCTCAAAGACCCCAAGGATTTCAAGCTGATCGGCCAGCCGGTGAAGCGCATCGACACGCCGGAAAAGGTGAATGGCAGTGCGCAATTCGGGCTGGATGTATATCTACCGGGCATGCTGACGGTGCTGATTGCACGCAGCCCCGTCTTCGGCGGCAAGGTGAAGAGTTTCAATGCCGATGAAGCGCGCAAGGTGCCGGGCGTCGAGGGGGTGTACCAGGTGCCCACCGGCATTGCCGTGGCGGCCAACGGCTTCTGGCCGGCCAAGACCGCGCGCGAAATGCTCAAGATCGAATGGGATGAAGGGGCGGGTGCCACGCTCTCTACGCCCAAGATGCGGGCGGATTATCTGGAAATGGCGAAAAAGCCCGGTGCCATTGCACGCAAGGACGGCGACCCTGCCGGAGCATTGAAGCAGATGCACAAAAGCGTGAGCGCGGAATACGAAGTGCCTTATCTGGCGCATGCGATGATGGAGCCGCTGAATGTGGTCGTCGATCTCAAGCCCGATCATTGCGGCATCTGGACCGGCACCCAGTCGCAGACGATGGATCATGCGTCTGCCGCCAAAGTCGCCGGACTGAAGCCCGAGCAAGTGGAAATCCATACGACCTATCTCGGCGGCGGCTTCGGCCGACGCGCCAATCCGATGTCCGATTTCGTGATCGAGGCGGTGCAAACGGCCAAGGTGATCGGCAAGCCGATCAAGGTGGTCTGGACGCGCGAAGACGACATGCGCGGCGGCTATTACCGCCCGATGTGGGCAGACCGCATCGAGGCCGGCATCGGCAAGGACGGCAAGCCAACCGCTTGGCAGCACACCATTGTTGGGCAATCCATTATTGCGGGGACGCCATTCGAAGGCTTTCTTGTCAAGGACGGCATCGACCAGACCTCTATTGAAGGCGCGGCGACGCTGCCTTATGCCATCCCGAATCTGCAGGTCGATCTGCATAGCCCGAAAAATCCGGTGCCGGTGCAATGGTGGCGCTCGGTCGGCCACTCGCATACCGCATTCGTGGTGGAAACGATGATGGACGAGCTGGCGCATATGGCAGGACAAGACCCGGTGCAATACCGTCTCGCCTTGCTGGAAAAGGCGCCGCGCCATGCCGGCGTGCTCAAGCTGGCGGCGGAAAAGGCCGGATGGGGCAAGCAATTGCCCGCTGGGCACGCGTTCGGCGTAGCGGTGCACGAGTCCTTCCACAGCTATGTCGCCGAAGTGGCCGAGATATCGCTGGAAGACGGCAAGATACGCGTACACAAGGTCACTTGCGCGGTGGATTGCGGCATGGTGGTCAATCCGGACGGCGTGCGCCAGCAAGTCGAAAGCGCCGTGATTTACGGGCTGTCGGCAGCACTGCAAGGCGCGATCACGCTGGAAAACGGGCGCGTTGTGCAGTCAAATTTCCACGACTACACGGCCCTGCGTCTCTCAAGGGTGCCGCAAGTGGAAGTGCATATCGTCCAGAGCGATGCACCGCCGACCGGCATCGGCGAACCGGGCACGCCGCCAATTGCCCCGGCCGTCGCCAATGCGGTTTTTGCATTGACGGGCAAACGGCTGCGTCGGATGCCGTTCGACGCCGAGACGCTGGCATAGGCGCGTGAAGGCGATCGCGGGCATCGTGCTTGCTGCGGGTGCTTCGCAACGCTTCGGGTCGGACAAGCTGATGCACCCGATCGAGGCCGGGGATGGAGCTATGCCGCTGCTTGCGCGCAGCCTGTTGCCTTGGCTGGAAGTGTTTTCGCGGCAGTTGACGGTGGTTGTCCGAACCGACAGCGACGAGCTTCGGCGGCAGGTCGAGCAGGCAATGGGGCCGGAAAAAGCTGCGGCCATTCATTGGCGTGTTTGCCCGGACTCGGTGCTCGGCATGTCCGCCAGCCTTGCCTCCGGCGTCGCAGATAATCGCGATGCCGATGGCTGGGTGATTGGCCTTGCCGATATGCCTCGCGTGCCGACAACCGCAATTGCTGCCGTGCGCGATGCGATTGCATCGGGTGCGCTTCTGGCCGCCCCGTATTGCGATGGGCAGCGTGGCCATCCGGTGGGCTTGGCCGCGAGCTATCGGAAGGCGTTGCTCACCCTGCAAGGCGATACGGGCGCACGCGACGTGCTGAAACGCGATGCCGGTTTGCTGCATCGCATCGACATGGCGGATCGGGGAGTCCTGACCGATATCGATAGACCTGAAGATCTGCTCGGTTCCTAATACAACTGCCTAGACCGAGGTGCACCCGCACTAGGGATGCAAGAATAAACTGGTATAACAAGAGCTTGCTAAAGGAGAACAACCGCATGAAGAAACCTGCCATTACCCGCATGCCCATCCACGAACTGCTCGCCTCCCGCTGGAGCGGCCGCGCTTTCGATGCCGCCAAACCGGTGGAGCATGACCAAGTCATCACGCTGCTCGAAGCTGCACGCTGGGCACCCTCATGCTACGGCGATCAGCCGTGGCGCTTTCTGGTGTGGAACAAAGGTACGGATATGACGGCATGGCAACACGCTTTCGATTGTCTTGCGCCAGGCAATCAGGCGTGGGTCAAGGATGCGCCGCTGCTGTTGCTGACCACGGCCGATACCCTGTTTAACCACAACGGCCAGCCGAACCGCTGGGGGCAGCATGACACCGGCGCGGCGGCAGAGAATCTTTGTCTACAGGCAGAGGCCATGGGCATGATGGCGCACCAGATGGGCGGGTTCGATGCGGATAAGGCGCGAGCCATTTTCAACGTGCCGGAGCGCTATATTCCGATGGCAATGGTCGCGGTTGGTTTCCCGGCCGATCCGGCCACATTCAGCCCCGAAGTGCGCGAACGCGAGACCGCGCCACGCAAGCGCCGGGAGCTGGGCGAGCTGTTTTTTGCGGGGGCATGGGACAAGCCCATCATCTGATAGAATGGCTTTTTTAACTACTGATATCCGGGATTAGCATCATGGCCGTCGTCGAACTCACCAAAGCCAATTTCAAGGAAACCATCGAGAAGAACGAGCTCGTCATCGTCGACTTCTGGGCGCCGTGGTGCGATCCCTGCCTGACTTTCGGCGAGACGTTCAAGCAAGTGGCTGAAAATCATCCAGACATCGTGTTCGGCATGGTGAATACCGAAACCGACAACGAAATCGCCGAATATTTCAATGTCGAGAAGATTCCCGGCATTCTGGTCGTGCGCGAACAGGCGGGGCTGCTGGCACAGGTGGGCGAGCTGGGTGCGCCGGCGCTGGAGGAAATCATCAAGTGGGCGCGCGATTACGATATGTCGACCGTGCACGAATACTACGCCGGCCAGCAAAAGGACTAAGCGTTCGGGAGGTGCGTGTCTCTCGCACCTCCCTTTCCCGGCGTTAGCCGGTAAGGGAGCCGGTGCTGATCAGCCGGTAGAGGAAAAAGGCGCCGACGGCCATCATCAAGTACATTGCAAAACTTCCTGCCGCTGCTGAGGAGCTTTTGCCGAAGGCTTTTTCGAACCAAATTCGCCCGATATAAATCGTTATGATCAACAGAGGAATCGCCATCAGCGATCCGAAAGAATCGAACTGAGTCAGTTTCCCGCCGAGCGTCACCAGCAGGCCGTCTCCCGAAAAGATGAGGATGGCGAGACCGACGATACCGAACACCATCAACACAAACTGCGCACCGGCCTTGATGACCGATAGCACCGATTCCGGCTTTTCGGTCGAGACCTTTTCTTTCTTTCCAGTAAGTGGTTTTGCCATTGGATCATCCTCCAGAGTGACGATATTAATCCGAACTTTCCGGTAGATATTTTGCCGGGTCTACCGGCTTGCCCAGCTTGCGAATCTCGAAATGCAACTTGACGCGATCGGTGTCGGAATTGCCCATTTCGGCAATCTTCTGGCCCTTGGTCACCAATTGACCCTCCTTGACCAGCAACTGGCTGTTATGGGCATAGGCCGAGAGATAGGTCTTGTTGTGTTTGATGATGATCAATTTTCCGTAACCGCGTAAGCCTGTACCGCTATACACCACCTTGCCTGGTGCTGCGGCATGGACAGGCTGACCTTGATCCCCGGCGATGTCCACGCCCTTCGAGCTGCCGCTGTCGTTGAATCCGGCCAGTATCTTGCCTTTGGCGGGCCAGGACCATTCGAGCGCTTCATCGTCGGCCGGCATGGCGGGTTTTTCGGTGGCTTGTTCCGCCGGTTTGGGCGTTTCAGCCACGGGTTTCTCGACTGTTGCCGCGGGCTTGTCCGTTGGGGGAACAGGCTTGATGGCGGTTACAGCGGGTTTTGGTGCTGGCTCGACGGTCAGTGCCTTGGCGCTGTAGGGTTCTTTCAGCGCCTTGGGTTCAGTCAGCAGGGGAACCGCGTCCGGCTGGACCGGTGCGACTTCGATGGCTTTGCCGTCGAGGGGTTTCGCGGTAGGCGCAGGTTCGAGCTTGAGCGGTGTGGCAACGGCAACGTCGCTATCGGCAGGCGCAGCAGGTGCGTTTGCCGTTGCCTTGGAATCCTTCAGCCTGAGCTGCTGCCCGATATAAATCGTGTAGGGCGGCTGGATGTTGTTCCACTGTGCGATTTCCTTGTTGTCGAAACCAAATTCCAGCCCGATGCTATAGAGCGTATCGCCTTTTTTCACGGTGTAGCTGTCGGGACGCCAGTCCTTTTCGGCAGGAGCTGTTTTCCTGGCGACGGGCGGGGCAGGCTTGACGGTTTTCTTGGGAGCGGTCGGGCCGCGCTCGATCACGGGAGCCTGATAGTCTGTTGCGCAGCCGGCCAGCAACAGGAGAGCTATCCAGAAATAATGCTTCAACTTGTTCCTCCGAGGAGCGGTACGAACTTGACCGCTTCCAGCTTGGTCTGGCGGAATTCCTCCGGCAGACGTTCGACCAGCACCAGCGTTTGCTCTTGCGTGCCGACCGGTATGACCATGCGTCCGCCCACGGCCATCTGCTGCAATAGCTCGTTGGGAATGTGCGTCGCACCTGCGGTGACCATGATGCCGTCGAACGGCGCCAGATCGGGCAGTCCGTAATGGCCGTCGGTGTGCTTCACCTTGACGTTGCGCGTGCGAAGTTCGCGCAGATTGTTGCGGGCTTTCATCAGCAGCGGGCTGATGCGCTCGACCGAATAGATTTCCTGCGCCACGCGAGACAGCACGGCGGTCTGGTAACCGCAGCCGGTGCCGATTTCCAGCACGCGGCCCAAGGGGTTTCCGCTGCGCAGGATTTCCGTCATGCGCGCCACGATGTAGGGTTGCGAAATGGTCTGGCCGTAGCCGATGGGCAGCGAAACATCTTCATAGGCGCGTATCGACAGCGCCTCGTCGACAAAAATGTGGCGCGGGATCGCGTTCATCGCGCCCAGCACCACTTCGTCCTTGATGCCTTGCTCCCGCAGGCGCTGGACCATGCGGTCGCGTGTGCGTTGCGAGGTCATGCCGATGCCGTGCATGGTGGAACTCATAGGCCCAGCCAAGAATCGAGCGCATCGAGTTGCGCGTATTGCGTGAGATCGATCTGCAGCGGTGTGACGGCCACCATGCCATGCTCGACGGCATGGAAATCGGTCCCTTCGCCAGCATCCTGCGCCGAGCCGGCGGCGCCGACCCAATAGACGGTTTCGTTGCGGGGGGTGACCCATTTGATCACCGGCTCGGCCTTGTGGCGCTTGCCCAGGCGCACGACTTTCAAGCCCTTGAGCTGCTCGTATGGGATATCGGGAACATTCATGTTCAGCAATACAGGGGGTGGAAAGGTGTTTTCCTGGAAGCGCTTGACCATCTCGAATACCACGCGCGCGGCAGTGTCGAAGTGCTGCGGCGCGTGCCTGGCCATCGATACGGCAATCGACGGTAGCCCGAGCAGGTAGCCTTCCATTGCCGCTGCAACGGTGCCGGAGTAGATGGTGTCGTCGCCCATGTTGGCACCGTCATTGATGCCGGAAATCACCATGTCAGGCAGATTGTCGAGTAGGCCGGTAACGGCCAGGTGCACGCAGTCGGTGGGCGTGCCGTTGACGAAAAAGAAACCGTTGGCGGCGCGGCGCACGGAAAGCGGCCTGTCCAGCGTCAGGGAGTTGCTGGCGCCGCTGCGGTTGCGTTCGGGGGCCACGACGGTAATTTCGGCGAGCGGCGCCAGGGTTTTCGCCAGCAGGGCGAGGCCGGGAGCAAAGTAACCGTCGTCGTTGGAAAGCAGGATGCGCATGGCTAATTTACCGGAAATTCGGCGCACTTCCCGACCGGGCGAGGCGTGGCGCAGGTTTTAAGTGGGTTATTGCGGCAGACGGATGTGCAGTCAAGAACAGCTATCCCGGTTGAGTTCAAACGCATCTTATCTATTCTTGTGAAACGGACCCTCGGGATTATAGCTTAGAGCCTATTTCAGTAGGGAACGACCGATGCGATATAACGCAAAAGCAATGCGACCCGGATCGCGTCAAAATTCAGGCATTGAATGACGGCCTATTGCTTGTCGGTATCGCTGTCCATTTGCCGACGGGCTTGATGCAGCGCAAGAATGCTTTTTACCCGCGCCGAGAGTTCGGTGCGGTCGACAGGTTTGGAAATGAATTCGTCTGCACCGGCCTGAAGGGCATACAGCCGTGATTCGCGGTCGTCGAGCGCGGTGATCATGACGATGGGGATATTCTGCGTAGCCGCGTGCCCCTTGAGTTTTTCCACGACTTCGAAGCCATTCATGTCCGGCATCATCACATCGAGCAAGATCATGTCCGGAGTTTCCTTGGTTGCGATTTGCAACGCATGCAGTCCATTGCCGGCGGTAAGTGTGGCATGTCCGTCGGCGTGCAGCATGGCTTCCAGTACTCTGACATTGCGTGCATCGTCGTCGACGATCAGTATCCGCGCGATGTAGTTCTCCATCTCAATCCCCTTGGTGCTTAGCTCTTGCTTTTTTGTCGCTGGTTTTCATGGTGGCGAAATGCAGTGTGTATTGTTTGAAGCAGATGTTCGTCATCCCAGGGCTTGGTGAGAAATTTGTAGATTTCGCTCCTGTTCACGGCTTCGGTGATCGCCTGAAGATCGGTGTAGCCGGAGAGAATGATGCGTATCGTATCGGGATACATTTCGCGGACTTTCGCGAGGAAATCCGGCCCATTCGTCGGCGTCATGCGCGCGTCGGAAATGACCACGCCGACTTCGTTTCCAGCCAGCAGGTTGAGGCCTTCCATGCCGCTTTCCGCGGTGAGAATGGTATAGCCTTCGCGCCGCAGCAGTCGTTTGAGTGCGGACAGTATCGAAGGCTCGTCATCTACCAGCAGTATTGTGTTCTGCGGTTTGTGGTGAGTCTCGGGAAACACCAGCTTGTGCTCTTTGGCGAGTAGCGATTCGAATTCCCCGGCGGGAATCGGGCGGCTGAAGTAGTAACCCTGCATTTCATCGCATCCGCGGTTTTTGAGGAAATTGAGCTGTGCGGTGGTTTCCACGCCTTCGGCTATCGTCAACATCTTGAGGCTCTTGGCAAGCGCGATGATGGCCATCGTGATTGCGGCGGCATTGGGATCGTAGGTGATGTCGCGCACGAAGGACTGATCGATTTTCAGTCGGTCGATGGAGAAGCGCTTGAGATAATTGAGCGAGGAATACCCGGTGCCGAAATCGTCGACGGAAAGGAATATGCCCATGTCCTTCAGCTTGCGCGTGGCCTGGATGAAAGCATCGGGATCGGACATGATCATGCTTTCGGTCAGCTCCAGCTCGAGATAGGAGGGATCCAGTCCGGATTCCTGCAATACGCTTGCGGCAAGGCCGGCAATATCCTGGGCGTCGAGTTGGCGCGCGGACATGTTGACCGCGACGCAAATGTTGCGCAATCCGGCGTTTTGCCATGCCTTGTTCTGGCGGCATGCCGTGCGCAGCACCCATTCCCCGAGCGGCACGATGATGCCGGAAGCTTCGGCGATGGGAATGAATTCGGCCGGCGATACCATGCCGCGTTGGGGGTGCTGCCAGCGCAACAGGGCTTCTGCACCATAGATTTCGCCGGTATGCAGACTGAGTTGCGGTTGGTAGTAGAGCATCAGCTCGTCGTTTTCCAATGCGCGACGCAGTGCGCTTTCGAGGTCGAGGCGTTCCAGCGAGCGGGCATTCATTTCGGTCGTATAAAAGCTGAAGCGGTGATCATCCGTTTTTTTTGCACGGTGCATGGCCGTGGTCGCATTTTTCAGCAGCGTGTCAATGTCTTCTCCATCGCGCGGAAAAATACCGATGCCGATACTGGCAGTCAGAAAAACTTCCCGTTCGCCGATGCGCATCGCTTGTGCCAATGCTTCGAGCGCACCGCGAGCGGCCACGGCGGCCTGCTCCTCCTGTTCCACTTCGATGACCCAGACGAATTCGTCGCCGCCGGTCCTTGCCAGCGTGTTCGTTTCGCCTTCCAGTGCGCGCAGGGTTTTGCCGACCGCCTGAAGCACGAGGTCGCCGGTGCTGTGGCCCAGGCTGTCGATGATGTTGCGGAAGTGATTGAGATTGATGACGAGGATCGCCAGCATGCTTTTCCCCTGACGGGCGCGGTCGATGGCTTGCGCCAGGCGGTCGTTCAGCAGGTTGCGGTTCGGCAGCCCGGTCAGGTCGTCGAAATTCGATTTGCGTTCGAGCTGCGCCATATAGCGAGCCCGCTCGCTGATGTCGGTCACCATGATGACCGCGCCCTGGAGTACATCGTCTTCAAAAATGGGCGTGCTGGAGACCTCAACCTGCACCGCTGTGCCGTCCTTGCGCCAGAATGTGTCCTGAACGCGCTGCACTGTCGCTCCTACGGCAGTCGCAGCGGATATGGGGCACGACTCCCGCGGGTAGGGATCACCGTTGGGCAAGGCATAATGCACCGCGTCGTGGGCATTGCGCCCGAGCAACTCGTTGGGCGCATAGCCCAGCATGGTATTGGCGGCAGGGTTGACGAAATTGATGGCGCCAAGAGCATCGACCACGTAGATGCCCTCGGCCGCCGACTCCAGTATCAGTGCCTTCTGGTGACTGACATGCCGGAAGGCTTCTTCAACCTCGCGCTGATGTACCCGTGCACGCATGGTTTCGATGGAGAAGGTCAGGTCGTCCACCGTTTCCATCAGAAGCTTGATTTCCTCTTTGTCGAATGCGTCGGGCTCCGCGGCCCATACCACGAGTACGCCGGACACCTGATTCCCGAAATACAGCGGGAGCCCCAGCACCGAGGTCAGCCCATATGTTTTCGCATGGGCATGCCATGGCGCCATGCGAGGATCATTGGGCGCGTCGCGGATGAGCACCGGGTTGCCGCTGCGTATTGCGGTGCCGGCAACGCCCATGCCGCCGTCCCTGTCGGCCCAGGTCAGTTCTGTCTCGTATAAATGATTGCCCGGCATCCCGTGGTGCGCCATGGGCCGTATGGTCTGTTTTTCATCGTGCTCGGCGTAGCCTATCCAGGTGAATGGATAGTTGCCGACTTCCACGATCAGCCGGGTGACCTCCTGCAACTCGCTTGCCTCGTCGGCCGAGCGCAGCAATGCGCGGTTGCTTGCGCTCAGGATATGGTGCGCGCGCAGGCTGCGCCGGTGCTGCCGGGTCAGTTGTTCGATGTGGCGGCGATGAGCCAGGAAACCGTCCGCCAGGCTATCGATGGCGACAGCCAGGCGTCCGGTGACGCTGCCGTCATCCTCGATTCCGGTGCGTGCCCGGAGATCGCCGCTTGCCAGCTTTTCGGCGGTTGCAATTATGTCGTCAAGATTGCTCATTTTGGTCACTAAATATAATTATTGGGTTGTGGGATTACCCGAAATCGCGGATATCACCGTGCTCAGAAAGGACTGATAACGGATAGGCTTGGCGATATAGCCATCGCAGCCCGCTGCATAGATTTTTTCCTCGTCGCCTTTCATCGCGAAGGCGGTCAGCGCATAAATCTTGATGTCGCGGGTCGCCGGATCGCTTTTCAGTATCCGGGTCGCGGCCAGCCCGTCCATGTCCGGCAGCTGGATGTCCATCAGGATCAGGTCGGGGTGCTGTTGCTGCGCAATTGCAATGCCGCCCAGCGCATGACTGGCCTGCATCACCGTATGCCCCGCGCTGTTCAGAAGAAAAGCGGCGAGCTTCATGTTCTGGACGTTGTCCTCGATGATCAGGATTTTTGCCATTTTCTTCCAAGTGCCCGGTGCACTTCGCCAATGAAGTTTCCGTGGTTGAACTGCGATTTCTTGACGATCTGCAATACATGCCCGTTCAATATCTTGCGGTCCTCCGCCGAAAGGTATTTGGAGGTCAGCACGATGATGGGAATCCGGGCGGTTTCAGGCGCGGATTTCAAGGTCTCCACAATGTCGAAGCCGCCGATTTCCGGCATCATCAGGTCCAGGATGATCAGGTCGGGCTGATGCGATTGCGCCACTTGCAAGCCTTCCGCCCCGCTATAGGTACGCAGTACCGTATACCCGGCCTTCTCCAGATAGGTCGAAATGATTTCGACCGATTTCGGGTCGTCGTCGATGACCAGTACCGTGGACGTAACGTCCGGTTGGACAAATCCCAGATCGGCGAGTGCGCATGCCAGCTCGTCCGCGGTGATGGGTTTTTGCATGATGGTTGCCGCACCGAGCGACATCCCTTTGCTGCCATCCGCGACGATTGAGATGATCACGACGGGAATATGCGCATGCGCGGGATCGCTCTTGAGTTTGGCAAGAAAATCCCAGCCGTCCATGCCAGGCAGCAGAATATCCAGGGTAATGAGGTCGGGGTTGCAGCCTTCGTGCAGCTTGTCGAGTGCAATCTCGGCGGTCGGCGCACACACGGTGCGGCAACCTTCTTTTTCCAGTTGCAGCCGGATCAGGTCAGCCGCCCGGGATTCGTCTTCCACGATCAGCACCAGCGGAGCGGCGCTGCTCTTGCCTGCGGCCTTCATATTCATCGCGTCGCTGGCGGCCTGCTGCGTGGCGGCGGCGCTCTGGTAGGGCAGCCAGACGGTGAAGGTGCTGCCCTGATCCTGCACACTGGCGACCGAGACCGAGCCGCCATGGAGATCGGCCAGTTTCTTGACCATGACCAGCCCCAGCCCGGTACCGTCGAAACGGCGCGAGAGCGAGCTGTCGAGTTGCACGAAAGGCTGGAACAGGCGCGACATATCGGCATGGGAAATGCCGATGCCGGTATCGGTGACGGAGATTTCCAGATATTCCGCCGCATCGCCTGCCAGGGCGGTATGCATTTCCGGCCGCGGCTCGGTGCGGGAAAGCACATCCTCACGTGACAGACGGCGCGCCGATAGGGCGACCCGGCCGCCTTCCGAGGTGAATTTGACGGCATTCGACAGCAGGTTGTAGATGATCTGCTTGACCTTGCGCGGGTCCAGCCAGGCCGTGCCCAGCTTGTCCGGCGCGTCGATGGTGAGCTGGATGCGATGCGCCATCGCCTTTTCGCGAATGATGGCAAGGCAATTCTGCAGCAGTTGCTGAACGTTGGTTTCCTCGTCCTCCAGCACCATTTTCCCGGCCTCTATCTTGGAGAGGTCGAGAACGTCGTTGATCAGGTAGAGCAAATGCTGGCCGCTTTCGAAGATGTCGTTGATGTATTCCCTCTGCTGATCGGTCAGATCGCCGACCAGCCCGTCACGCATCACCTCGGAAAAGCCGATGATGGCGTTGAGCGGCGTGCGCAGTTCATGTGACATATTGGCGAGAAACTCCGATTTCATGCGGCTGGCTTCCAGCAGTTGCAGGTTTTGCCTGCTGATTTCCTCGCTGCGCAAGCGCAACTGCCCGGCAAGCAGCTTGAGATCGTCATACTGCTGCACATTGTGCAGGGTCACGCCGAGCTGGGCGGCGGTCCGCTCGAGGAAAGTCTGGTCGCGGTCGCTGAGCACATGGTTGGAAACAACCACGATGATGGCCAGTAACTTGTCGAGATGGATGGCGGGACACAGGGCGATGCAGGCGGGGGTGAAGTGCGGTGCGACCCTGTCCTCGCCCGTGAAAGCGGCGTGCTCGCGGTAGTCTTGCAATACGGTAATCCGCGAGTTGCGCGCCACGCTGCGTATCGTTTCATCGCTGAAGCGGAGCTCCATCGGCGCGCCCGGGCTGGTATTGTGGCTCGCTTCCTGGCGGTAGATGCCATGCCATTCGTCGAACCCATATACGGCCGAAACCGGGTAGCCATGATTGCTGCCGAGGATTTCGAGCATGCCTTTCAGTATCCGGCCGCGGTCCAGCGTTGAATTGAATAACCGCAATATTTCGCCGTGGGTGCGTTCGTAAAGTGCCGCGTGCATCAGCTCCTGTTGACGCACTTCCAGGTCTTCCTTCACACGCACGGCTTCCTCGAAGGTCGAGATCAGGAGGTCGAGTATCTGTTGCCGCTCGGCGTTGACGAAATGTTTCTGGCCCGAGAAGTAAATCTCCATGCCCATCTGCATTTTCTGGTTCTGGCGTATCGCGCGGTTCATCAGCAGGTAGTCGATGCGCGCCAGCAGATATTTTTCGTCATAGGGCTTGCGGATAAAGTTGTCGGCACCGCATTCCAGACCTTTCAGCACGTCCTGCACATCGGCCAGCGAGGTCACCAGGATCAGGGGAAGATTGATGTGGCGCGGATTCTGCCGGATGGCGTGGCATAGTTCGTAACCGCTCATTTCCGGCATCACAATGTCGCTGATCACGAGTTGCGGATCGATTGCTTCGAGCAGTTCCAGCGCCTGTTTGCCATTGAACGCCACCGCCACCTGGAAGTTGTTGCGCTCGAGGAGATACTTGAGGTGTTCCGCCTGCGTCGGGCTATCTTCGGCAATCAGGATACGTGCGCCCTTGAGACTTGTTGCCTGTTTGCGTTTTTCTGGCATCGGATACCCTCCACTAACTCTATGAATGCTGCGCCAGGCCGGCCAGCAGCGACACGATCTTGTCCGGCCCCAGCACTTGCGTGGCGGCCCCAAGTGCAATGGCTGCGCCTGGCATGCCATGCACCACCGAGCTTTCCTTGTCCTGGGCGATGGTGAGCGCTCCCTGGTCGCGCATCAAACCAAGTTCCGCCGCGCCATCCTTGCCCATGCCGGTCAGCAGGATGCCGATGGCAGCGGCCCTGTAGGCATTTGCCACGGAGCGAAACAGAGTGGAAACCGAGGGGCAGTGTCCGTTTTCCGCCGCATCCTTTTTGAGCGTGACGCGGGCATAGGTATCGACATTGGCCTGGAATCCGTTGGGCACGACATAGGCGTGCGCCGGCATCATCACGGTGCCGTTGGCGGCCAGCGTCACCGCAAACTTGCTGGATTCGGCCAGCCATTGCACGAATCCCTCCACAAATCCCTGCGCAATGTGTTGCACGATGATGATGGGAATGGGGAAATCCCTGGGCAGGTGCGACAGTATTTGCTGCAGAACCAGCGGTCCGCCGGTGGAGGAGCCGATGGCAACGAGCCTGAAATGCTTGCGGGCAGCTGGCGTCATGAGAGGCGGTTCGGGCGGGAGCGTATCCGGGGCCGGTGCGGCAGGCGTCTTTTGCTTCGCCCAGCGCTTGACGACCTTGATCTCGGACATCAGTTTTACCGTCTGTATCAGTTCGCGAGCCGTTGCCGCATGGTCGGGATGCCCGATGCCCGTCGGCCGCTTCATCACCGCCAGCGCCCCCGCTTCCAGCGCGGAAAGGGTAGTGGACCTGTCGTCCGAAGCCGTGCTGTCGGTAACCACCACGATAGGCGTCGGATAATTTTCCATGATGGCGCGCGTTGCCGTGTAGCCGTCCATCCTGGGCATATGCAGGTCCATGGTAATCACGTCCGGCTTTCTGGTCTTGACGGCCTCCAGTGCCTCTTCGCCGTTGCTGGCGGTGGCGATCACCTGGATTTCCGGATCCGACGCAAACAGATAAACCAGGAATTCCCGCACCGAGGGCGAATCC
>Ga0066486_1000268_pt1 | contig 15346 bp, 15 predicted proteins | sample LakWasM128_HOW14_2_FD_59591 | JGI IMG/M metagenome (GOLD analysis project Ga0066486, IMG submission 59591) | Freshwater sediment methanotrophic microbial communities from Lake Washington under simulated oxygen tension - Sediment Metagenome 128_HOW14 | ecosystem: Environmental > Aquatic >... | reverse complement strand
CGTAAGCCCAGCCGACGAGCGCGATGGCCAGTATCGGAAATACGATGGAGAAAATTCGCAGCAGAGTGACGGGGTCGTTCAATGGGTTATCCGGCGCGCCAAATGAATGCATGGTAACCAATCGTGCCAGCGAGCAGAAGTGAAAAGTCAGTAACGGCGCTGATTTCAACGCCTCGCAATTTACATGTGCATGCGCCCGATGTCCGTGCGTCACCTACCAGCCCAACGTACATTCGCGGTGTTTTTGCTTAGCCGGGCTTTCGTGAAGAGGCTTTCAATGTCGGACTGGAAAGACTCTATATTGACAGCAGCACTGGCCATTTGATTTCGCATGAGAGGGTGAAAGCGCTGGAATGTATGGAGTGCTTTTAACCGCTTTATCGAATTATTTGAAATCCGCTCTCTCTAATCAAACAAGCCACCATTCAAGACTTTTTAAGAAACAACCATGCCGTAAACGGATTGTGCGAGCCAACCGTCGTGTGCAGATATTTGCTGCATTCGACTTCATAGAACACGGATACGATGAATCAATCAAATTGGTACGAAGTGTTCATTCTTACGGCAGCGGTGTTATTTTGCGTGATTCTGCTGTTATCGATCGTTATTTGGTCGATCCGGCGTCACCGCGATCCCAAGCTGCACATTGAAAGCGATTCGTCGATCGATGTGCTGGTTCCTTCCATCGCCGGTCTCACCCTCAGCACGGCCATTGCCGGGAATTCGGTAGAAGTCCTGGAGAACGGCGCTTTTTTCGAAGTTCTGCTGCAACGCATTCGATCCGCTGAAAAGTCAGTCCATTTCGAAACGTTTTTGTGGAAAGAAGGAGTTCTCGGCCAGCGCATGGCGGATGCGCTGTCCGAGCGGGCCCGGGCTGGCAAACAGGTGCGTGTGCTGCTTGATGCAACGGGTTCGAGAAGAATAGGCAAGGCAGCCAGGCGGCAGATGGAAGAAGCCGGATGCCGCGTCGTGTTTTTCCATGAAACGCGGCTCAGCAACCTCGGCGTGCTGAACGACCGCGACCATCGCAAACTTGTCGTCATCGACGGCCGCGAAGCTTTCGTGGGCGGCCATTGCATCGTGGATAGTTGGCTGGAGGATGCCCAGGACAACGAGCATTTCGCCGACATCAGCCTCAGGCTGCAAGGCCCCATCGTCCATAGCGTGCAGTCCGCGTTCAGTGAGAACTGGGCGGGTGAAACGGGGGAGCTGTTCGTCGGCGAGGATGTGTTTCCGGCCCTGGCTCCCGCCGGCGATGTGATGATACACGCGGCCTATGCGAAGCCGGAAGGCTCGGCGCCTGCCGTGAAGATACTCCACCATACGGCCATCTGCCTCGCCCGCAAGCGAATCTGGATTCAGAACCCCTATTTCATCCCCGAGCCGGATGCGATCGATGCCTTCGGAGAAGCCGTTGCACGCGGTGTCGATGTGCGGGTGATGATGCCATCGACCTCGGGTTCCGATAACCCCATGGTGCAACACGCCGGCCATCGCAACTTTGAAAAGCTTTTGCGCTGCGGCGTGCGCCTGTTCGAGTACCCCCACACGCTGCTGCACCAGAAAGTGATGACCGTCGATGGCGTATGGACCGCCATCGGTTCAAGCAACTTCGACGACCGTTCTTTCGAGACCAACGACGAAATCACGCTCGGGATTCTGGACTCGGCAACGGCACAGCGGCTCGACGCCGTCTTCGAGAAATACGCACCGCATTGCAGGGAAATTGAGCTTGAGAAGTGGCGCAAGCGCGGGGCGTGGCACAAGCTGAAAGACAATGCTTTCTATTTGCTGAATGAAATCCTCTGACGGGATTCTCTTTGCGCATATCTCATAGCAGCCAGCGCCCAGCGAGCTACTTCTGGATAGTTTTGTCACAGAAACGCTGCTGAAACCAATCCTTCAGCATGGCTTTCTCATAAGGCAGCCTGGCTGAATTGTTTCGCACATAGCCGCTGTGCATCAAGTAATTCATGTCCGAAACCCTCTCCTGCCCTTGAGCGATGGGCTGGCCGGTGGCATCGCGCCACAGGTAGGCGATCTCCAGGCGCGGCCAAGTGATCTCGCGCATAACGCGCGGGTTGTATCCCGGGCCATGCCACCATTCATCGCGTCCGGCGAGGTCTACATCCAGCACGCGCAATTCGAGACTTTCGCCCTCCTTCAGGCAACTTCCACCAGCCTTCTGCATGTATTTTTCCAGCTCGGCAAGATTGCGCTCGCTGTCGTAGCCATAGCTGCCGCTATCGAAATAGGTTTCCGGCTGCACGAACTGCACGGTGACCTGGCTGTGCGCCAGCGAAGGTAACGCAAGCCCCAGCAACAGGGCTATGCCGGCAGAAAGTGATCGCATATCCATGATCGGCCTCTGTCATGCTTCAAGTTCCGAAAAAATTAGACCTTCAGAACGCCCCAGAATTGCGCCTGCATCATCGGGAAGATCAGCATGCTTCAAGGAAAATCGGGCCGAGCGGTTACCAGAAGCAAAAGCCGGCTTTTGCTCATCAAGCATGGCTGATCAAAGGCCCTTTATTATTGACGACAAGCAAGACCCAACATCCCTGTTTTGTTGATCCATTCATACCATAGGAAGCCGCCGAGAACGCGTCTACTATCTTGTTTAAATAGAGAAGTCCCGCCAGTGACTTCTTCCATCAGCAACGACAGGAAACTCGATGTTTTTATTGCTTCAGGATCTATTCAGCATCTTTACGCGGAGCCAGCGCAGGCGCCTTTTGATGCTGCAATCCTTGATGGTGCTGATGGCTTTTGCTGAGATTGGCGGGGTGTCTGCCATCGGTGTTTTCATGGCAGTGGTCGCCGATCCGAACATTCTGGATCGCACCAATCTTATCGGTAAACTCTATCAGTTCAGCGGCGTGGGCGATCCCGGCGAGTTTATTTATCTGGTCGGCGTTGTGGCGGTGGTCGTACTGGTGGTGACTGCGATGATTTCGATGTTGACTGTCTGGCGTGCGGCTTTATTTTCCGCGCGGGTCGGGCAGGAAATGGCCGATAGGCTTTATCGCTATTACATGCACCAGCCCTGGTTGTTTCACTCTTGGGGCAGCAGTTCGGAATTGACCAAGCGGATTGCTTCCGACGCCTATGTGGTGTCTTCCCAAGTCGTTTATCCGCTGATGCAGATCAATACCAAGGTCATTCTGGCTTTTTTCATGATACTGGGGCTGATCATCCTCAATCCATGGGTGATTCTGATCGCGCTTGTCATTTTTGGCTGCGGCTATGCCGTTTTGTACAGGATGGTCCGGCAGCGATTAATGCTGAACGGCAAAAAGATATCTGAAATCGCTACCCGGCGATACAAGCTCATGTCTGAAGGTTTTGGCGGCATCAAGGATGTGCTGTTATTAGGCCGGCAGGCCGTTTTCGTAAATCGGTTTCAAACCAGCGGCGATACGCTTTCCATGAGCCTGAGCACGAATGATGCGTTGGCGATGGCGCCCAAGTATTTCATGGATATGGTGGCTTTCAGCTCGGTGATATTGCTGTTTCTGTATCTGACAAAAAGCTACGAAGGGAATCTGGCCTCCATTTTGCCGATGCTCGCCTTGTACGCTCTGGCGGGTTTCAAGGTATTGCCCGCGTTGCAGCAGATCTATCACGCGGTGGCGACGATCAAGGGTTCTTCGCCTGCATTCGATGCGATCAAGGAAGACCTGAAAAACAGCCTCGCTTTCGAGAGCGAGGTGGATGGATCGGGTAAAAGCGTGGATGGGGCAGTGCCGATTCCGGCGTTGACGCAAAGCATCGCGCTGCGCGACGTTACCTTCACTTATCCCGGCAAGGTTCAGCCGGCGTTGCAAAGTTTAAGCCTGGAGATTCCGGCGAATAAATCCGTGGGTTTCGTGGGGGCGACCGGCTCCGGCAAATCCACCCTGGTGGATCTTGTGATTGGCCTGCTTTCTCCTGATACAGGAAAAATCCTGATTGATGGCGTGCCGCTAACGCCCCGCAATATGCGCGCCTGGCAAAACAGGATAGGCCTGGTCTCGCAGAGCATTTTTCTTTCGGATGCGAGCATCAGGGAAAATGTCGCCTTCGGGATTCCCTTGGAAAATATCGATACCCGCCGCGTGCTCGAAGTGCTTGCGCTGGCGCATCTGGATGAATTGATTGCCGAACTGCCGGATGGAATTGAAACGCGGGTGGGCGAGCGCGGGGTGCAGCTTTCGGGCGGGCAGCGCCAGCGGGTGGGAATCGCCAGGTCGCTTTACCATAATCCGGAAATCCTGGTGTTTGATGAGGCAACCAGCGCCCTGGATGGCATTACGGAGAAATCCATCATGGAAGCCATTAGCGATTTCTCGGGCAAGAAGACCATTCTCCTGATCGCGCATCGCTTCACCACTATTCAGCAGTGCGACATGATTTATTTCATCGACAAAGGGGGGGTAATCGATCAGGGGACTTATGAGGCCTTGATGGCAAGAAATGCGCAATTCAAGGCCATGTCATCCAGCCATGCGGGTTAAGGACGATTTTTAAGAGGAAAGCCGGATGTCATTCCCATACGATATCTTGTTTGATGATCTTGGCAGGCACGCCACCCACCAGCGCATTTTTGGGAACGTCGGAGGTGACGACCGCACCGGCGGCAACGACCGCGCCACTGCCGATACGAACGCCTTTGAGGATGGTGACGTTCAAGCCGATCCATACGTGATCTTCGATCACGATGGGCGCCGAAATAACGGTATTGCCATTGATCGCGTGATTGTCGCTATCGCGGATGGTGACGCCGCTGGAGATGGCGACGCCATGCCCGATGGTGATGGAGGAGAAGCAGTCGATGGTGGCATTGTTATTGATATAGCCGCTGCCCAGGGTGAGCGTTGCGCCCTCATTAACTGCCAGATGGCAGCCCGTCATCAGATAAAAATGACCTTCCACCGCAATTTTCGCATTCTCGGCCAGCTTGAACTCTGAAGAAAAATATCTCAACCCGTCCCACTTGCACCCCAACTCAAGCTTGCCGTCACCCGAAAGCGTTGAAGACGAGGCGGCAAAAACGCTCACATTTGGGAAAACGGAAATGCAGCGCGTCTTTTTTCTGAAAACGAGCAAAGCCGACCTTGCCCGAGACCATATGCCCCGCTGAGGGCTGATATTCAAGAAATTTTCCATATCACTTAAAAAAACAATACAAATGTATTATCGATAAAGGTATGCAATTCGCATAAAGTTGGTCTGACACATATGAAATATACTGCGTTAATTCGAACTTACAACAGTTTCCCGCTGGTGGCGGAGGTTATTTCCGCCTTGCGTGCGCAAGCAATACCGCCGGAAAAAATCATCACGGTAGACTCCAACTCCTGCGTGGAGCAAAGATTGGCGCTCAATGCGATTTGCGACCAGGTCATCGATTATCCCAACGAGCCATTCAATTACTCGAAGGCCATCAATATCGGGATAGAGTCTTGTGAAACCGAGTATGTGCTGATCATCAGCTCACACGTTTTGCTGACCGATCCGCACCTCATTTCATACGGCATCAACCATATTGCGGAGGGTGGGGATCGTTGTTTGGGGTGCTGTTTCAATCAAGGAGGTGATTATGAAAAAACCTATGGGGTTACCCGGGTGGACAAGAAAAATTTTTCGCTACTGCTGGGCTTGTCCAATTCCTGCGCGTTCCTGAAAAAGCAGTACATCGTCGACCGGCCTTTCAGGGAAGATGTATTCTCGGCAGAGGATCAGGAGTGGGCGGCCTACTATTTGCGCAATCATGACGCCTGTTTTTTCAGTTTTCACTCGGTGTATGTAAAGTACCTGAACCCCCATGTAAATGAGCTGAAAACGATGAATGAGTTCATTTCCATGGCCTACTTCACGCATCCCGAATTGCGCAGGCCGAAATATATCGTTCCCCGACTGGCAAGAGCGCTGCTGGCATTTTTGCGCCTCCGTCCGGAAAGAGCGAAATTTCATTTCACCATGGCAAAAGAACTGTTGATGACCAACTTCAGGAAACCGGTCAGGCAAACTTCTTCTTACTACGAAAGCGCCAAAACGGAGCCGGTTGCATTGTCTGAAACGCAACCCAATCGGCTCGCTACCTTTGAACAATAACTAAAATAAGAGACCAAAACATGATGGAATATAAAGTCACCGATACCCAGATCGCCCCGATGGGCAGGCTGGAAATTCTTTCCAAAAACGAAGCGACCAAACTCCTCAATCGAGGGCACGGCAGCCTGCATCAGCTCTATCGCGACTGCTCCCTGGCCGTCCTCAATACTGGCAACGAGATCGACAACGCCAAAGAGTTGCTGGAGCGCTACAGTACTTTCGATATCCATATTATCCAGCGTCCGCGCGGCATCAAGCTGGACATCAACAATGCACCAGCCACTGCGTTTGTCGATGGAAAGATGATCGTCGGCATCCAGGAGCACCTCTTTTCCGTGTTGCGCGATGTGATTTTCGTGCATGAGGAAATTTCCGGGAATCTGCGCTTCGACCAACAGACTTCGGAAGGCATTACCGAGGCCATTTTCCATATCCTGCGCAACGCCTCCATACTCAGGCCCCGAGTCGATCCGAATGTGGTGGTGTGCTGGGGCGGGCACTCCATCAGCCGCGAGGAATACGAATATACCAAGCTGGTTGGTTACCAACTGGGGCTGCGCGGTTTCGACATCTGTACCGGCTGCGGCCCCGGCGCGATGAAAGGGCCGATGAAGGGTGCCGCCATCGGACATGCCAAGCAGCGTGTCGGCAAAGGGCGCTATATCGGCTTCACCGAGCCCGGCATTATTGCGGGCGAGCCGCCCAACCCCATCGTGCATGAGCTGGTGATCTTGCCGGACGTGGAAAAGCGGCTGGAAGCCTTTCTCCGCTTCGGCCACGGTTTTGTCGTCTTCCCCGGCGGCGCGGGCACAGCGGAGGAAATCCTCTACGTACTCGGCGTGCTGCTGCACCCGGAGAATGCGGAGCTGCCTTTTCCGCTTATTTTTACCGGGCCCAAAAGCGCGGAGGATTATTTCCGCCAGATCGATTCCTTCATCGGCGATGTTCTGGGGGAGGAAGCGCAGCGCCGCTACAAAATCATCATCGACGATCCAGTGCAGGTGGCCCTTGAGATTCAGGCCGGCATCAAGGCGGTGCGCACCTTCCGCAGACAACACCGCGACGCCTACTATTTCGACTCGCAGCTCAAGATCGAGCACGAACTGCAGCGGCCCTTCAATCCCACGCACGAGAACATGCGCAAGCTGAAGCTGAACAGGCAACAGCCCAAGCACACGCTGGTCGCCAATCTGCGGCGCGCGTTCTCGGGCATCGTGGCTGGCAATATCAAGGATGCGGGGATACGCGCAATCGAGAAGCACGGGAAGTTCGAGATTCACGGCGATGCGACCATCATGAAACGGATGGATGCCTTGCTCACCGCCTTCGTCGAACAGAAGCGGATGAAGTTAGTCGGGAAATACGAGCCCTGCTATCGAATTGTCGTGGACGATACCGTGACGGTATAGCCGTCCGCATCAAGATTTCCCATTACCCCAAAAGCCCGCCATTGCGGGCTTTTCGCATTTTCGTCTCGCAATTTCTAACCCTGCCGCATGTAACCTTTAAAAATATATTTGACAAGTTACATTTGCAATGTAACTATATAAACAAAGTTTCATTAGTTACATATATTTCTCGAATCAGCGCCGGTGTAAGCCAGCTGTTTAATTCTTCAAGGAGATCGAAATGGAAAACAAGATTGTTGTCCGCACCGCGCGACTTTTGGCGACGCTGGCGATCGGCATCGCATCGTTCACTCAGGTGCATGCCGCACCTACACTACCGCCAACTCCGGTGGTGCACTATCACAAGGTCCAGGTACAGGACACCAAGGTGTTCTACCGTGAGGCGGGCGACACGCAGCGACCAACCGTGCTGTTGCTACACGGCTTCCCGACTTCGTCCTTCATGTACCGCGACCTGATTCCCTTGCTGGCAACCCAGTATCATGTGATTGCACCCGACCTGCCCGGCTTCGGCTTCACCGAATCGCCGAGCCGTGCGCGCTTCGATTATAAGTTTCAGCATCTGGCCGAGGTGATGGACGGCTTTACCCAGGCGCTAGGGCTCAAGCACTACGCGATACAAGTGTTCGACTACGGTGCCCCGGTAGGGCTGCGCCTGGCGTTGATGCACCCGGAACGGGTTACCGCCATCATCACGCAGAACGGCAATGCCTATGAAGAAGGGCTGGGCGATGCCTGGAACCCGATCCAGAAGTATTGGCGCGAACCCACGCCGGAAAATCGCGAAGCGCTGCGCCAATTTCTCAAGCCGGACGGGCTGGCCTGGCAATACACCCACGGCGTGAAGGATCCATCTTTGGTGGCGCCCGAGGCGTACACGCTCGATTCCGCGCTGATGGCTCGTCCGGAAAACGAGGAAATCCAGTTGGACCTGTTCCTGGACTATGCGAGCAACGTGGCCTTGTATCCGCAGTTCCAGAAGTATTTCCGCGACCGCCAGCCCCCCATTCTGGCGGTATGGGGGCAGAACGACCCGTTCTTCATCCCGCCGGGCGCGCGCGCCTACCAGCGGGACGTGCCCGGTGCGGAAGTGCACCTGTACGACACCGGTCATTTCGCACTGCAGACGCACCTGCAGAAGATCGCCGCGACCACGTTGGACTTTCTCGCGCGGCACCTGAAGTAGAATCTCTCAAAGCGATGGCTGGCCGGTACTCGGCCAGCCGCATTTGCAGAGAGCGCACGATGAAAACCGACCAGATTGCTTCTTCCAAACCGACCGTAGGCGGCCATGTCGCATTGGACCTGATGAACACCGTATCGCTGCGGAACGGGGAACGCGTAGACAGCTTCCATTCCGACCAGGCGGTGCTGGACTGGCTGGCGGACTATGCGTTGGATGCCGGTCACCTGAAATTCGCGCCCGGCGTCTTGCTGGAGCGGGCACGCGCATTAAGGGAAACGGTACGCACGCTGGTCGTCGCCAGGAAGGAAGGACGGCATCTCGATCCGCAGTTGCTCAACCGCTGGCTGACGCAAGGCGAGAGCCATCTGGAACTGGCGCAGATCGCCAGCCAGGGGTTACGGCTGGAGCGACGCCGCGTCATCGCCACCGTGGAACAGTTGCTGGCACCTGTTGCGGAAGCCGCCGCGGACCTGCTGACGCTGGAAGACTTCAGCGTCATCCGCAAATGCGAGAGCCCGGATTGCGTACTGTGGTTCTATGATCGTACCAAGGGCCACAAACGCCGCTGGTGCAGCATGGCGGGTTGCGGCAACCGGCACAAGGTATCGAGCTTCAGGAAACGCCAGAACGGATGAATACAGGAGTACATCATGAACGCACCGATCAGCGACATTGTTTTCACCCCAAGCGTGAAGGACAAGCAGCGGGCACAGGGTTCGCGCGCCTCCTATGAGCGGTTTGAACGGGAGCGCGGCTGGGAAACGCGCATCACGCCCCTGCTGGCCGACTTCATCCGCGACCAGACGAGCATGTTCATCGCCACCGCCAATCTGGACGGACAGCCGTATATACAGCACCGCGGCGGGCCGCGCGGTTTTATGCATGTGCTGGACGAGCAAACGCTCGCCTTCGCCGATTTTTCCGGCAACCGGCAATACATTACCGTGGGCAACCTTGCGGATAATGCCAAGGCGCAGCTGTTCCTGCTCGATTACACGCAGCGCCAGCGCATCAAGATCTTCGGCGAGGCGCGGGTGGTCGAGGACGATCCTGAGTTGATGCGCCAGCTGACACCGCCCGATTACAAAGCGCGTATCGAGCGGGCGATCGTATTCACCGTCAAGACCTGGGATGCGAACTGCACCCAACATATCCCGCATCTGCTGCCGGCGGAAAAAGTGCTGGCCGCGATCGAGCAGCGGGACCAGCGGATTGCCGAACTGGAAGCGCAACTGAAAGAGCTGCAGCAGACATGAGTTCATCTCCATGGCTTATTTCACGCATCCTGAATTGCGGAGGCCGAAATATGTTTTTCCCGGCTGGCAAGAGCGCTGCTGGCATTGCTGCGGAACTTCGCTCTTTTTGGCCGTGATGGCTGCCAGAAAGAAGAGCTTGAATTGGTGGAACCGCCACAATGGGTAGAGCCGCCAAAAGATACGGCAAATGGAAAGAAGCGCAAGCCCCTTTCCATTTAGCTTAACCCTTGGGTCTTACTTCTTCGCAGTCAGCGCCGTGTAAGAGTTGATGAGGTTGCGGTAGTCGGGGATATGGTTGGAGCACAGCGCAGCCAAACCTTCGATGTCGCGGCGCCAGTCGCGGTGCAGTTCACACGCTACACCGAACCACGTCATCAGCTGCGCACCTGCAGCTTCCATGCGCCGCCAGGCAGCGTCGCGCGTCATTTCGTTGAAGGTGCCGGAGGCATCGGCCACGACGAATACTTCAAAACCTTCCTCGATGGCGGACAGGGCCGGGAAAGCCACGCACACTTCCGTCACCACGCCGGCGATGATCAGCTGCTTCTTGCCGGTGGCCTTGATGGCTTTGACGAAGTCTTCGTTATCCCAGGCATTGATCTGACCGGGACGGGCGATGTAGGGCGCGTCCGGGAACATCTCCTTCAGCTCGGGCATCAGCGGGCCGTTGGGGCCGGTTTCGAAGCTGGTAGTCAGAATTGTCGGCAGGTTGAAGAATTTGGCTGCGTCGGCCAAGGCCAGCACGTTGTTCTTGAACTTGTCCGGCTCAATGTCGCGCACCAGGGAAAGAAGGCCGGCCTGGTGATCTACCAGCAGCACAGCAGCGTTATCGCGGTCGAGACGTACGTAGGGCTTGTTCATGATTTTTCCTCTCCAGGTAATTAACTAAATAATCGGAATGGCTTGGCGTTATGCCGCTGCCTGTACAAAACGGCCTTGGTTGTAGTCATCAATCGCCTGGCGGATTTCTTCCACGCTATTCATGACAAAGGGGCCATGGCCGACCACTGGTTCATTCAGCGGCTCCCCGTTCAACAACAACAAAACAGTGTCTTGCTGCGCTTCCAGCACCAATTCGCTACCCGCGCGCTGCATCACCGCCAGCTCGGCCGAGCGGATGGTGTGCGCACCGCCCAGGCCGACTGCGCCGTGCAGCACGAATACGGCAGTGGTATGTCCTTCCGGCAAGGTAAAGGTTGTCGTGCTGCCGGCATTCAGCCGCACATCCCAGACGTTCATCGGACTGAAGGTATGCGCCGGGCCCTGTCGGCCTGCGTATTCGCCGGCAATCACGCGCACCTTGCCCGCATCATCGGCGAGATTTATTTCAGGAATCTGCGCGCGGGTGATGCCTTGGTAGCCGGGCTTCGTCATCTTGTCCCTGGCGGGCAGGTTGACCCACAGCTGTATCATCTCGAACGGCCCGCCGGTATGGGCGTACTCGTCACCATGATATTCCTCGTGGATGATGCCGGAGCCGGCCGTCATCCATTGCACATCGCCGGGGCCGATGGTGCCGCCCGCGTCGGTGGAATCGCGATGCGATACCTGGCCGTCGTAGACGATGGTGACGGTCTCGAAACCGCGGTGCGGATGCTGGCCGACGCCGCGGCGTTGTTCGGTCGGCTCGAAACGTGTCGGGCCGGCGTAGTCCATCAGCAGGAAAGGCGAGATTTCTTCCGCAATGTCACGGTAGGAAAAAATGCTCTGCACGGGAAAACCATCACCCACCCAGTGGTTGCCGTTGCTGCGTTTAATGAATGCCAGTTTTTTCATGATGTGTTCCTTTCCGATTTCTCAAGTGCGTTGCAATGGTTCTCACTATAGGCACATGACATTGGGGGCACTAGATGGTTAAATGTGAAATTACTTTTCATTAAATTGAACAATAATGGATTTCAATGAGGCGGCGGTATTCGTCAAAGTAGTGCAAGCGGGCAGTTTCAGCGCCGCAGCGCGGCAACTGGGCTTGCCAACTTCGACCGTCAGCACCCGGGTTTCCCGGCTGGAGCGGCGCCTCGGCATCACCTTGCTGCAACGCACCACCCGGAAACTCCATCTCACCGAAGCCGGCACGGCCTACTATCACCACGCATCGCTGGGCTTGGGCTACATGCTGGAAGCGGAAGCCGCCGTGGATGAAGCGCGCCATCAACCGCAAGGCAGATTGAAGGTGACAGCCCCCGCCGACCTCGGCGATCACCTGCTCGCAGGTTTGATCGAGCGCACGCAACGCGAATTCCCCGCATTGGAAGTAGAACTGTTATTGACCGACCGCTATCTCGATCTGGTGGCCGAAGGCGTCGATGTCGCGATCCGTACCGGCGAGTTGCGCGACTCCAGCCTGGTGGCAAAGTCGCTCGGCACGGTACGCTGGGCGATATTCGCGAGCCGCGATTACTTGCAGCAGGCCGCTCCGCTGGAAGAGCCGCAGCACCTGCATGCCCACCGCTGCCTGCAATTTACCCCGATGGGGCGCGACGGCTGGGATTTGAACAATGGCCGCAACAGCATCACCATCCCGCTTTCCGGTCGCGCCATGGCCAACAGCATAGGCGTGGTGCGATCCATGGCGGCGCACGGGCAAGGGGTGGCGCTGCTGCCGACCTTCATCTGCAGGCCGGAGCTGGCGACGGGCGATCTGCTGCGCGTGCTGCCGGAATGGCAAGGACGTGCCGACCCGGTGCACCTGATCTATCCGCGGCAGCGCTTCATGCCGCCCAAGCTGCGCGCCTTTATCGATCTCGCGCAGGCGGAATTACGACTATGGTTCGGCGATGACACCTAAAGCCTGTTCAGCACTAAGATAGATGATCACCACATTCTGATGATTGCGATTTATGGATAACTCCTTCGGCAAACCTGCACCGTCCAGCGTGAATTCGAAATACGCCGCCCTCCGGCGCGATCTGCATGCGCATCCCGAACTGGCTTTTAACGAGCATCGAACCAGCGATCTCGTGGCTTCCACGCTGGAATCTCTCGGCATCGAGGTACATCGCGGCTTGGCCGGCACGGGGGTGATCGGCAAGCTCCGCTGCGGCGATTCCTCGCGTGGCATCGGGCTGCGAGCCGACATGGATGCCCTGCCGATACAGGAAAAGAACGACTTTACGCACCGCTCCCGGCACGACGGCCGCATGCACGCGTGCGGCCATGACGGGCATACGGCGATGCTGCTGGCGGCGGCGGACGCGCTATCGAAATCCCGCAATTTCAACGGCACGGTGTATTTCATCTTTCAGCCAGCAGAAGAAACCGAGGGTGGCGGGCGCGTGATGGTGGAGCAAGGGCTGTTCGATCGCTTCCCGATGGATGCGGTGTTCGGCTTGCATAACTGGCCGGGACTGCCGGCCGGGCAATTCGCGGTGCATGTGGGGCCGGTGATGGCATCGGCCGACCGGTTCGACATCACCCTCACGGGCCGGGGTGCCCATGCCGCTATGCCGCATCAGGGCAACGACGTGATCCTGGCGGGCAGCGCACTCATTCAAGCCCTGCAAAGCGTGGTGAGCCGCAAGCTGGACCCGCTGGACCCGGCGGTGCTGAGCATCACGCGCTTTCACGCCGGCGAGGCATACAACATTCTGCCGGAGAAAGCACACCTCGCCGGGACGATACGCGCCTTCAACGACCGGGTACGGGATCAGGCCGAGGGCGAAATTCGCCGCATTTGCAAAGGCGTGGGCGATAGTTTCGGCGTTCTCGTGGCGTTCGACATGCACTACGGTTATCCGGCCACGGTCAACACGGCTGCGGAATCCGAACTCTGCCGCAGCGTGGCCGCCGAACTGGTCGGCGACGACAACGTCAGGACCGATCTGCAGCCTTCGATGGGCGCCGAGGATTTCTCCTTCATGCTACAGAAAAACCCCGGATGCTATATCTGGCTCGGCAACGGGCCGGGCGAAGGCGGCTGCATGTTGCATAACCCGCATTACGACTTCAATGACGAGGTGCTGCCCTTGGGCGCGGAGTACTGGTGCAAACTTGTCGCGCGGCTTCTGCCGTAATCACTTCATGCTGCAAAGGAATCCTGTCATGACCGACTCGCTGGAGTCCGATCAAAGCGCAACCGTCGTCATTACCCATCATGTGCTGGACATCCACCATGACGATTATGAAAACTGGCTGAAGGAAATCGGTTCCATCGCCAAATCGTACCCTGGCCATTTGGGGGTGATGATCATTCGCCCGATCCCCGGCGCCACATCCACTTACACCATCGTCATCCGCTTCGATACACGCGACCACCTGCTGGCCTGGATGGGGTCCGCGGACCGTAACCGGCTGATCGAGAAGGTACAGCCCTTGCTCATGGAGGAGGATCGCTATCTGGTGCAAAGCGGGCTCGATTTCTGGTTTACGCCGGAAGGCATCAAGCCGAAATTTCCTAAGCGCTGGAAACAGAGCGTGCTGACATGGTCGGCGATTTATCCTCTGGTGATGGGCATATCGCTCCTTGTTGAATTCTTGCGGCGCTACCTGGGCATTGCCGATCACCATTATCTGCAGTTGCTGCTCATCACCGGTGTTGTGGTGTGGCTGATGGTGTATGTCGTGATGCCGCGCTATACCAGGCTGGTGCATCGCTGGCTGCACAGTTGAGTCGGCAGTTAACATCAATAGAGGATTCCCATGCCATTTCCACCAGAAGAACGCGAGGCATTGCTGAACGTGAAAGGCGTGGGCCCTGCTGTGGTGGCTCGTCTTGAACAAATGGGGTTTGAATCGCTGGCACACCTGAGCAAAGCCAATGCGCTGGACATCGTCTCTCAAGCCTCGGCTATCGTTGGCTCCACTTGCTGGAAAAACAGCCCACAAGCTCGCGCGGCTATCCAGGCTGCGATTGCATTGGCACAGTCGCGCCACACATAACAGAGCCGTCAAATCGGACCGTCATAAAGTCGGGAAATTTTCCCGCTTCATTTCAGAAATTTTCCGTCTGTTTTCAGGATGACTGCTGTTACCTTGAATTTTTGATCGAAAGGGAACGCAGGGCATGCTCAATACGACTGTTTCACCCATGCGCCAGATTGCCATTGTGCTGTTGTCCTTCCTCGCCTGTCTTCCCGCATCCGCCACGGAATTCATGCGCCCCAGGCCGCTCACTGAATATGGCGACATCCTGCTTGCACAGGAGCTGGATACCGCCATCAATGCATTAAACGACCGCATGACGCAATGCATCGACTCCGGCGCCGGGAGTCCTCCCGAATGTTTCTGCCGCCACGCGGGAGAGGCAGGCATCGCGAAAACAGCGTATGAGAAAGTTCTCCAGGCACGGCCCAAATGGAAAGGCAAGATCCTCTACTGGAAGAACATGGAAAACCAGGCGAGCCATAATCTGATCATGCCGGCCATCGATCACCAACTGCGATCCTCCACCGCGGAGTGCG
>Ga0066486_1000262_pt1 | contig 15576 bp, 13 predicted proteins | sample LakWasM128_HOW14_2_FD_59591 | JGI IMG/M metagenome (GOLD analysis project Ga0066486, IMG submission 59591) | Freshwater sediment methanotrophic microbial communities from Lake Washington under simulated oxygen tension - Sediment Metagenome 128_HOW14 | ecosystem: Environmental > Aquatic >... | reverse complement strand
CCACCACCGTGGTGGCCTGACTTAACCCAACGGGCCTCCACGAAACCCGGGGCGATTCAGTGTGGGGTCGCACTCAATCTTGTCGACGAAGATGCGGTGACTCTCAGGACGGTGGTCATCCCGTGCCTTCTCGACCAGCGCCGTAATCCACTGCCACTTACGGAACTGCTGTTCATCCGCGATAAGCCGGAAGGGGACCGGAAACAAGCGGATGAGTTTCCCCGCTTCAGTTACGCCCGCAACGCAGGACGTCTCGGAGTAGGTAGCGCTAGGCGATGGGTACGTCTTGCAGAGGATGAGCACACGCTCATTGAAAGTTGCCATTCATGCCTCCCCAGGCAGCGCAAGATAAACATCCACAAAGGGGTTGAGTCTTCTAAGAAATCCCGAAGTAAGCGGTTCGTTTCGACCAACCGCTGCCGATTATTTGAGCACGGGCTTAGCGCCCCTTGGGTGGTGAGATTTCCCGGCTCGGGTTCGTCATTCAATGTGGTCAGCATTTAACGACCGCTTCCGGCCTAAGGCTGCCGTACCATGCCTAGCTGAGATCGCGCCTTGGCTCATGGCGCTTAGCGCTGGCTGCTACTGCTCAGTGGGTACTCGGCCTCTCGATTGTCAACAGGCGGGCGAATTCATGCGTGCTTCGAGACCCCTGTTCGATTCCATTCCGAACGCATCAGGACTGCTTGCCTGGCTGCCGGACGAGTCGCTCTATAGCTGGTGCAGCAGAATGCACGGGTTGCGCGGGTATCGCTTGCCCGCTCAAACATCGCAGCTCTTGTTTGGCGCTTCCCGCCTTGGTTGGCAACACGACCTTCCATCGCACATTGACGCGTTCGTCGCCAGCACGGCCGGCCTGCTCGGTGACGCCGGAACAGTCTGCCGACAGAGAACACTTCTCAAGTTCTATCGGCGCTTCCTCAGTGGTGATGACGAGGAGAGCGCCTGTGCAACCATGAGGTGCGGGCCAGTTGTCCATCTAAAACTCAAGCTAGGTTTGCTGACCAGCCGGTTCAGGGCGCATCACCCGCTTAAGGCGTGCCCACTCTGTGTAGCGAGCGACTTGGAAAAAGTGGGATGGGCCTATTGGCACCTTCGACACCAACTCCCTGGAGTCTGGGTGTGCACCAAGCATGATGAGCCGCTGATTGAAGCGGCCGTCAAGGCAAACGGCGTCCAACGCTTTGGTTGGTGCCTGCCGTCACAGCGGCTGCTTTCGGACTGTTCGGTACCTAGAGCGCGACTCGGGAAGTCAGCCGTGACGTCGCTAAGGAGGTTTGCGGAAGTCGGGGAACAACTTGTCGCCACAGCTTTTCACTATCGCCTGGATCGAAGTGAACTCCACGCTACGTACAGGCGGGCGCTTGAACAACGAGGACTGGCAGCAGTTGGGGGATCTATTCGGTTAGCTGAAGCAGGTGCGGCGTTGTGTGAGCATGTGCAGCCCCTTCGAAATGTTCCTGAACTGTCTGCACTGCCAATGAACCTAACACAGGCGAAGACGCAGCTGACCCGATTGCTTGCAGCGGAGAGGGGCCATGCACACCCACTTCGCCATTTGATGATGATCGACTGGCTGTTCGGTGGCATCGACGCATTGCTTGACGGCCAAGCTGCAGATGTTGAGACCAGGCAACGCGTTGCAGCCGCGGGGACTGATATCGAACTGGACGAAGTTCCAGGTTGTGTAAGAGGCGCTGTGATCGCCCGGCTCATCACGGAGGAAGGCGTGTCCGCTCGAGCTCTGGCGCAACGTTTTGGCGTTAGTACGAAAACGATCATGGTGATGGCGGCGCGTGAAGGGGTGCACGTGCAACGGCGCAGCAAGATACTGAAAACTGAGTTGCTCCGCAGAATGACGAAGTCATTGCAATGTGGAAATCCAAAGGCGCAAGTGGCTGCTGAATTTGGCGTCTCGGTCACCACAGTGACCACAACCCTCCAAACCATCCCGGAACTGTCGCGGCAATGGCATTGCGCTGTGCACGAACGCAGGCGTAAGCAAGCCTGCCGTGATTGGCTTTCTGCATTGAAGAGGTTTGGACAGTTCGGCGTGACCGCAGTGCGCCGCGAGGTGAGCGCTGCATATGCCTGGCTTTATCGCAACGATCCGTCCTGGTTGCGGCAACACTTGCCGGCGTCTTGCAAGCGGGTGGTGCCCGCAAACCGAGTTGACTGGGCCGCGCGTGATGCCTCGCTCTCGTCTGAAGTGAGGCGTGCGGCGTTGGCTCTTAGGAAGCTGCATGGCACCGAGAAGCTCAAGCTTTGGCAGCTGTACCAGGCGGTACCTGAGTTGCGTGCCAAGCTGCGGAAACTCGATCGATTGCCGCTTACCGCGCAGGCCGTCAAGACGGCGCTGCGCTAAGGGCAATTTGCCTCAGCGCTGTCTGATAGTGTCCCACGTGCAACTGGTTGACATGCGGATAACGGGCGATTGACGCCCCCCATTTGATCAGACCACCTGACCACTGTTGTGGTCCAGATCAGGTGCGACGACGCCAGCAATCTCTAGGTCGCGCTGCTTCGCATGTGTAAGGTGCGAGCGAAGTCGACACTCGGGATCAGACAACTGGATAACGCGTACCTTTCTCACTCGTCCGGCATCACTTCGACTTGTCGAGATGGCCCCAGGGGATCGAGTCTGCAAAGCTGTGCGACTGCTCGCGGCAGCGCTAGTGACACCACTGCTAATGGCGCCGCTGTGCGCAGTCATGATCTGCCGCCCGTGACAACCAGACGCAACCGCTTCAGAATTGCGAGAGGTGTAGGGCGGCAATGGACTCTGCGCCGCGTTGATCTGCATCTGACGTTCAATATGACGACAACCCAGTTTGGGGACTTGAATCCCAGCGATTGGTCCGCCGAACTGCGGCGGGCCGTGATATCGGTACGGTCCGATTTTTTTGGGCTTTCTGCGCAAGATCGTCTGCGCTACCGAGTCAAGCTTCCAGAGGCGGATCGGCAAGCTATCGTCGCAGCCCTGTTGAAAGCCCACCGGCGTGCAGGGGTGGGGGTCCTCGCTTGCGGCGAGTCGCGCGACCAGGTTGCGGTGCAACTCCAAAACCAGATCAACGAATGGCTTCAGCCGCTCATCGGCATAGGTGCCGATGCCTTCAGCTTTAACGAGCACTTCCATCCTGGACAATCACTCATCGACTTTCCGAATCTGTTGGCGTACGACCAGAACGACCACGCGCTTCAGGAGGACGCCCGCTCTGCGATTGATCCGGACCACGTCCGTACGCCATACGCCGGTGCATTGCATGGCACTTGGGCCAGATGCATGAGGGGCGGTCGTCTGTGTTACCTGACGCTCAGCATGGCGGCGTCGCGCGCCCTGGACGTCTCCCAGAATGCTGCCGATGAAGAGATTGAACGCTTGATTCCGCACCGTTTTGTCTCCGGCCCCAAACACGGCCATGAGGAGGGCGGTCTGGTTCATTGGGATCAACGCGTGGATGCGGCAGGTTACGAACACTTGCTAGAAGAATTGCGGCGGCGAGTCTGGCAGTTTGAGGCTGGCAGGTTCAGGGAGCTACAACACGAGGTCAACGAACAGCAACTGGGAAGCACGTTCCTCGTCGAGGACCCATATCCAGCGGCGGCCCCGGGCGAACAGAACCTGCTGATCGTGTTCAGCGATCCGTCGGCATTGGAACGTGTGCGACTCGCTTCGTTCCTGCAGGACTGTGCGTCAATGGCGCAACCTTACGACTGGCTGAGGCAAATCGAAGCACGGGAAACGGAGCGAGTACTTCAGTACGTCAACGAGCAACATCTTCAATTGCTCAGCACCTTCGATCCCAAAGTACGGCCTCTTCGGCGGCGCCGTCGATTGATGATGAATCCCAAGACGTTCGATGATCTCGCATGACGTCGATAGACAGCCGCGCTGGACCGGCGCTGTCGGTTAGAAGCGGAAGCTCACCACGACCTATCGACCAACCGCTCCAGGCTGGGTGCTGTCATCCAAGTCTGGCGACCCGATGATCGCTTTTGGTGGTAACGGCCAGTGCTCAGTTGTGAGTGGCTGGCAATGCACCACGGTTGCGACGGACGTAGGCGCCTAGAGCCACCGCGCCCACACATGCCAGCGCCAAACTGTTGGGTTCCGGCACGCTACTGGTGATGATGGTTGCCGTACCTTCGTAGTGAATCCTGCGGATAGGCGTGTACCTATGCTGTGCATCGTAATTCTGGAAATCGGCCCCGATGAACCAGTTCAGCGGCCCTATAGCAGTGAGTGCTCGGTTGATGCCTTCGTAATCCAGTGTTGCGGTATCCCATATGGGAATTGACCCTTCCCCCCATACGCCACTTTCAAAATGCCGACTATCAGTCGTGCCGTCACCCACAGGTGTTTCGGCACGCGAAAAATGCTCTAGGGCAAAGTAATAGGTGGGGATTGGTGTGCCGCCTACTGGATAGGTGAAGGTCTTGTAGAGCCGGGCATTGTGATAGCTGTTATCCCCGGGAATCTCCGCCATATCGATGTAATCGTGGAGGGATCCACTCAATGCCGAAGGCTCAAGTAGACCAACACCGTTCATCCCAACGGTAACGTACGGTGGGCTCCCCCGCAGGCGAGACGTGAAAGTCTCGTCGATAACGATGTTCCACGTCTGCTCAAACTTGAGGTCCGCTGGCTGCCATTGCCCGTTGTCGATAAGCGCACGATTGACCTGGATCGCAAATGTGAATGAGGCTGCATGCGAAATATCAGTCAAAACCAGTGCGCAGAAATAAGCAGTTAGAGCTCGCTTCATATTGCGACTATGGCATACCGTTCCCGGCTGCGGCGCAGGGATTCGGCGCAGCCTCCCCCTGAATCGAGGGCCTCATCATCCGGCCATCACGTCGCTGAATTGCCGGCGCGCGCTACTGCGCGTGACCTAGGAAGCGAGCAGCTAGCGAAAGGCGCGCCGAGCCTCATTCTTTACAGCCGATGATTCAGCTGCAGACGCCGGCTCCACCCGCGTCATCAGGTATTGCCGCCGCACTGACGCCAAGCAAGCCGACGCGTCCTCCATGTCGGGAACCGTGAAGGTGCAACGTCGGCTCGCTGCCCACGCGCATGACGACATAGGCCTTGTCGGGGTCGCTGGTCTGCGCGCCCAACGCCTGCGTGACCTTCTCCCAGTGCGGCGCAGTCTGACCTGATGGGATCGTCACTGGACCGGGCTTAATTTGCTCAGCGGGTACAGAGTTAGGAAGCTGGTAAGGGTGCGGGAGCTCGTGTACCGAGCCGTAGATGGGTCGGCTCGTCGGGCGAGGGCGCCCGAACGGTGCGGCACTCGCATCAGCTAGCAACCCTAGGACTGCCAGCGCGAGCAGCGCGATCGAGGCCTTCCATTTCAGGGCGGCATGGCGCATCGCATCACCTACCTTCTATGCAGACGCAGCGCCATCGGGCGCTGACGCGGCTTGCGCACCGGGTGGCGGCACTTCGACGGGGCGAGGCGTCAGATCAGGATGGATTTCCGCGGCGCTCGCTGCTCCCTCACCCAACTTCACTGCTTCCTGATCGACGACCGGGGCTGGCGGCGGTGCAGGCTCCGCCTCCGGCTCTTTCTTCGAGCAGCCCGCCAGCCCAATGAAGCCCGCAGCAACAAGCGCGAACACGCGCTCTGCTACGCCGGACTTGGATGTGGTATGCGCCATCACTGCTCCCTTCCCAGGGCGTCAAAGGCCTTGTGCCCACAAATTGGCGCAGCTATCACCCGTGGGGCCCGTGGCCGCCAAGAAGCCTGCTGAGAAGACAGTGGCCGCACAGAAGGTACTTGCCGTCAAGGGAACTGGTCGCAACATGACCATTTGCATGTACAACGTCGGCTTCGGCGACGCGTTCCTGGTCAAGATTCCACGCAAGAAGGGCGAATTGCGCGTCCTGTTCGATTGCGGCTCCATCGAAGCATCAACGGCAGGCGGCAAGATGAAAAACATCGTGCAGAACATCATCTCGGATGTGACGGATCCCGATGGGGTCGCCCGCATTGACGTGGTAGTGGCAACCCATCGTCACAAGGATCATGTATCTGGCTTCGGAGATGACGCCTGGAATGCCGTCGAGGTCAAAGAGGTCTGGATGCCCTGGACGGAGCATCTGACTGATCCAGAGGCCCGCCGCATTCGAGAAGCCCAAAGCAAGCTGGCCTTGGGCCTTAGCATCGGGTTATCGAGGCGACCGTCCCGTTCTAGTCATAGCGCCGCGCGCGCAATGCCGGCCATCACGCAATGTGACGCGCAATGGCCTCTTGGCGGTTCGACCTAAGTGCTGTACTGCAGAATGTGAACCCCTCGGCATCCGAGGACGGCAATACTTGACGCGCGTACGCGTCCTCTCCGATTGGACTGATTTCGCCCATCTTTGTCCTTAACGGGCACGCCATTGGCCTTCATCGCCGCCATGCGCCCAACAGGGCCCATTGTGCGTTCAGGCGGCCATCGACAGAAATCGCTGCGGAGCCGAAGTCCGAAGAACTTCGGCATCAGGTTGGTTGCGACCGTGCAGTCGCGGTAGTTGAGCGGCGCCTGAGAAGGAAGCAGCCGGCGCTCAGATTCCGTGCCAGTCAACGCAAGCGTGTAAGCTGACGGGCATCTGTGATTTGCTTGAGGCTGCTGGCAGCTCTATGAGTTCTGGAAAAAGTTCTGCTTGGGTTACTTCCGCCGACGTTGCGCGCCACGCCGGCGTCTCCAGATCAGCCGTTTCGCGCACGTTCACTGAAGGGGCAAGCGTCGCCCCCGAGACGCGAGCCAAGGTACTCAAATCGGCTGAAGCCTTGGGGTACCAAGTGAATATGCTGGCTCGCAGCATGATCCAGCAGCAAAGCAATCTGGTTGGTGTGGTGGTGTCGGGGTTCGACAACCCATTCCTACTGAGCTTGCTCGGCCCATTGACGCACCAGTTGGCGCTTCGGTCGCAGGCGCCCTTGCTGATGGATGCGAGCGAACCGGAGCAACTTTCGAACAGCTTGCGCCAGTTGATGCAGTATCGAATCTCCGGCGTGATCCTGACCTCCGGCACGCCGCCGATTCAATTGGCCAAGGAGTATCTGCGCCTGCGCATTCCTGTTGCCATGATCAACCGCGAGCCGCTGCTGGAAGGTGTTGATGTCATCAACAGCGACAATCGGCAGGGCGGGGCATTGGCTGCCGAGGTCTTGTGTCGTGCAGGCGCTCGCAACTTGGTCTTTCTGAACGTGGTGACCGGCACGCTCAGTCCCAGTGCTCGCGGTGCCGCTTTTGCGAAGGCTCTCGCGGGTCAGGTCAGGCGCGGCGCTGTGAAGCTACGCCAGGCCACGGCAGGAGGTGTTTCCTATGCCCATGGTTTCGAAGCCGCGCGACAACTGTTCGCCGAGCCTTCGGCACGGCCCGATGGCGTGTTCTGTACCAACGATGCGCTGGCTTGTGGCTTGATCGATGGCGCACGTGCGCTGTATGGCTTGCGCGTTCCGGAAGATGTGAAGGTGGTCGGTTTCGACGACATCCCGATGGCCGCATACGAGGCCTACGCGCTGACGACCTTTCGTCAGGACATTGGTGCATTGGCTGAGCGTGCCGTGGCTTGTCTGGCTGAACGAATGGGTGCGCCGGACATGCCAAGCCGTACGCTGGAACTTCCCGTGAGCCTGGTCGAGCGCCGGTCGACCCAGATTCCGTCCATTGAATCTACGGAGTCGGCTAAGGCGCCGGTGCGCCGCCGTCGGCTGGTTTCGCCACCCGTCTAGGGAAGACCCTGACTTGCTGATCCGGGCCTGGGCAGTACATTGCACACGTGTGCAGTGCACACGTGTGCAATCAAAAGAACCTGCAAGATAAACAGACGCTGGCCAGCGATGCCAGCCTCTTTCCGGAGACGAAGATGAAGATCAAATGGATCTGCGGGCTGTTGCTCGCGTCCCTTTCGGCCGTGCCGCTGAGCAGCCAGGCCGCAGAGCGATTGAACGTGCTGTGCGCCGCAGACAACGACTGGTGTGAATTGATGCGTAACAGCTTCGAAAGCGAGACCGGCGTTCAGATGTCGATGGTGCGAAAAAGCGCTGGCGAAATCTTTGCGCAGATCCGCGCTGAGGCTGGCAACCCGAAGACCGACATCTGGTGGGCCGGCACAGGCGATCCGCATCTGCAAGCCGCTGCTGCCGGCTACACCGAGGTCTACAAATCGCCGCAGCTGGATAAGTTGCAGCCCTGGGCGCAGAAACAGGCCGAGATCGCTGGCTACCGTACCGTAGGTGTCTATGCCGGCCTGCTGGGCATTGGATACAACCCCGAGGTGCTCAAGCGCAACAACGCGCCGGTGCCAAAGTGCTGGAAGGACTTGATCACCCCGGCCTACAGGGGCGAGATCCAGATTCCGAATCCGAACTCCTCGGGCACTGCCTACGCCGCCATCGCGACCCTGGTGCAGTTGCAGGGCGAGGCCGAGGCCTTCGCCTTCATGAAGAAGATGAACGACAACGTCAATCAGTACACCAAGAGCGGATCGGCTCCGGCCAAGGCGCTGGCACGTGGCGAGATCGGCGTGGGCATCACCTTTCAGCATGACCTGCTGAAGGAAACCGTCGCCGGCTTCCCGGTTGAAGTGGTGTCGCCCTGCGAGGGCACCGGCTACGAAGTCGGTTCGATGAGCATCGTGAAGGGTGCGAAGAACATGGCCAGTGCCAAGCGCTTCTACGAGTTCGCGCTGCGCGCCGACGTGCAGTCCCTCGCAGTCAAGGCCAATGCCTTCCAGGTGCCCTCGAACAAGGCCGCCACTATCCCGCCGCGTGCGCCGCGCCTGGAGACGGTGAAGACGATCAACTACGACTTCGCCAAGTACGGCAGCGAGGAGACACGCAAGCGTCTGCTCAAGCGCTGGGACGACGAGATCTTCTCTCTGCCGCGCTGAGCAGCCACAAGGAGCGCCGTCGTGGACAAATCATTGCGTGTCTGGCTGTTGCTGGCCTTGCTGAGCAGCCTGCTGCTGCCCTGGCACCAGCAGGAGGCAGGACTTCTGGCTGGCGAGTGGTTGGGAGCCGGCTGGCCTGGGGACCGGGCCACCGCCACTGCAGCCTGGCAGGTGCTGGGGCTGGGCCGTCTGGAACTGCTGCCGCTGCTGCTGCTGCCGATCGTGGCCGGTCTGCTGGACATGGCCAGGCTTGCGCGGCCCGCGCTTGGTACGGTCCTGATGGCCCTGTCCGTCGCGGCCTTGGCTTGGCTGGGATGGCTGAGTTGGGGTGCTGCCCCAGCCGATCAGCCGGGGCTCGGCTGGGGCGCGCTCCTGTACGTGATCTGCACGCTGTTCATGCTGAGCACCGGCGCAGCTTGGCGCGGCGCCTGCCGCGGGGACGTTTTTGTCTGCGGTGTGATTGCCTTGCTGGTGGCCCTGGTTGGCCTGTTCGTGATGTTTCCCGTACTGCGTGTGCTGGTCGGTGCCTTCGAGCAGGATGGCGCCTTCAGCTTGGCCGCGCTGTGGTCACGCACCACCGACGCTCGCGTCTGGTCCTTGGCGTGCGTGGCAGGCGGGCAGCGTTGCGGCGTGGCCTGGAACACCTTGTTTCTGGGGCTCAGCACCGCAGCAGGTGCAACCCTGCTGGGTCTTGCATTCGCCCTGGTCATGACGCGCACCGGCTTTCGGTTCAAGAAGGTTCTGCGCGCATTGACGGTGCTGCCCATCATCACCCCGCCCTTTGTGATCGGGTTGGCGCTGATCCTGCTGTTTGGCCGCAGCGGTGTTGTCACCGGCTGGGTCTCGGCCTGGTTCGACGTGGCGCCAGGCCGTGGCCTCTATGGCTTCTATGGCGTATGGCTGGCGCAGTTGCTCTCGTTCACGCCGATCGCTTTCATGGTGCTGATCGGCGTGGTTGAGGGCGTGAGCCCTTCTGTGGAGGAGGCGTCGCAGACCTTGGGTGGCTCGCGCTGGACCACATTCTGGCGGGTCTCGTTGCCCCTGATGCGTCCGGGCCTGGCAAATGCCTTCCTGGTGGCCTTCATCGAGAGCATGGCCGACTTTGGCAACCCGATGGTGCTGGGCGGCAATTTCGGAGTGCTGTCCACCGAGATCTACTTTGCCATCGTCGGCGCGCAGAACGACGCCGGCCGTGCCGCGGGTCTCGGCCTGATCTTGCTCTGCTTCGCCGTTGCAGCCTTCGTGGCACAGCGGCGCTGGGTGGGCAAGAAGTCATACGCCACCGTCACCGGCAAGGCCGACAACGGCCAGCATGCCGGACTGGACAAGCGCATGTCCATGGCGCTCGCCCTGCTGGTGAGTCTGTGGACGGCCTTCACCCTGGTGCTCTACGGCATGATCCTGGCCGGCGGCTTCGTCCACCAATGGGGCCGCGACAACAGCTTCACCCTGCGCCACTACAGCGACGCCTTCGGCATCAGCTTCGGCGAGCAGGGCCTGCGCTGGGTCGGTACCGCCTGGGACTCGCTGTTCACCACCCTGGCCATCGCCGGCATCTCCGCCCCGCTGACCGCCGCCCTGGGGCTGCTTGCCGCCTGGCTGCTGGTGCGTCAGCGCTTTGCCGGCAAGGCAGCGTTCGAGTTCGCCACCATGCTCAGCTTCGCGATACCGGGCACGGTGATCGGTATTAGCTACATCCTGGCCTTCAACGCGGCACCGATCGAGCTGACCGGTACAGGCGCCATCCTGGTGTTGTGCTTTGTGTTCCGTAATATGCCGGTGGGACTGCGCGGTGGCGTTGCGGCCATGAGCCAACTGGACGGCAGCCTCGACGAGGCCTCGACCATGCTGGGTGCCAACAGCTTCACCACCGCCCGGCGGGTCGTGTTGCCGCTGATGCGACCGGCGCTGACCTCGGCCCTGGTCTACAGCTTCGTGCGCTCCATCACCTCCATCAGCGCCGTGATCTTCCTGGTCAGCGCGAAATACAACATGGCCACGGCCTACATCGTCGGCCTGGTCGAGAACGGCCAGTACGGCATTGCCATTGCCTACGCCAGCGCGCTGATCGTCGTCATGCTGCTGTGCGTGCTGGTTGCGCAAAAGCTAGTCGGCCAGCGCCGTTTGCGGCGTGTCGAGCGCGTACAGGGCGCGGCGCCTCAAGCCACACCGACCCCCAGTGAATTCGTTTTGAAGAAGGTTCAATCATGAAAGCCGACAACTCCTCCGCGATGACGGCCGGCCTGGCCTCGGGGGCCCTGGTCTTCGATCAGGTGAGCAAGCAGTACGGCTCGGTCACCGCCGTCGACAACGTCTCGTTCAGCATTCCCAAGGGCGATCTCGTCACCTTGCTGGGTCCGAGCGGTTGCGGCAAGACCAGCACCTTGCGACTGATCGCCGGGTTGGAACACGTCAGCCGTGGGCGCATCCTGATTGGAGGACAGGACGTGACCCGTCAGTCCGCCATAGAGCGCAATGTCAGCATGGTGTTCCAGTCTTACGCCCTGTTCCCTCATATGACGGTGCAGGAAAACGTGGCCTATGGCCTGGAAGTGGGCGGAGCCCGCAAGACGGAGGCCAAGGAGCGCGCCATCGAGGGCCTGCGCTTGGTAGGTCTGGCCGACTTCGGCCCACGCCTGCCGAGCGAACTCTCAGGTGGGCAACAGCAACGCGTGGCGGTGGCGCGCGCGCTGGTGCTGGAACCCCAGGTGCTGCTGCTCGACGAGCCGCTGTCCAACCTCGACACCAAGCTGCGTCGCCGTGTGCGCGACGAGATCCGCGAGATCCAGCAGCGATTGCGGCTGACCGCCGTCTACGTAACCCATGACCAGGAAGAAGCCTTGGCCGTGTCAGACCAGATCATTGTGATGAACAAGCAGAAAGTAGCCCAGCAGGGCAGCCCGCGTGACCTGTTCGAAACCCCGGCCGATGAGTTCGTGGCCGACTTTATCTGCGACGCCAATCTGGTGGCGGGCGAGTTGCAGGGCGAGGCCTGCGAGATCGGCGGCATTAAGCTGCAACTGGCCAATCCGCGGCGCTATCGTGGCGCCGTGCGCGTTGCCGTGCGCCCCGATGCGATGCGCTTGCGCCCGGCTGCTGCTAACGATCCACTGGTGGGGGCGGTGCTGCACGCGGCCTTCCTCGGCACCGAGATGCAATACACCCTGGCCTCGCCCTTGGGAGAACTGTTCGTGCGTCAGGCCGAGGTGCGCCGCCCCCTGGCGGTCGGATCCTCTGTCGCCATCGATTTCGCAGACCACGGCCTGTGCGTTGTCGGAGGCCAGGCATGATGCTGCTGCAGGATCGCTATGAACTGGCCCGCAGCGTGGCCCGCGAGGCCGGCTTGCGCGCGCTGGAGATGTTCCGCCGCCGCGATGAGCTGGTGATCGAATCCAAGGGTTTGCAGGACATGGTCAGCGCCGCCGACCAGGACACCGAGGCCTTTATCCGCCAGCAAGTGCTGGCCCGTTTCGCCGCCGATGGATTCCTCGGCGAGGAAGGCGGCCTGGACCGCGGCGATGCCGATTTCCTCTGGGTCATTGATCCGATTGACGGCACTGCCTGCTTCGTCAACGGCATGCATGCTTGGTGCTTGTCGATCGGCGTGCTGTGCCAGGGGCGGCCGGTCATCGGCGTCGTCTACGACCCGAACAGCGACGAGATGTTCCATGCCGCACAAGGGCAGGGCGCGTTTGCCAATGCCAAGCGCCTGCAGGTGCATTCGGCCGCCCGGGTCAGTGAGGGTGTGCTCGGCGTGGGCTTCTCACATCGGGTGCCGGTTGATGCCTTCGTGCCCTTTCTTGGCCGTGTGTTGGCCGATGGAGGCATGTTTATACGCAATGGTTCGGGTGCCTTGATGCTGGCCTATGTGGCCGCGGGGCGCTTGATCGGCTACTACGAGCCGCATATCAACGCCTGGGACTGCCTGGCGGCCATCGTCTTGCTGCAGGAGGCTGGCGGAGTCGTCAACGATTTTCTGGCTGATGGGGGACTGCAGCACGGCAATCCAATCATCGCCGCCGGGCCGGCGCTGTACCCGCAGTTGCTGGCGCTGATCGCCCCGGAGTCCTGCAGCCCGCCGCTGCAGTCCAACAAATTGTCAGCGCTTTTTTGAGCCCTGAAATGCACACGTGTGCATTGTCTTTGCGATACCTGCCCGATACCGCCCGGGCCCACAAATCAATCAAGGCGGGCAGCCTACGGAGACATGGCATGACGACAACAGCAATCCTCTCGCGACTCTGGGTCGCCGCCGCACTAACGACGGGACTGGCCGCATGCGGTGGCGGTGACGACACCAGCACACAGACCCCGCCTCCGCCTGCACCGCCGCCGGCGCCGACCAATTTCTACTACCAGACCAAGACGCCTTACGCGCCGCAGCAGGACGCGGCCAGCTACGAGGCGCCGCCCAGCGGCTTCAGCACCGTCTTCACCGAACTGGTGGCGCGCCATGGCTCGCGCGGCCTGTCCAGTCTGAAGTACGACCTGGCGGTCTACAACATGTGGCTCAAGGCGGCATCCGAGGGGGCGCTGACCGATCTGGGCCTGAAGCTGGGCCCCGACGTCCTGAAGCTGATGAAGGCCAACTTCCTGCTCGGCTACGGCGTGCCTGGCATCAGCAAACCCGGCTACGGCAACGAGACGCAAGTCGGCATCGACGAGCACACCAATCTGGCCAAGCGCCTGCTGAGCCGCCATGCCGCGTTGTTCGAGCAGGTGGTCGGCACGGCCGCCACCAGCCCTCGGCGTATCGAGGTCGTGACCTCGGGCGTGGACCGTGCCGTGGACAGCGGCGCCTTCTTCGTCAAGGGCATGTTGGCCACGCAGCCCAAGCTGGCCGAGCTGGTCAGCTACCCGGCCGCGCCCGGCCCCTACCCGGTCAGTGCACCGGTGGCGCAGCCGGCCGGCACCGACCGCTTCCTGCTCTATTTCCACAAGCTGGTGGCGGCGACTGATCTGGTAAGCAACGCCTCCGATCCGCTCTACACCACTTACCAGGACAGCCTGGCCTTCCAGAAGTGGCTGAAGGACGCCGACCTGGCGGCCAAGCAGGCGGCCATCCTCGCCGATCCGGCGGCCAAGACGGCCGGCCGCGTCGTGCTGGAGCGCCTGTTCACCAAGGCCTTCGTCGACAAGATCGAGTCCGGCGCCTACAGCTTTGCCAACACCGGCAGCTTCACCTACAGCAGTGCCGACGGCAAGTTCACCAGCACCCTCAGCGGTGACGGCGAAACGCCCATCGGCAATCTGGCGGAGGCGGCCTCGCGCATCTACGAGCTGTATGTGATCGCTCCGGCGATGAAGGCCGAGGCCGGTGTCGACTTCTCGCCCTATATGCCGCTGGAGCAGGCCAAGTACTTCGCCTTCACCCAGGACGCGGCCGACTTCTACAAGATGGGCCCCGGCATCACCGAGAAGGGCAGCGTCACCTGGAAGATGGCCCAGCACCTGGAGGATGACTTCTTCAACCAGGTTGATGCCATCGCCAAGGGCCAACTGGGCAAGGTCGCCAAGCTGCGCTTCGCCCATGCCGAGATCATCATTCCATTCGCCTCGAAGATGGGCCTGAAGAACGTGCTGCAGCAGGTGCCGCTGGCCACCATGTACAGCTACGAGAACAACCCCTGGCGCGGTGACTATGTCTCGCCGATGGCGGCGAATATGCAGTGGGACGTGGTGCGCAACGCCAGCGGCACCCTGCTCGTGAAGATGCTCTTCAACGAGAAGGAAACCGACTTCAAGGCCGACTGTGATGGCGCTCGCTATGCCGCCAACAGCCACTTCTACGACTACACGAAGCTGAAGGCCTGCTACGGCCACACGCCGGCGCCCTGAGTCGCAGCGTTTCGCTCCCAAGGAGAATCCAATGAAAGCAAGACTCAGCGCCGCGGCGCTGGCCGCTGCCGTCGCCCTGCAGCTGGCGGGCTGCGCCAACACGCCGACCACTTCCTCGCAAGACCCGGCCCCCGATCCCAGGCTCGCCAAGATCGGCCAGATCGTCGTCGTCTACATGGAGAACCGCAGCTTCGACCATCTGTTCGGCCTCTATCCCGGCGCCAACGGCCTGGCCCAGGCCAGGGCCGAGGGGCGCACCGTGCAGACGGACAGGGACGGCAAGCCCTATGCCCAGTTGCCCGTGCCGCTGGCCGACAAAAACGGCCAGCCCGATGCGCGGCTGCTCGATCCCATCCCCAACGGCCCGTTCGCGCTGGAGCCCCGCGTGGCGCTGAATCAGCCGATGTTCAGCCCCATCCACGCCTACTACGCCAACCAGCGCCAGATCAATGGTGGACGCAACGACCGTTTCGTTGCCGAGGGCAATAGCGGCGGCTTGCTGATGGGCTATTACGACGGCAGCCAGCTGGGCCTGTGGAAGCTGGCGCAGCGCTACACCCTGGCCGACAACTTCTTCCAGTCGGCATTTGGCGGCTCCTTCCTCAACCATATGTGGCTGGTCTGCGCCTGCACGCCGGTGTTCCCCGACGCCCCGGCCACCATCAAGGCGGTGGACGAGGCCGGCAATGTGCCGCGCAGCGACGAGGAGGCCTATGTCACGACCGACGGCCATGCGGTCAACACGATGCAAGGCACCTGGCTCTACGACCCGACGAAGAAGCAGGCGCTGCTGCCGCCGCAAAGCCTGCCGACGATTGGCGACCGGCTCAGCGACAAGGGCATTGCCTGGG
>Ga0066486_1000261_pt1 | contig 15630 bp, 11 predicted proteins | sample LakWasM128_HOW14_2_FD_59591 | JGI IMG/M metagenome (GOLD analysis project Ga0066486, IMG submission 59591) | Freshwater sediment methanotrophic microbial communities from Lake Washington under simulated oxygen tension - Sediment Metagenome 128_HOW14 | ecosystem: Environmental > Aquatic >... | reverse complement strand
GCTGAAAAATGAAATGGCCGCGATCGGCATTGCCGCCGACAAGGTCACGGCACTGCGCAATGGCGTGGATCTGGATTTTTTCAACCCCGGCGATCGGGAAGGAATCCGCAGGCAGCTCAATATTTCAGGCAAGACGCTGCTGTCGGTCGGCTACCTGATCGAACGGAAAGGCCATCACCTGATCATCGAGGCCTTGTCCCGCTTGCCGGACGTCAGGCTCTACATCGCGGGAGAAGGCGAAATGTCCGCCCGGCTGCGCAAACTTGCCGCCGACAGCGGCGTGGCCGAGAGGGTGATTTTTCTCGGCACACTGGACCGCGTATCGCTGCGGCGTTACATGGTCGCCGCGGATGCCCTGGTGCTGGCTTCGAGCCGGGAGGGCATGGCGAATGTGCTGCTGGAATCCATCGCCTGCGGCACGCCGGTGGTGGCGACGCCGTTATGGGGAACGCCGGAGGTCGTCGCCGTGCCCGAGGCCGGGGTACTGACCCGGGACAGAAGCGCGGCAGGCATCGCGGAAGGCGTGAAGCGGCTGTTTGCGCACTATCCGAGCCGGGAAGCCACGCGGCGCTACGCGGAGAAATTCGGCTGGGACGACACCACGCGAGGCCAGCTTGAAATTTTCCATCGGATTCTCGCCGGATGAAGATCCTCTACCACCACCGCATACGCTCCAAGGACGGCCAGTATGTGCATGTCGAGGAGATGATCGCCGCGCTCAAGGCGCTCGGTCATGAGATTGTCATCGTCGCGCCGACAGCAATGGAGAAAGAAGAATTCGGCGCGGATGCCGGCATGGTGGCCTGGATGAAACGGCATCTGCCCCGCATGCTGTATGAATTGCTGGAATTCGCTTATGCGGTATTGGCTTATTTCCGCTTGCGGCGCGCGGTGCGCGAGCATCGTCCGGATTGTCTGTACGAGCGCTATAACCTGTTTCTGCCGGCCGGCGTCTGGCTCAAGCGCCGCCATGGCCTGCCGATGCTGCTGGAAGTGAATGCACCCCTGTATGAGGAGCGCGCGCGTTATGACGGCATTGCGCTGCGGCGTCTGGCGCGATGGACGCAGCACACGACATGGCGCGGCGCGGATTACGTGCTGCCGGTCACCCGGGTGCTGGACGACATGGTGGCTGCCGCGGGCGTGCCCGAGGCGCGTATCCGGGTGATTCCCAACGGCATCGATCCCGCTCGGTTCAGTGCCGCGCCCGATACCGCGACGGCAAAGCGCATGCTCGGCCTGCACGGCAAACTGGTGCTGGGCTTTACCGGATTTCTGCGCGACTGGCATGGGCTGGATGGCGTAATCGATTTGATCGCGCGCGATGACGTCAGCGCGGCGCGCCACCTGTTGGTGGTCGGCGACGGGCCGGCGCGCGCCACCCTGCAAGCGCAGGCGCAACGGCTGGGCATCGCCGACCGGCTGACGATCACCGGCATCGTCGGGCGAGACGATATCGCACGCCATGTCGCCGCGTTCGATATCGCCTTGCAACCGGCGGTGGTGGCCTATGCATCACCTCTCAAATTATTCGAATATCTGGCGCTCGGCCGCGCCATCGTGGCGCCGGCGCAGCCCAATATCCTGGAAATATTAAGCGACGGTCAGAACGCGGTACTGTTCGAACCCGGCAACCCGGACGCAATGGCCGCAGCGATAGAGCGCGTGAGCCGCGACGCCGAACTGCGGCAGCGCATTGCCGCCGGTGCGCGCGCCAGCATCGCCGAGCAGGGGCTGACCTGGCACCGCAACGCCGAGCGGGTGAGCCAGTTATTTCATGAACTGCTAACCGGCGAGGCGGGTCATGGCTTGGACAGTGAAACGGCAATGCCGGAGTCCTTTACCACCATGGGCCGGAGTTGATCATGCGCGACCTGCTTCTTTTTGCCGTTGTGTTCCTGGTGCTGCTGCGGGTGTTTATCCATCCGCATATCGGCATTTATCTGTGGACATGGATAGGTCTGATGAACCCGCATCGGCTGACCTGGAGTTATGCCTATGAATTTCCATTTGCGGCCCTGACCGCCGGCGTGACGCTGCTGGGCCTGCTGTTCTCGAAGGCACCGAGAAGAATGGTGTGGTCGCGCGAGACCTGGCTGCTCATCCTGTTCATGCTGTGGATGATACTCACCACGCTGTTCGCTTTCGATCCTCCGGCGGCCTATGAATATCTACGCCGCGTGCTGAAAATTCTGCTGTTCGCGTTTCTTACCATTTACCTGATTACCGACAAGGAGAAACTGGTCGGCCTGGTGTGGGTCACGGTAGCCTCGCTGGCATTCTACGGCGTCAAAGGCGGCATTTTCACCGTGGCCGGCGGCGGCATACATTGGGTGCTGGGGCCGGAAGGCTCCTTCATTGGCGGCAACAACGAGATCGGGCTGGCGCTGATCATGACCATGCCGCTGATGTTTTTCCTGCTGCATCAGATAGAAAAAAAATGGGCGCGCTACGCCATGATGCTTGCCATTTTCCTCACTGGTCTAGCCATCGTCGGCAGCCAGTCGCGCGGCGCCTTTATCGGCGTCATCGCCATGAGTGGGTTTCTGTGGCTGAAAAGCAGGCACAAGATCAGCGTCGGCATCCTGATTGTCGTAATCGCCATCGTCGTCGCCCTGCTCATGCCGGAAACCTGGTGGGATCGCATGGAAAGCATCCGCAATTACAAGCAGGATCCTTCCGCCATGGGCCGCATCAATGCCTGGTGGACCGCCTGGAATGTCGCGTCGGACCATTTGCTGGGGGGCGGATTCAAAATGTTCACGATCGCCACCTTCCATCTCTACGCACCGGATCCGCTTGATATCCACGATGCGCACAGCATTTATTTTCAGGTGCTGGGGGAACACGGCTTTATCGGGCTGGGTATTTTCCTGCTGCTCGGCTTCTCGACCTGGCTGAAGTGCGGCCGGATGACACGCCTCGCCCGGAACAACCCGGAGATGAAATGGATCGGCGACCTGGCCGCCATGCTGCAGGTGAGCCTGATCGGCTACGGGGTCAGCGGGGCCTTCCTGGGGCTGGCCTACTTCGACTATTACTACCACCTGATCGCGATCACGCTCATCACCTGGAGCCTGGCGCGGGAAGCGCCCGCATCCAGCCCGGTGCGCGCGGCACCCGACCGCGGGAAGAGTCGCGCGCCTTCCGGGGAGAAAATGGCGCTGGCCGCTGGCGCTCGTGCTTCTCGCGCTCAATCCGCAAGCCGCATGACGCCGGACAAGCGAGGCTGAACGGCCTGCGTCTCGGTCCTTGCGTCAGTGGCATGCCGTTCCGACCATTCCTCCAATATCAGAATCACCCACAACATTTTTCCGAAATACGTGGCGTGGCCGGTCATATGCTCGACACGAATGTGATCGATATAGGCTGGCTGCAACCAGCCGCGCTTCCTGAAATCGGACAGCCTATCCTCGATCCGCTCGCGCAGCGGCGCATAATCCCGCGCCCAGACGCCGAACGGCAAGCCGAAACCGTGCTTGCGCTTGCGGATGATTTCATCCGGCAAATACCCTTTCAGCGCATTCTTGAAGAACCAGCGCAGAGTATGCCCTCTGACCTTCCAGTCGGGCGGCACTTCTCCCGAAAAAGCCATCAGCGCATCGTCGAGCAAGGGATAGCGCACCTCGATGCCGGCGGCTTCGGTCATGCCGTTCACCTTGCGCAGGTCGTTGTCCGCCAGCGTGAATTTCAGATCCAGATGCATCATGCGGTTGATGTATGAATCGGACTGCGTGCGGTCGTATGCGTCCCTGAGCCAGGCGGCAGGCAGGCCGGCATCCACCTCCGCCAGAAAATCCGCCGCAAACATCCCATCGAGCGGCTGGCGATAGAGATAGTTGTACGATTCCATGCGCTCCGGCAGCGGAATATTGGCCTGGCGCAAATAACTCTGCAGCTTTCTGGTAAGCGGGAATCGATCCAGCCCCGGCAATGCGGCAAAAGGTTCGATAAGGCCACCGCGCAGAAAGCTCGGCAAGGCATGGTATGCCTCGAACATCTTTTGCTTCGCATAGCGCACATTGCCGCCGAACAGCTCGTCGCCGCCGTCGCCGGCGAGCATCACGCGAAAGCCGTCCGCTTGCGCCATGCGCGCGCAAAACCAGGTAGGCACGGCAGACTCGTTGGCAAAAGGTTCGTCGTAATGCTGCGCGATGACGGGAATGGCGCTGAGGATATCTTCCGGCTTCAGGTAATACTCGCGCATATCGAGGCCGAAATGACTGGCCGCGATGCGCGCGTACCCCATCTCGTCGAAGCCGTCGGCGGAAAATCCGATCGAATAGGTCCGCGCCGGCTTGCCGCGCAATTCGGTCAGCACGCCGGCCACCGTTGAGCTATCCGTGCCGCCGGAAAGAAAGGCGGCGGGGTCGTCGCCATCGGTCGCACGCGCGACGCTTTCCCGCAGTATGCTGCGGAATTGCGCCGACATCCCGGCAAAGTCGCTGCGCGGTTCGTCGCGGTAGTCGAGATGCCAGTAATAATCGCGCTCCAGCCGGCCATCCGCAAACCAGGCATATTGCCCCGGCAACAATTTCTCTACGCCTTCGTAGATCGTGCCGGGGGCGGGGATGTCATGAAAATAAAAGTAATTGAACAGCGCCTGGATAGAGAGGCGTTTTCCCACAGCAGGATGCGCAGCTACCGCGTCGGCCCGGCTGGCAAACACGAGGGCTTTTCCGCCGACGGATGCAAATGCCAGTGAGTGCACGCCAACCCGGTCTATCGCCAGCAGTGCAGTGTTCGCCTGCGTATCGACCACGGCCAACGCAAACGGCCCGTGCATTTTTTGCAGCGCCTCCCGCCCATGCTGCCGCCAGAGTGCAAGCACTTGCTGCGCAGGCGAAATCGATGACGATACGCCCTCCATTCGCGGACGGCCGACCAGGGCAATGCACAGGCCGTTTTCCTCCGCCACGCCGGCCTGCTTGTCCGAAGCCAGCGCACAGCCCCCGTGCAGCAATGTTGCCGCCGGCCCGGGGGATCCCATCGCGGCCAATAGATCCCGGTCATTCCGTGTTTCGACGGCATGGCCTCCCAGCCAGCCCCACAGCTTTCCCATGTCCACTCCAGAAGTTGTTATTGCTATTCCGAGTTTCCGATCATATCGATTATCACGGCGCAGGCGCTGCTGCGGCCTTGTGCCGATAAGCCCATACGCGGAAACCGGACGCGGAATTGCTGATGAAGATATACACATTCGCCACCGGATCGTAATCCAGCGCGTGGTACGCCTGCGTGCCTATCTTGCCCCCGCCTTCGGCTCGGATGGCAGTCGCGGTCCATTCCCCGGTTGCCGGGTCGAATGCGTGGAATTGATCCTTGTGCACTCCGCCGCCAATCACCTTGCTGGCGGCATCGTAGGCAAAGCCGGTTTCCGGCAGCTTCGGCCCCAGGCCATTTCCCACTTCCTTGACCGCGGCCTGGGTGACCTTGTCGCCGCTGCGCATCAGGCTGACTTCCCACACGCGCCCCGCGCTGCTGTGGAAGTAATAAAAGCGGTCGTTGGGCGGGAAGTAGACGAGATTGTTGGCGTACCCCATGTTGGCATCCTTGAGAGACAGCAACTTGACGGGCGCCATGCCGGCGACCGGATCGTAGGACCAGATGCCGCTCTTGGCATCCAGCACGATGATGCGCCCGGACACGGGATCGAGCTCGGACGCGGAGTAGCGGTTCCATGGCATTTTGACGGTGAAGCGCCAGGTCTTGTTGTCGATATCGTAGTGCGCGATCCTGCCGGTACTGGTCGCCGCCTTGTAGCGCGGCTTGGTGCATTGATTTCCGGGAATATCGCCGGGTTTCAGGATCACCAGCTCCGCGCCATCCTTGGTCACCACGCGCAAATCGTAGGTGTGGCGCGAGGTGGCGTGGCCGGTGCTGATCCAGCGGCCATCGACTTCATCGAAATTGTCCTCCGGGCCGCTGACCCACATGACGTCGCATGTGGTCGAGACATTGGGGTTGCCGCTTGCGCTCTTCCATTTCAGCGTTTTGAAGCTGAATTCGTCCACATCGTCGCGCATGGTCGCCGAGTGGCCGCCCCCGAACATGAGCATCTGGCGGCGCTTGGCATCGTAAGTTAAACCGCTGAAAGAAGTGATGGTGCGGCAGTTGATGCCATCTCGCGCCACATTGGCGCAGTCATAGACGCCGAGATCGCGCGCGGTATTGTCGGCTAGCGTGCTCAAGTCCGTGAGCGATGCGGGCGGCGGTGCCGCAAGGGCGCCGGCAGACCCCAGCAAGGGCGCCAGAAAAAACATGGCCTGCATCGGAAATGGTCGCATGGCAAATACCTCGGACGCACTTCAACGGAATGAAGCGATACCCTGCAATGTACCTCCACATGATTCACCGCGTCCAGAAGAAGTGGGAGCGCTCCATTTCTCTGCCGGATTCACGCGATGGCAATGGGTGTATACTCGTCCTGTTCGGCAGATTCCCTTGACGGTTCATGCACTTGCTCCGTCGTACCCGGCGATCGTTTCCGGGAATATCGAAGGATAGTCAGTCAACAAAATGAGACTCGCATCTGTTCGTAAAGACGCCTCCCCCGACACCCCGGGATTTGTTCGCCTGACCGGCGCCGTTGAGCTGGAATCCGGCGAGGCTTTCGATATCTGGTACGAAGTGCCGTCCGAAGTCGAAGCCGACCTGTCGGAAACGAGCAATCCCTGGCTAGTTGCGATGCTGCCCCATGCCTTGCCGAACGGTGAAAGCATCGTTTCCGACCTCCCGGCCGACGCGGCATTGCTGGAAAACCTGAAAGGCCTGATCGCCGTCTGGTGCGACTGGTATCCCCAATACAAACCGCCCACGATCCGCATTCCTGCTGCGCCCCTCGCTGCGGAGGAACCCTTCAACCCGAAATCTGCCGCATTTTTTTCCGGCGGCGTGGATTCCTGGTTTACCGTTTTGCGGCATGCGCCGGAACGGGAAAGCGCCGCGATAGGCCGGGTGGACGATCTGATCACCGTGCACGGTTTCGATATTCCGCTGGACGCACAGGATGAATTCGCAATACTGCACGCCACACTGGCCCAGGGCGCGGAGGCGTTGGGCCGTAAACTCATCGTCGCCAGGACGAATCTGCGCAGGAATGGCTCGCTCTGGGTTAAGGGCTGGGGATGGCTGACCAACGGCGCCGGGCTGGCTTCCGTCGCCCTCATGCTGGAAAAACGCTACGGCAAGGTGCTGATCGGTTCTTCCTATCCGTACGGCAGTCTCTTTCCGTGGGGCTCGCACCCGATGACGGACGGCCTTTTCTCGACCCGCTCGCTGACGGTGAAACAGGATGGCGCCCCCTTCACTCGAACGGAAAAAACGGCGTTTATCGCGCGTCACGCCATCGCCCTGGCTCATCTGCATGTGTGCTGGAAAAACGGCGCTGCGTCGAATTGCGGCATCTGCCCGAAATGCATCCGCACCATGGCGACGCTGCAACTGTTGGGCGCGCTCGATATTGCCAACCCCTTCCCCGTGGCGTTCCGGCAGGAAAGGCTTGCCGACCTGTATATCGCAACCGGTTATGAAGAGACATTCATCGAGGAAATCCACGCACTCGCCGGCCAGACCGGACATCGCTCCATTCAGGCGGCAGCCGCGCATGCCTTGCGCCGCTCGCGGCGCCTCCGGCCTCTGGTCAAGCTGGCGGACAGTTTGGGCCGCGTCCCGGTGATGTGGCGTTTCGGGCCGAGAATACGCCAATGGTGCGTGAATTGAGCCATTCTCCGGACTTGCGCCAGCTTTTTGAACGCCATCGCGAGCGCCCCTGGCTCTTCGTGCGTCCCGGCGGCAATTGGGGGGATTACCTGATCTACGCCGGTGCCGAGAAAATGGCCAATGCGGCGGGCCTGACGTGGTCGAGCTGCGACTCCGCCGAACTGGAACACCAAGCCACGACGCCCGACCACTGCATCTACCTCCATGGCAGCGGCGGCTATAACAGCTGGGGCAGCGGCCGTCCTTTCTTCGATCTGGAACGCTCTGTCGCCCGCGAAGTGCATCTCGTCGTGCAAGGGCCGCAATCGAGCGAAGCCGCGCCGGAGAAGCTGAAAAGCCGCTTTGAGCGCGCGTTCGCTGCCGTTCGCTGCCGCGACCTGATCTTTTTTGCACGGGAAAAAACCTCCCTGCAGGTGTTCCACGACATCGATCTCAGTCGATACGGCGTCACGCCCGGCCTGGACCACGATACCGCCCTGGCCCTGGAACCAGCCGATCTGTGCGCCATTGCCGGATTGCGTGAAATGCCGCGCGGCAATTACGACTTGATCGTCTTCCGCGAGGATAACGAACGCCTCCCACCCGCGGTGCATGCATTGCATCCCACCGGCGTGGTCATCGACCCGGCGGGTGCCGCCAGCAGCTTCGCGCACTGGATGCGCATACACCTCTACAGCCGCACCATCACCACCAACCGACTGCATTCGGCCATCGTCTGCGCGATCGCCGGCAAACCGGTCACCATCGCTCCCGGGGCCTATCACAAGAATCGAAGCGTCTGGGAGTACAGCCTGTCGGAGAAAGGCGTGGCGTGGACAGACGCCATCCGGCCGCAGGAAAACCCCTTCTGGGGGCGATTGCCCCGCTTCATACGCAACAGTTACAAGGTCGGCCGCATGCGGCTCATGCTGCACCGCGTACCCATTCGTTAGCCCAGGAAAGACGAAGCGGAGGAGATGACCATGTCCTTATCCGCAGACGTGACCGTAATCGTACCTACCCTCGCCACGCAGGAGCGCGCGAATTCCTTGCTGCGCGCGCTGGACAGCCTGGCCCAGGACGAGGAACAACCGTCGATCCACGTCATCGTGGTGGTCAACGGCAATCACTATCACGCCCCTTTGCTCGAAGCGCTGTCGCAGTCCAAGGTCGAACTGATCCACATGCGGCAAGCCTCCCTGCCCGCGGCGATTCTGGCAGGGCGCAAAGCCGTGAACTCAAAATATTTCTGCTTTCTCGACGACGACGATCTGTATCTGCCCGATGCGATACCGTTGCGCATGGCCGCGATCGAAACGCCGCCGGCGGCGGACCTGGTCGTCACCAACGGCCTGCGCCGCTCGGCGAACCGCGAAGAAGCCGCCATGCACCGGCTCGGCAAGGTGGAAGCCGACCCGCAGCTCGCCCTGTTCCATGAAAACTGGCTGGCTTCGTGCGGCGCGCTTTTCCGCTCGGAATCGGTGCCGGTTTCTTTTTTTGAAGAGCCGCAGGCCTATCTGGAATGGACCTGGCTCGCCTTCCGGCTGACGTGCGCCAACTGCCATATTCGCGTGCTGGATCTCCCCACCTTCGTCATCAACGACACGCCGGGTTCGGCCTCGAAATCGGTAGCGTACGTCGAAAGCCATGTCTCGTTGTACCGGCGCATGCTGAAGCTCGGCGACCGCCGCGATGTGCGAAAAATCTTGCAAACGCGCCTGGCGACAGCCCACCACACGCTTTCCGGCCAGCAGCTGCGCGCTTTTCATCTCGGCCCGGCCTGGGCTAACCATTTGCGTAGCCTGGCATGCCGCGGAGGATGGCGCTACATAGGATTCTCCCATCGACTCCTCCGCGCCACGCTAGGCTTATCCATTAGGAAATAAGGCCCATGGAGCGGGAACAGGGTGTCATGTCGATCGCGCAAGGTGCCGCAGTGGTCGTCGCCATGCGCTGGACCGACAGACTGATCGGCATCGTCAGCACCCTGATCCTTGCCCGGTTGCTCACGCCGGCAGACTTCGGCGTCATTGCCATGGCGTCGATTGCGATTGCCCTGGCGGACGTTCTGCTCGATCTCGGCGTCAATGTCGCCCTCATCCAGAACAGCCATGCCACGCATGCGCACTACAACACGGCCTGGACCTTGCGGTTGCTGCAGACGTCGACCGCCACGCTGATCCTCGTGCTGTCCGCGCCGTTGGCTGCCGCGTATTTTCAGGATGCGCGCGTCCAGACCGTGCTGCAGGTGCTGCCCTTTTCCCTGATGATCGCCGGATTCGAGAACATCGGAATCGTCACCTACCAGAAGCACATGCGATTCGGCGCCGAATTCCGCTTTCTTTTCCTGCGTCGCATGGCCGGGTTCACCACCACCATCGTCCTTGCATGGCTGCTGCGTTCCTACTGGGCGATGGTGATCGGTGCATTGGCCGGGCGTACCGTCGGGGTCGGGCTCAGCTATTGGCTGCACCCGATGCGGCCACGACTCAGTCTCGAAAAATTCGGCGAAATCTTCTCCATATCGCAATGGATGCTGCTGCGCAGCATCGGCAATTATCTTCACCAGAATCTGCACAAAATCCTGGTGGGTCGCTGGACGCAGGCCACAACCATGGGCGCCTACTCACTCGCCGACGATATCTCGGCCATGCCTTCGGGCGAGCTGCTCGCGCCACTCAACCGGGTGCTTTTCCCGGCATTTGCCGCCGCCAGGGAAGACCCGCAGGAACTCAAGCGCATCTTCCTGCTGGCGCAAGGCGTGCAGACCCTGGTCGCCATTCCTGCAGCGGCAGGCCTGGCGCTGGTCGCGCATGAAGTGGTGCTTTTTCTGCTCGGCGAAAAGTGGATGATCGCAGTGCCCTTCATCCAGATTCTCGCCCTGGTGAATATCATCCAGTCGCTAACGACCAGCGGTGGCTATGTATTGATCGTGCTGGGAAAGATCGGCATCAGCGTCATCGGCATATGGATCCGGGTGGCCGTATTCGGCGTGCTGGCATTCACGGTCATTTCCGGCAGCGATGCACTCGAAATCGCCTGGCTCAGGCTCTTCGTGGTTGCCATAGGCGTCTGGCTATCGTTCTGGCTGCTGGTAAGAACGCTTCCCGGGCTGCGGTTTCGGGAAATCATACGCTCCTCGATCCGCCCGCTTCTCGGCGCTGCCGCGATGACTGCCGTGCTGTCGCCCAGCATGGGACACCTCGCCCTGTTGCCGGGGGTGCTGGCCGCCCTCAAGATATCCCTGGGGGCGGCGACCTATACTGTCACTGTACTTGGCCTGTGGTGGATGGCCGGACGTCCGCCCGGTGCGGAAGCCTATCTGTTGAAGAAATGTCATGCCGCATGGTCAGCCGTGCGCATATGGCGCCCGGCCAACTGAGAGCTGTCTTGAATTCGCAACTCCGCAGGCATCCTCCGCAGCAATGGAAAGACTATCCCTGAGACTTGCGTCCCTCAAGCCTGACGGGCGCACTGGTGGGCAAACCCAGCTTTTTTTCATGCGCGAACGGCCGAAAGCAGCATTTGCCAAGTGCCGCCAGTAAATAAAACAAGGGCTTCGGGCGCATGCCCGAATGTTTCATCGACTCGCGGAAAGCGTGCGCGGCGATACGCGGATCGCCGCGGTGCAAATGCCGCAGGCCATGCAGCAAACATGATTTGGCAAGCCGCGCGGAAACCGATCCCGCCGGCGTCCGCCCGTCCGGGCCGGCCTCTCCCCACTTGGCGAGGGTGCGCGTCAGAATCAGATATTCGTAGTTGATTGCCTTGACGGCGCTCGTGATGTGGTCCGGGTGGATGCGGTAAAGCGCGGTCGGCTGCTCCAGCCCCAGCATTTCGATCTGCCGGGACAGCCGCAGCCAGAGATCATAGTCCTGCCCCTTGCGCAGGCTCTCGTCGAACAGACCGGCCTTTTCGATCTCGGCTTTTTCCACGAGAACGGAGGATGTCCATACGATGCAGTCCAGCAGCAAGTCGGCATACGTCCAGCCCGTCACGATTCTGGCGGAAGTGGTGTCGGGATGGCGCGGAGTCCCGAACAACGAATCCGGCGCGGCATAGCGCCCTTGTGCGTCGGGATGCCAGCGAATGAAGCTGCTGTAGGCCATCTTGTAGCCGCTACGACGCAGTGCGTCGAGCTGGAAACCGATTTTATTTTTGTGCCAGACATCGTCGGCATCCAGAAATGCGATGTATTTGCCATGCGCATGCTGTATGCCCAGATTTCTCGCGGCGGCGGAGCCCTTGTTCTGCTGCGTGACCAAGTGCACCTTGTCGCCATAGCTCCGGACGATGTCCCGGGTGTTGTCCTCGGAGCCGTCGTCCACCACCCAGATTTCAAGCGCGGAGTAATCCTGCTGCAATACGCTGTCGATGGCATCGGCAATGTAGCGTTCGCTGTTGCACGCCGGGATGACCACCGATACCAGCGGGCTGGTATCGTTTTCGGCTATGGGGTCGGCGACGTGCATAAGGGATAACAGTGACGTTACGGGCAGAAGCGGCAATATTTCTTCGGGCCGGGCGGTTCCGGCGCGGCGGGCTCCGGCAATGGCGAGGCGGCGTCTCCCGGCCGCCGCAACGGCTGGGGCACCGCCGCGTCCTCATCCGCGGACTTGAATTCGCCGGTCGAAGGCGGAGGCAGTTGCGCGGAGGGTTCCGGCTCTTCCGCTTTCGCCGCAGGCTCCGGCGCCGGCTTGGCCGGTGTGGCGACCGGCTCCGACGGATAAGGCTTGGTTCCGCCCAGTTCGTCGTACATCTTCTTGAGCGCGTTGGACGCCGGGTTGCGCCTGATTCCCTCCGTGGCCGCTTCGAGCGCCTTGTCTTTCTGCCCCATCGCGATATAGGTATTGACCAGCAGCACATAGCCCCGGGTAAAAGCCGGATTCAGCTTTATGGCACTGAGCGCCTGGTTCATGGCCTCCGGTAATTTCTTGTCCACCAGATACATTTCGCCCTTTTCCGCATGCATCATGGGCATATAGGGCCAGGCGGGATCGGTATTACGGATCACGTAGTCCATTTCATCGTAGAAATCTCCCATGTAGGCGCGCCGCTGTTGCTCGGAGCGGGCGGCATAGTAGCGCATCCTGGAGATGACGGCCCGGCACCAATGATGGACGTGGTAAGCGTTTTTCGCCATGCGGTATTCCGGCCGGTCGAACAACGCCGCGTTTTTCTTTTGCGCGTATTGATCGATGTGCGCGTTGGGCTTGTCGACCACGATCAGCTTGCATAACGGCGGCATGGTCGCCGTTTCGGCGGCGGTGACTGTTTCGCCGCGAACCACGGCGGCCTGGCCGGGAACTGCGACGGCCCCCACGATGCCGACCAGGAAAACAGCGAGGAATGGATAGCTAAACTTCATAGTGGTATCCCGTCAAGTTAGCCTGTTTTTCGTAACGTCCTCACGATGATACGGAACAGCTTTGCGATACAACCAAGAAAAAAGAAAGGCATCGAATACAGGAATGGCATCGGATCCAGCCAGTCCCAAAGTGCATCCTTTTTGGGCCGGATCAGATAATTTGCGCCATCGGCGAGAGACCATCGGCGCTTCAAGAGATTTTCGGCCAGTACCGGCAGCGCGTGTTCGATGTCATGCCAAATGTAGGCCGATGTCTGCATGTTGTCAAACGGCAGGCTGGCACCCGTCAAATCATTGTAGGCGGCCATGGGAATGTTCACGCCGTTGATGCCGCACCCCATGATCCACCAGTCGCAACGCCCGACTGTCACTTCAATGAATCGCGCCTCGCCGGGGGGCAAACCTTTGTATTCGATCGAACACAGGCCCCAGCAACCGAGGCCTCTCAGAAAACGGCATCCCTCGTCCAGCCGTTCGCCGATGTCATAGCTTTCAGTCGCGGCGGCATGTCCGGTCAGCGCAGGGTAACTCATCAGTTTTCGCCCTGAGTAACGGGCCAGGCAATCGCCGTTGCTGGCGATGTAATAAGCGCCGAACAGGATCGCCCGGTCGTCGCCTTCTATCCATTCCTGCACAATGAGGGGCTCGCGCACCAGCGCGCTTACCTCGACCTGCGCCGCCAGCGCGGCATAGTCGTCGCAGCGACGACTCTTGAAGCTCATCATCGGCATGGCGGGTTTGACGGCGACCGGGAAACGGAGCTGGTTGCGTACCCCTTCCAGCTCGTCCAGCCCGGCAATTGAAAACGAGCGCGGCACATCGAGTCCGGCTTCGGAGGCCAAGCGGTTCAGCGCCGGTTTGATGACCAGACGGCGCAGCAAATCGCCCTTCGGGAAAGGCAGGCGGAAATGGTCGCTGAGCGCGCTGTAATGCGCCAGCAGCACCTCCACCATGCGATCGTTGGTAGGGAAGATCGGCGTCGCCGCGGGCACCCATGGCTTGAGCGCTAGCAGCGTATCGATCAGCGCAGTCCCGTGCATGTCCGGGCAGAAAACCTTGAATCCGTACCGGGTGTGCGCCGAGGACTGGCCAAAGTTACTCTCGATAGCCAGCACCGGAATGCCGTGCCGGGCGAAATTGCGCGTCAGATAAAGGCCGTGCTTGCAGAGGCCGAGCACGATGGCCGGTATGGGCGCGTGCGTCGCCAGATACGCCCGCGCCTGCTCAGCCCTCGATGTCGTGAGCGCGTATGGCTGCATGCAGTTTGTACCTCGCCTGTTTCGCGACATTCTCGATCTGGAACCGAACCTTCTGCTGCCTGAGCGTCAGCCAGTACATCATGCCTTCTTGCGTGGACAGGCTGCGCTTGTACTGACTGTCGCCCATGAGAAAGTCATATGATCGGTTTCCCAGCATGATATTCATCTCGATGGCCAGCGTATGGCAGACGAGCCCCGGCTTGAGCTTGGGATCTTCACCGTAGACCAGCCCGGCCTGATAGTTGCAGACATGATGCTGGTGGGTGAAGTTATAGAGAATGCCGATCGTGTCTTCGCCGGCCGTGATCCTGGCGAGCTGTATCTGGTTTTTGGCGAAACCGTGGGTGACCAGATTGCGATGAAACCGATTGCTGAACCCGGTTGAAAACGCGCCCGGCAGACCTTTTTTGTTCCAATACGCCTGATGCAGCTGTTTCAGCTGGTCGAGATAAGACAACGCCTCTTCCTGCGAACCCGCCAGCGATATTTCGAGCGGCCCTTTTTCAGCATAGAGCTTCATGGCCCGCCGGATCTGCTGCCGCGTATTGCGGCTCAAGGCGCGCAGATACTCCTCCCGGTTCGGGCGCATGCCTTCGAGGTTCACCCAGAAATAGGGCTTGCTGAATTCCGTTTGCGGAATCAGCCCCATGGCCTGCGCGTACTGCTCGATCGAAATGCGCGATATGGCGTTGGTGATGCCGGAGATGCGGATTTCGTCCCATGCCTGCTTGTGCCTCATCAACTCGTCAATCGCGGCAGGCCAGACGCGGTTTTCCCAGCCGCGGGCAATCAGCAGATTGTTATGCTCGATCGTGAGCGTATCCAGTGCGGGGCTTCCGGACTCCGATAGCCACAGCACTCGGGACCGGATCAGCTTATGCCGGGTTTGCGTGGATTTGCCGAATAGCCCGATGCCGACCAGTTCTTCACCGTTCCAGATATTGAGCCGGTAGATTTCCGTGGCATCCGGCAGGGCCTCCAGCCACGACTTCATCCAGCTCCAGGACTGAAAAATGGAGGCGTCGCTTCTCGCTTCCAGCGCAGTCCAGGCGTCCTGCAGCCCATCATCCGGCAATCGCGTCATCGATGTCAGTTCGGCGCGCAACACAGGCCGCATCGGAAAAACTTCGTTAGTGCCTGCCTCTGCATGCAGCGCATGGGTAAAACAGGAGTGCGCCGTCACCTGCGCCACCTGATCGCGGAATTTCCGCGTGGAAAAGGTGTGATCCGCCCCGGGAATATCGAGAAAGGTGGCGGCCTGGCACGCCTGCTGCCAGCGCCGGTCGTGCTCCACCTGGGTAC
>Ga0066486_1000260_pt1 | contig 15645 bp, 17 predicted proteins | sample LakWasM128_HOW14_2_FD_59591 | JGI IMG/M metagenome (GOLD analysis project Ga0066486, IMG submission 59591) | Freshwater sediment methanotrophic microbial communities from Lake Washington under simulated oxygen tension - Sediment Metagenome 128_HOW14 | ecosystem: Environmental > Aquatic >... | reverse complement strand
CGTCGAAGCCGCGCATCAGAATCCAATCGATGCCCCGAGGGTCGAAGCCCCAGTTGCTGACCGTGACACCGGGCGTGTAGCGCACGGCTTCCATGATGTCCTGGACGCCTCGTGCCTCCATTTCTTCGCGCCCGATCACCGAGATCGACTGCGGAACCTCGAGCAGCGGCGTATCGGTCTTCGTGCCTGTCGCGCTACGCTTGGCCACATAGCCATTCACCGGCCCCCACGCACTTTCCCTCTCAGCATCAGCATCAGCCTCTGCCGTCACCGTCACCACCGGCAACTCCAGCGCCTCCGCGTGCGAGGTGAGGGTTACGGGCGCGGCTGCCGACCACAGCACAAAGATGCCCGCACTGCGCTCCACCGCCTCCAACCCACTGCCCTCCAGCAGGTAGTCCAATGCCTGCCGCATCGACATGTTGCCCTTGAGCGTGGGCGCATTTTTGCCGGCAACCAATGCCGCATCCGCCGTCAATTGGGCGCCGGCCTGTGCTGCGACATGGGTCAAGGCGGTGGATAGTGGCCCGGCGGGAATATCGAAACGGTGGGTGGCCAGCGCTGTTTGCGCATAAGCCGCAGACGGTGCGGCGGCGATGACGGGGACGGATAGCAGCGCGGCACGGATGGCCAGCGCCAGCAGGCTCGGGTGGGCAGACAGGGTGTTTTGCATATGGCTGGACTCCGGATGAATTTCTTGTTGATCTCATCCGGTATGCCGAACGACGGGCAAAAAAGGGAACCATGATTCAGCGATGCCGCGTCCAGCAATGCGCCGCCTGCCCGAAGAACGTCTTCAGCGGGGCGAAATGAGCAGCCCGCCCGCCGGCGTTCGCTGCACGCGCACGGGTAATGCGCCCTCCAGCGCGGCCAGTATGGCCGGCACATCCCGGTCGGGATCGGCCACGGGATAGACGCCGACCAGGCGAAGGTGCGCGGCATCCGGGCTGACCGAAAGGGGGACGGTGGTATAGCGGGACAATTCGACGATAAAGTCGGCAAGCGGAATGTTGTCGGCAATGAGCTGCCCCCGCGTCCAGCTTTCGCGTGCCGGGTCGGCGCGGCCGTCGAGGTCCACGCCGGCGGCGGTGAAGCGTGCCTGCTGGCCGGCAACGACATCGAGGGGGCCTGAGCTGACAGGCGCGACGCGCACCCTGCCCTCGAATACCGCGACTTGGCCGCTTTGCCTGCCACCACGCACGGAAAACCGGGTCCCCAATGCGGTGAGGCGGCCACAGGACGTATCGACAACGAGCGGACGGGCCGGCGATTGGGTGTCCGGCGCGGAATCGACAAGGATTTCGCCTTCGTGCAGCACGATGCGCCTAAGCTCCCGGCCAAACTCCACATCCACTGCGGTGGCGGTGTTGATGGCCAGAAGCGTGCCGTCCGGAAGCTTCAGTTGCCGGTGCTCTCCGATGCGGGTCCGATAGGCGGCGTGGGCGACGGCATAGCCATGCAGCCAGGCCTGCCACGGCAGCGTCTGGCGCAGCAGCAGGCCTGTCCCCAGCGCCACGCCGCCCAGCCCGAGCAGCCGCAATGCGCGACGGCGCCCGGAAACCCGTGCCTTGTCGAGAGTTTCGCGCACGGCTTCCGCCGAGGCGGCATCGGCGGCTTGCGCAAAAGGCTGGCTGATGGCTTCCACCCGTTGCCAGATGCGGGCGTGGGCGGGGTCGGCGGCCAGCCATTCCTGCCAGCGCTTGCGGTCATCCTCGCTGACGTTTTCGTCGTGCAGCACGGCAAACCACTCGGCGGCCTGGCGGTGAATGTCTTGTTTGCCGGTCCTGTTTGCGCTCTTTGGGCGCGGGCTCTTAGCTGACATCGTCCGCCAGCAGGCTGAGCATGGCCTGCGCCATGTATTTCTTGACCATGCGCTCGCCGACGCCCATCCGCTCGCCGATCTGCCGGTAGGTCAGGCCATCGAGCTGGGAGAGCAGGAAGGCCTCGCGGACCTTGGGCTTCAGTTTGTCGAGCAAGGCATCGATGCGGCACAGGGTTTCGAGGAGCAAGGCCTTTTCCTCGGGAGATGGGGCGAGCGGCTCGGGCAGCGCGGCCAGCGTTTCCAGCCATGTCCGCTCGATAACCTGCCGCCGCCAGTGATCCGCCAGCAAGCCCCGGGCAATGGTGGTCAGGTAGGCTTTTGGTTCATGATAGTCAGGGGCTTCTTGCCTACCGATGATGCGAAGAAAGGTATCGTGGGCGAGGTCGGCGGCGTGGTGCGCGTCGCCGAGCTTCTTGCGCAGCCATCCCTGCAACCAGCCGTGGTGATCGCAGTAGAGGACATGTACTGTCTGTTGCAAGGTAGTCTTGGCTGCCGACATGCAGTTGCTCCTCCGTTTGAGCAGCATTGCTACCCATGAACAAATAAGAATGATTCTCATTCTATCAATGTCCCGGCAATCAGGGCAACATACATCACACCTACTGCCTACTGCGTAGCAGGCATGGGGAGGGAAAACCAGGAATTCCGACCCAGCGCCTTGGGTCAGGACATAAACGTGCGGAATAATCCAAGAGGATGATGCGCGCGGGCAATCGTCACCATCCATCCGAACACCAGCAGGGCCAGTATGTAGCAAATGGCCTTTGATCGCGGATTCCGGGCCAGTCGCAGCGTGTAAACCCCAAGCGTCACATAGACAACCAGCAGAATCAGCTTCATTACCAGCCAGCCATTGCCGAATGTCGTCCACGGCAATAGGGTCAGCAGGATTAGCGCGGCTGTCAGCAATGCGATGTCGATGGCATAGCTAAGCAGTTTTACCGGCCGGCGCTGCTGCCATTCGCCATTCATCAGCGCGGCGATGCCCCTGACGGAAAAAATTGTCCCGCTGAGCAGTGCCAGCATCACATGTGCCTGTTTGATCTGAGGATAGAATTCAAGCATGGTCAGAGTCCTGTTTTCATCATGACGTGGCCATATGCCACAGGATAAAACGGGAATCAGCAAGCACCTGTGGCGCCGATGCCGAATATCGTATCCAGGCGCATACAAGCGATTTTGAACTAATTATGTACTTGCCAGTGTCTATCGCATATCAAATATTACCCGTTCCATAATCTTTAAAAAATGTCCGGAACGGAAAACGAAAAAGCTGGAGGTCTTGGCCAACAACGCATCATTTTCGGGGTTTTATCCGGTCATATGAGGTAATAGAAATAAAGAAAGTGGATACATGAATCGCTATCCTATTTTCAATGGCTACTTCTGAACCTGAAAACAATTACCGTACCCAGATACTGCGGCCCTTGCTTCTCGCTGCGAGCATATTGCTTCTATCGGTAATATGGTTGTTCGCGATTTCCTATCACCTGATCCAGATTAATCAGGACCGAATACAGGTCGACGAAGCTCGCCTGGTGATAGAAAAGTTCACGCGTGCCCTCGTTGATGCGGAGACCGGACAACGCGGTTATTTGCTTACGGGCCATCCATCTTTTCTAGATCCATACAATGGAGCTTATGAACAAACGGTAGCCGATCTCCGCGCCATGCGCGCCCTTTCGAGTTTTTATCCGGAGTTCGCATCTCTTGTACCCCAATTGCAATCATTGGTTGATCGCAAGTTCCAGTCCATTGAATCCTCGTTCAAGATCCAGCTCAATGCCGGCTCATATGCGCCTCATCTTCATCTTTCCAAAGACCCCGGAGAAGGCATCATGCTCGAAATCCGAACGATTGCCTCGAATGCGGACCGTCAGCTGCTGCAGCAAAAACGATCCATCGAACGCAGCATTCATCAAGATCTGATGCAGGTCATTGTGGGGGCAGGTTTTACAGTTGCAGCCATTTCAATAATTCTGTTCTTTGGGTATCGCCGTATCGTTTATTTATTTGAGCGTGCCGCTCAAATGCAAACGCGCGCAAATGATTTGCAACAGCAGGTTACGATAGATTCTCTGACCAAAATTCCAAACCGGCGAGGATTTGAAGAGTGCGTTCAAAATCACTTCGCTTTGGCGCAGCGGACCGGCATGCCGTTTTCCATCTTTTATCTCGATCTGGATGGATTCAAGGCTATCAATGACCAGCATGGACATGATGCGGGCGATCAGACACTGATAACAGCCATTGATCGGTTCAAATCCACAATCCGGGACTCCGACATGATTGCCCGGCTTGGGGGCGACGAATTTGCGCTCGTGGCACACAATGCCGCAGACCGGGAGCAATTATCCATGCTCGCTCATCGCCTCATCGAATCCCTGGAGCAGCCCATCAAGTTGCCGGGGGGAGAAGTGAAACTGGGCGTCAGCATTGGCATCGCGTCCTATCCCCAGAACGGGGCATCCATCGATGATTTATTAACCGCTGCGGATGTAGCGATGTATCAGGCAAAGCATCAGGGAAAGAATCGGGCTTGCTTTTCTGCGGGACGTCATCGAGTCGCCGATCAGGGAATCCCGGACTGCTCCCAGGATGATGCCGTGAAGTAGCCGACTTGCCATAGGCATCTCCCAAGCCATGTGCTTGTGATGTAAATGCAACACATGGGGCAAGTTAATGGTTGACATGGCAATATCCCTCTGCAAGCATGGCAGCTCTGAATTCGGCAGGCCAAGAAGGCAATTACCGCCCACCTAGTTGAACGGAATCCACATGCCCTTGCAATTACCGAGGATGGAAAGCTATATCAGGCTGCTGGTAAGCATGTGCATCCCGTTTGCCTCCTTTTCGGCATCCGCAGATCCCTTGGCTATCGATTCATTCGCGGATATGTCCATTGAGGATCTGGGCAATATAGAGATCACCTCGGTTTCCAAAAAACCGCAAAGCCTGTCGGATGCTGCTGCATCAGTATTCATTATCACCAACGAGGATATCCGCCGTTCAGGCGCCGCAACCTTGCCGGATGCCCTGCGCCTGGCGCCGAACCTTCAGGTTGCGCAGGTAAGCGCCAGCAGTTATGCCATCAGCGCGCGCGGCCTTAACGGCACCGGTAGCGCCCCCAATAAACTACTGGTCCTCATCGACGGTCGCTCCGTATATTCGCCGCTTTTTTCAGGGATATTCTGGGATGCGCAGGATGTCATGCTTGAGGACGTTGAGCGCATCGAGGTCATCAGCGGCCCCGGCAGCACGCTTTGGGGCACCAACGCCGTCAATGGCGTGGTCAATGTCATCACCCGTTCCGCAAAAGATACCCGGGGCGCCCTGGCATCGGCACGAAGCGGCACTATCGGCAGCGACACTGCATTCCGTTATGGAGGAACCATAGGAGGCGACGGCCATTTTCGGGTGTATGCAAAATCATCCCATCGTGAAGATAGTTCGCTGGAGGATGGCACGGACATTTCCGATGGATGGAATAAGAACCAGGCCGGCTTTCGTTTGGACTGGGATCATGCAGGAAATCAAATTAGCGTAACGGGTAATGTCTATGAAGGCGACATCGGCCAGCCCCGGCCTGGGTCTCTTTCAGTTACCGGCACGACTTTAGCGCTCGATACCATATCGACATCGGGAGTCAATTTAACCGCCAACTGGCAGCATTTGCTGGATAGCGGTTCAAAGATTCGCTTTCAGGCTTATTACGACCGGACTTTACGCAAAGTTCCGCCCACTTTCAGGGATGCAAACAATATTTTCGATATGGAATTCCAGCACTCGCTGAAGCCCATCGGAAGGCATACCTTGACCTGGGGCGCCAATTATCGCTATAGCCAGGATGAATTCAAAAGCGACAGCCCGATCATCGCCATCCTGCCCGAAGATGTGAATCAAAGCTGGCTGAGTTTGTATGGCCAGGACGAAATATCCCTGACAACGAATCTGAATCTCACGCTGGGTGCGAGGCTGGAACGGAATGACTATACAGGCTATGAATTTTTACCCGATGCAAGACTGGCCTGGAAGGTCACTCCCCACCATCTTTTGTGGACGGCCGTGTCGCGCGCTGTAAGAGCGCCCTCTCGACTGGATGCCGATGCATTCATACCGAGAGATCCGCCGTTTCTGCTCAACGGCGGCCCCGATATTCGGTCCGAGATTGCGACCGTATATCAGCTTGGATACCGCGGGCAGATCAGCTCCAAGCTCAATTTCGAGATCACCGCTTTTCGCAATGAATATGATCATTTAAGAACGACGGAGATCGATTTCAGCGGCCCGTTTCTTGTATTTGCCAATGAAATGGAAGGGTCATCCCATGGGATTGAAATGTGGGGCACTTATCAAGTGTTACCGCAATGGCGCATAAGCGCCGGAGTCACCACGTTGAATGAAAGCCTGAAGCTCAAACCCGGAAGTTTCGACCTTGCAGCCCCCGACGCGGCAGGCAGGGACCCTTCCTATACCTGGCAAATACGCTCTGCATTCAACATATCTCACGATAAGGAATTCGATTTATCCGTGCGGCATGCAGGTGAGTTATCGAGCCCGGAAGAAGTACCCGAATACACGGCCGTTGATGCGCGGTTTGGCTGGCGTGTGCGCAAGGATATCGAACTCTCTCTTATCGGCCAGAATTTGCTGGGCACCGAGCATGCGGAATATGGCGCGCGCCAGTTCCGTAGCGAAATCCCTCAGGCGGTATTTTTCAAGGTGGTCTGGCAGCCTTAAGCTGCGCCAGGTCTTCTATGCTCCGTGTTGAGGAAAACCCTTGGCTCTCAGAGTAGGATTGATCTCCGACACGCACGGACTACTGCGACCGGAAGCCATTGAGTTCCTGCGCGGGAGCCATTTCATCGTGCATGCCGGCGACATCTGCGAACCGAAAATTCTCTCCGAGCTCGACGCGCTCGCACCAGTCACTGCTGTCAGGGGGAACAACGATCGCGGACCGTGGACAGAAGAGCTGCGTAGCGCGGAGTTCCTTCGGGCCGGTGAAGTCACGATCTATGTTGTCCATGACCTTGCCGACCTCGGCATCGATCTAGCGACGGCCGGGGTCCGGGTCGTTGTTTCTGGACACTCGCACAAACCGCACATTGAAGAACGAAACGGTATCCTTTTTGTGAACCCCGGGAGCGCCGGCCCAAGAAGATTTCGTCTTCCCATTGCCGCAGCAGAGCTGTTTGTCGAAGGGCAGTCAGTGACCGCGCGCATCACCGAATTGCTCAACTGACAAGCCTGGGCCAGCTGAGCAGTCGACACGAACTTAATCCCGGATCGGGCCAGCGCCGGCTAATTCTGCTTGCTCCGCCCCATCCCCCCGTTTCACGCTCCCGTCCGGCATCGGCACTTCGATAGGAGCCACTTCCACCTTCGCCACGCCTTCCTTGAGGGTAATGCCAATCTCCTCCGCCTTGGCGGGCGGGAGGTCCACAATGCGGCCCTGCACATAGGGTCCACGGTCCTGAATGGTGACTTCCGTGCTCTGGCCGGTTTTCAGATTGGTCACCTTCGCCCGTGTGCCGAGCGGCAGCGTTTTGCTGGCAGCATTGTCGTCGAGCGGATCCATTTTGTTACCGTCCGCCATTTTCTGATTGGTGAACTTATGCGAATAGATGGAAGCTTTCCCGACTCGCGTGTCGCCGGAGCGGTCGAGCCTGGGCTTGGCTTTGGCAGGTTGAGACGCTGGTGCTTCTTGTGCCGCAGCGTCATTGGCAGCCGCAAATGGCAAGGCGAGCAAGGCAACGCCGGCGGCAATGGCCAAAACCAATTTGGCCAATCTGTGCGGCCCGTGCATACACGAGTTCGGGTCTTCATTTGTTGCTGGATAGTGAACCATGAAAATCTCCTTGATGCGTATTCTATAAATTGCGACCGCATCCTCAACCAATAAGTTGATGCGATTAGGATGATCGGACTCGGTCTCACAGCGCTCTGTTGCCGTAAGGCGACAGCCGGGCAAAAAAGCCGCAATTAAATGCAACTAAAAAGTTGCATTAACCGGCCATTTGCTCCATACTCATTTCACGCAACTACTCGGTTGCCTAATGAGTTCCCCCATAGCAAGGAGTAAATCATGACCATTACCTCTGAAACCGATCAAATCGAACGCAGCATCGTCATCAACGCCACCCGCGAACGCGTGTGGCGTGCACTCTCGGACCCCGAGGAATTCGGCACTTGGTTCGGCGCGAACCTGAAAGGCCAGACCTTCGCACCCGGGCAGCGCACGCGTGGGCAGATGAACGGCAATTGTGGCCATGAAGACGTCTGGTTCGACGTAGTTATCGAGCGCATCGAACCGCTGGAACTGCTCTCGTTCCGCTGGCATCCCTATGCCATCGATCCGGCCGAGGACTACACAACCGAGCAGCCGACGCTCGTGACCTTCACGCTGGAAGAAGCACCCTGCAACGGTACGCTGCTAAAAGTGGTGGAATCCGGCTTCGACAACGTACCGCCACGCCGCCGCCTGGAAGCCTTCCGCATGAACAACCGCGGTTGGGATATACAAATTGAGAACATCGTGCGTCATGTCAGCGAATAACGGCAAGGTGAAGGACGCGAGCCCGCGCGACACCGGCCTACCCGCGATTGCCCATTCCAGCGAGGCGCTCGCAAGCGTCTTCGCTGCATTGGGCGACCCTACGCGCCTGAAGCTCGTGGCGGTGCTCTGCGCAAGCGGCGCGCTCTCGATCGCGCAACTAACGGCGAATACCGATATCAGCCGGCAAGGCGTCACCAAGCACCTGCAAGTGCTGGCAGACGCCGGCGTGGTGCGCGACGTAAAGCAGGGACGGGAACGGCTCTGGCAACTCGATCCGGCGCAGATCGAAGAGGCGAAGCGGACGCTGGAGGTGATTGGACGGGAATGGGATGTGGCGCTGGGCAAGCTCAAGGCATTTGCGGAGTCGGCTTGAGCAGCCCTGAGATGGCGGTGGCTTGGTAACTCGGGGTCCAAGGCCAGCCACAAAGCTGGCCTTTTTTATTGTGCCATACTGCATTGCCACCCTCCTTAAATCGGACTAAACTTAGTCCAGCTTAAGGAGCCCAACATGCATACCGTCAATATTCACGAAGCCAAAACCCAACTTTCCCGCTTTGTTGACCAAGCCGCCGCAGGCGAAGAAGTCGTTATCGCTCGCGCCGGAAAACCCATCGCGCGCCTTGTAGCTCTGCAAACATCAGTGGCCAAAACACGCCAGTTGGGATTAGGGAAAGGCAAATTCATGTTGCCGAATAATTTCGGCGCAATGAATGCGGAAGACATTCAAAGGATGTTTGAACAAGGAGAATAAATTGGCGCAACGCACCTACTTGCTGGATACCAATATTCTATTGTCCGCCGTTATTGCACCGGAGAGGCTTACGCAAGAGGTACAAAGCTGGCTGGTAAACCCTAACAACATTATATTTTTTAGCGCCGCCAGCATTTGGGAAATTGGCATCAAACGTTCCTTGAACAAAGAAGGTTTCGACTTCCTGCCCGAGGATATCCATCGGCTTGCACTGGAAACAGGGTTTACCGAACTACCGATACAAGCCGAACACTGCTACGGCATTGCAAGCCTGCCCTGGCATCATCGCGATCCGTTCGACCGCCTGCTTATTGCGCAAGCCCAATCATTGCCGGCTTATCTGTTGACCACAGACAACGTGTTGAACAGATATTCTGATTTGGTAGTGCATATCAGCGTGGAACTCTGAAGATAGAACTTCAGTAACCCGCCAGCAAAAGAAAAAACTCATCGCCAAAATGCGGCCCGGCGCCCAGCTCTGCGGCAAGCACCTCACCAAGATGGCGATCAGTTAATGGAGGCCGGAGTCAATTATCTAACCGAACTGGCGGCCCTGGAATGGGTGGCCTGGTTCAACCACCACCGGTTGCTGGAACCCATCGGCTATATACCGCCGGCAGAAGCTGAGGCAAACTACTACAGGCAACTAGCCAAAAAGATCAATTCAGAGGTCTTTATTTAAACCAACTGGCTTTCCACGATACCCTGGGCGATTCAAATTTGATCAGAGGCAATATCCAAATGATGCGAGACCACATGCACTTCCACACAGTTGATATTGACAATGTGATTGATGGTTACGTTGTAACTGGAGACACGACCTATCGTGTTGCATTGGATCATTTTGCACCATTGATTGGTCGTCTAGATATGCAGCGCGACGCGCTCAATACAAAGTTCTACACGCGTTTAGAAGCAGACATAATTCGCGGGTGTGTAATGCCTCCAATTACCATCGCGTTAATACATCCATTTGAGGGGCAGGAAATTGATAAAAATGGCATTTATGATTTTATAAGTGCAAACATAGCGGAAGGCTTTGTCCTGGATGGAATACAGCGACTAAATACGCTTATTAATGCATCTAGGCATCCGGACTTTGATGAATCTAGACCAATTTATGTAAATTTCGTTTTAGCACTCTCTAAGGATCGACTGCTTTACAGAATGATCACGCTAAATAATGGCCAAAGGCCAATGTCGGCTCGACATCAGATAGATGTGCTTGCTGACGCTTTCTTTGAATTTGATCACCTCAACATACATCTGGTTGCAGAAAAAGGAAATGCACGTGTAAGGGCGCCAGATACTTTTAAGAAGGCTGACTTTGTTAAGGGGTATGTGGCTTATTTAAGCAATTCTGTAAGCATTGACAATCAAAAAATTATTGAAGAAAAAATGGATGAATTGATTGCAAGCAGAATCATTGAATCAGATATTCCGACTTCCAAAATAGAGTTTTCCGATGTCGTAGAGTTGATTAACAAAATCAGCGCAAGGCCAATGCTTCGGGACTGGATCCGAGTTCAGAACAACTTCATAGGGTTCTGTGTTGGGATACGGGCATCGCTAATTTCTCTTCAATCTGAAGAGATTGAGCAAATCGAAACATCGATCGGAAACTTTGAAAGGGCTTTCTCCTCCATCAACGTCAGCAAAGTCAATCTGGGGAAAGTTCGAAGAGAAACCGTTTCGAAATTTATCGAACATTTTGATCAAGTAAAGAATCTTGATGAATTCAGTCTATTAGACAAAGTTTCAGACTGGATTTAAGCAATGTCCGTCAAAATTGATGGGATTGAATACATTTCCGATGCACCTCTTCCAAAGGATGCTGATAAATCGATCCAGTTCATTCTAGTAAGGTTACTGATTGGCCCGACCACTTTGAGTTATATATCAAAAAGGATTCGCCAGGATAAAAACTATTCAACCATTCCTTCTAGTATACAAACCAATAAGCGTGGCTCAGCTGCATTTAAGCAATTTGTAATCACCTACAATCTAGGTTGTACCGCGACTAAATTTGTTAAAAATACGCTGCCTCATAACCGAGCTTTTTTTCAAGATGTTCTTACTGAGTTTTCGCACCACTTCATTCAAAACAACCGCCAGTCACATATCTCTGCCTTTGTTTTTCTATATAGATTGCTGGAGAGAATGTCTTTCAGCACTCCCCTGCTATATTGCAAGAAATCGCATGATTTTATTGGTACATTTGACGCCCTAAAAGGGTTATATTCTGAGGTATCAGGAGAGCACGGTCTTTTTAAAAAGTTTCTTAAGTCAGGAAAGTTTATCGATAGAACAATTCTTGATACTACATACAATATCGATTTCTCGACTTACGCTGATGGCCAGAAATACTACGATCTGATAATTCAACTTTTTAAAAAATATGAATCAACGAATGCAACTACGTTACAACTAGAAATTAAATTTCAAGAAGTTCCAGACCTTCTGATCCTAATTCGAAATCGTTTTTTTCATACGCGAACTGGGGATGGTCAGGCAAACATTGTCATCAAAAACTTAGGGGACGCCGACAATTTCTTTTTGGAACTAAATAAGGTGTTTTGTAGCTTTCTTGCTGTTGTCGCCCTACATATAGTCGTTCCATAAATCCTAGCAACACATGGGTATGGCAATGCGTCTTTTCTCATATTATTAGAGTTCGTCAATAACAATAAGGAGCTTACTTTGAGAAACTCCGTCGATCATAAGCGATTTGCTTATAAACCTCGACAAACTCAACCAGCCACCAAAAATGGTTTTAATTGGGCAGCTCTTACTACATTAGTTAGTGTGAGCGTTCCACTTTTGTATGTGATTGGCAGAGTTTATGACGAATTTTATTTAGGTACATATGGAATAAGCTCCGATCTATTTCCGCGATCCACACAAGATTATTTGTATTTGGCGTTGGGAGGTATCTTCTCTGCGATTCATTCAATCAGATCATTCGAAGATGGCTGGGCCGCATTTGCATGGGCACTAGGAATGTCAGCGTACGTAGGTTTTTTGCTCTGGTTCGGTAACCTAAAATTGAGTCCTTGGTTGCGGAACTCAGCGAGAAAAATTATTACTACTCGTACAGCTCGAATCTTGGGGGTTCTGTCTTCTGGGCCTATTCTTGTAGGGATGGGCTGGGTGGTACTTACCTTTATTTTTGTCGTTTTACTGCTTCCAATATTCATTGGTTACTCAACAGGAAAACGTGTAGCGCTTGAAGAGATTCAAAAAGATGCTGGTGTTTGCATTGCTAAAAAAAGGGATGATTTGAAAGCTTGTGTTGTTGTCACAAGGGACGGGCGAGAGTTGATGACTGGTCGAATAATCGCTGCATCCGATTCTATTATCGCAATTGCTTCTGAAGGCAGGGTAACGATATTTAGTAGGGATAACCTCAAAATAGAATCGCAGCATCTTCACTAACTTAGGGCTCGGCCATTGCATTTGCAGGTGCCGAGAGATAAAAGGCATTTAAAGTTGCGGCAGAGGGCATTACCTTATAAAACAATATCATCACTCATGCCGAGGAAGATTGTGCTTTTCCTGTTGATCGGCAGCATGATCCGCAATGAACGCATCCATCGCCCCTCTCGCCTCGAACATGTGATGCCGCAAATCCTCCACCCTTTTCATTACTTGGCGGCTGGGTGGCGGCCCTTGCGCAGCCAGATATGCCGACATCGCTTCGTCCAATGCCTTTTGTGCCGAGAAATAGTCGGTCTGTTTCTGATGCCAAGCCTTGTAAAGTTCGAGCCAATCGATTTCGCCGTTCATCACCATGCCCTCCTATCAATCTGACGGAGTCGAATGGGCAAGGTTCCAGCTGGCCGAACGCATTTGAAACAGGCCAGTCTTTAATCTAAAGACAATCTTTTACAATGCATGCGCTAAAGTGAGCGTCGGGAAATTTTTATGAATTCGGATTTGAAAGACATGGATGGCATCGGCGTATTTACAACCGGCTGGCACTTCGACAACACCTACGCCCAGCTACCCTCTGCGTTTTACAGAAGTCAAAATGCTGCCTTAGTGCGCGAGCCGCGCATGGTCGTGTTCAATCATGCGCTGGCGGAATCCCTCGGCTTGGATGCCAAGCGCCTGGCCGAAGAAAACGGGAAATTCATTTTATCCGGCAACGAGCCGCCTGTGGGCTCGGAACCTCTGGCGCAGGCTTATGCGGGCCATCAGTTCGGCAATTTCACGATGCTGGGTGACGGTCGCGCCTTATTGTTAGGCGAACATATTGCGCCGGATGGCACGCGTTTCGATATCCAGCTCAAAGGCTCGGGGCAGACGCCTTACTCGCGGCGCGGCGACGGGCGCGCGGCACTGGGGCCGATGTTGCGGGAATACCTCATCAGCGAGGCGATGCACGCGCTGGGCATCCCCACCACGCGCAGTCTTGCAGTGGTAGCGACGGGCGAGCCGGTAATGCGGGATGCGGTGTTGCCCGGGGCGGTATTGACGCGTGTGGCGTCCAGCCATATCCGGGTGGGAACTTTCCAGTTCGCTTATGCCATTGACGACGCTGCGTCCTTGAAAGCCCTGGCGGATTACACGATCAACCGGCATTACCCGGCGCTGGCGGCTGCTGAAAACCCATATCACGCGCTGCTGTACGCAGTCATGGACAAACAGGCAGCACTGGTGGCCAAGTGGATGCATGTGGGCTTTATCCATGGGGTGATGAACACCGACAACATGGCGATCAGCGGCGAGACCATCGATTACGGCCCGTGCGCTTTCATGGATGCTTACGATCCGGCGACGGTGTTCAGCTCCATCGACCAGCAAGGCCGTTATGCCTTCGCCAACCAGCCGCCGATTGCGCAGTGGAATCTGGCGCGCTTTGCGGAAACGCTGCTGCCCTTGCTGCATGCGGACATCGATCAATCCCTTGCGATGGCGGAAGATGCCATCCAGTCATACCCACAGAAATATGAGCATTACTGGCTGACCGGCATGCGCGCCAAGCTGGGGCTACTGGATGAAGCGGCAGAGGATGCAGGGCTGGTCGATGAGCTCCTGGCTTGCATGCTGAAACACGGGATGGATTACACCAACACCTTCCGCGAGCTGGCTACTGAGCATCCGATCCGCTCCGACGAATCGGATATGCAGGCATGGCTGGCACGTTGGCAAAGTCGATTGGATAGCCAATCCGCCTCGCGCGAGGCGGCGATTGCGGCGATGCTGTCCGCCAACCCGGCGGTGATCCCGCGCAATCATCTGGTGGAAGCCGCGCTCACGGCGGCGGTGGAAGACAACGATCTCGCGCCGTTTGAAAAGCTGCTGGCGGTGTTGGCTTCGCCTTTCGAGGAGACGCCGGAGAATGTGGGCTACCGCTCTCCGGCGCCGCGTTCGCGATGGCCTTACCAGACCTTCTGCGGGACATAGGCCCTTGAAGCGCATGCCGGAAAACCAGCGGCATGCGCCTAATCGAACCGATTTGAATAGCGTATGCTGACGCCCAGGATCTGGCCACCGCGTGTGACGACCGACCAGTGCTGCGAGAGCAGATATGTGAGCTCGAACGCGCTTTCGGCACTGCTCAGCCCCTGCTTGTAGCCCAAGGTGAGTTTATCAGTGATGGATTTGCCCAGCGTCACCAGCTGTTCGCCAGATGCCCCCGTTGTGAGCGAGATTTCATCCAGTCCTAGATTTTTTGCCAACTTTTTACCACCCACGATACTGTTAACAAGTCCCAGAGCAGCATTTTGTGCCGCCGACCGAGCACCGTTTTCACCACCGCCCCCGCCGGCATGGCCGTATACCAGCCAGGACAGCTTCTGCTCTTCCGGCACGTCCGGCTCGGAAACCAACGTAACCCTAGGCGTTTTTGCCGTGCCGGTGACATTTACGCCGGCCGCCACTTCCTGGTTGCGGCGCATGGCCTTGATGTTGATATTGGGGTTATCCATCACACCCTGAAAGTTGAGGATGCCGCGCTCGATGACAAGCTTGGTGCCGAATGCCTCGAATGTCCCTTCCGCCACGTTGACTGTGCCTTGAGCATCAGGTTCTTGCCGCGGCTGTTGGATAATCGTGACGAGACCGGTCATCCGCAGGTCGGCACCTTGTCCACGGAAACGGAAATCGTTGCCCAGATCGATGGCAAGCTTGATTAGCGGCGAGAAAGGGCTGGCTGGCGCTTGCCGGTCATTGGCCTGGCCGGATCCAGCCTCGTTACTACGCACGACCACTACATCGTCGCCCAGTTCGGGAGCAGGCGTTTCAGGCAGGTTGAACAAGGCATTATCCACCATGAACTTGCCGTCCACAGCGAGCTGGCCGGCGCTATTGGTGATCCTGGCATTGCCGGAAAGAGTAAGCTGCGATCCCGGTTTGGCCAATAACTGCAATTTATCGGCCACCATGGTGGCGGTTAGATCGGGATGCTGCTGGTCCAGGGGAATGCTGCCGGTGATGCGGAGCTGGCCTTTGCCGCCGTGAAACACTGCCTGCCTGATTTCCAGCACTTGATCGTGCAGCACGAGGCGG
>Ga0066486_1000254_pt1 | contig 15966 bp, 14 predicted proteins | sample LakWasM128_HOW14_2_FD_59591 | JGI IMG/M metagenome (GOLD analysis project Ga0066486, IMG submission 59591) | Freshwater sediment methanotrophic microbial communities from Lake Washington under simulated oxygen tension - Sediment Metagenome 128_HOW14 | ecosystem: Environmental > Aquatic >... | reverse complement strand
ACCCGCTCGGCTTCTTCTTCCAGAAGCGCGCCTTGCAGGTCAACACCACGCAAATCCTGGACATGATCCTGCCGGAATTCCAGCGGCTGATGAATGCTGCCGCGCCCGGCGGGGACGGCGATGCCGTGCTCGGCCGGCATCTCAACCCGTTCAAGAAAAAACGCCAGCCGCCGGTCGCATACTGGTCGGGCATCGTGGACGTGGACAAGAACGGCAAGACGCTGCGCTATACCGTGCCTGAGAGCTTTAACGGCAAATTGCGCATCTTTGCCGTGGCGGTCAATCCGGCCCATATCGGCGTGTTCGACGGCGGTACGGAAGTGCGCGGCGACCTGATCCTCTCAGCTAACCTGCCGGCAATGGTCGCGCCCGGAGACGAGTTTCTGGTGTCGGTCGGCGTATTCAATAACCTGCGCGGCGGCAGCGCCAAGACGCCGGTCGCCGTCACGCTCAAAGCCGATCCGGCGATTACCGTGCTCTCCGCACCCAAGCTGAATCTCAGCATCCCGCAGCAGCAGGAAGTTGCAGCGGAATTCCGCCTCAAGGCCAACGACGTGCTCGGCCCGGCCAACCTGCGCTTCATCGCTCAGGCAGGCGACAAACAAGGCAAGGCGGCAGACGCGATCAGCATCCGTCCCGCCGTGCCTTTCGCGACAAAAATCACCGTGGGCCGCTTCGACCGCTCCACATACACCCAGGCACTCATCCGCAACCTCTATCCGCAACTGCGCGACGTGGAGGCCGGTGTCTCCTTATCGCCGCTGGTATGGGCGCAAGGGTTGGACGGCTTTCTGGAGGCTTATCAGTATTCCTGCACCGAGCAGCTCGTGAGCAAGGGCATGCCGGCATTGGTGCTTGCCGGAGCGCGCAACGCCCGTACCGATACGTCGGGCTTCGGCAAGGTAATCCAGATTCTGCGCGAACGGCAGAACGACGACGGCAGCTTCGGCCTGTGGTCGGCCAACCTGCAAATCGAACCTTTTACCTCCGTATATGCCGTGCATTACTTGATCGAGGCAAAAGAGCGCGGCATGCCCGTGCCTGCCGACATACTGGACAACGCCAACCGCTGGCTCGAAGCCACCGCCACCGCCGGCAGCGAAGGGCTGGCCGGCGCCCGCATTCGCGCCTACGCCATCTACCTGCTCACCCGCCAGGGCCGCGTCACCAGCGGCATGACAGGCGCGCTGCAACAGGAGCTGGACGCCCGCTATGCCAAGGAATGGCCGCAAGATCTCACCGCCGCCTACCTCGCCGCCAGCTACAAGCTGATGCAGCAGGACGGCCTGGCCGTGAAGCTGCTGAAAAACATCCCGTGGCGCAGCGACGAAACCGTCAAGGATGACGGCTACGCCTACTACGACCCGCTGGTGCATGACGCGCAACTGCTCTACCTCACGTCCAGACATTTCCGGGATCGCCTGTCCGGCGTGCCGGAGAAAGTCATCGCCAACATGGGCGATGCCGTTACCGAAAACCGCTACCACACGCTCTCGGCCGCCTACCTGATTCTCGGCTTCGATGCTTACACCGCAGCCGGCGGTCAGGGCACCGGCAAGCTCGCCATCGCGGAACTGGACAAGACTGGCAAGAGCACGCTCCTGGCGCTCTCCGAAGGCCTGCTCAAATACGGCAAGGTCTCGACGCAAGCCGCCCGGCTCCAGTACTCCAAGCAAGGCGGCGCCCCAGCCTTCTATGTGCTCTCCGAAAACGGTTTCGACCGCAAGGCCCCAGTTGATACGGTGTCCGAAGGTCTCGAAATCGCGCAGGAAATCACCGGACTGGACGGCAAGCCGATCGCCAAAGCCAAGGTCGGCGAGGAGTTCCTGGTCAAGCTCACCTTCCGCAGCACCCGCCGCGACAAGCTATCGCAAGTCGCTATCGTCGATCTGCTGCCCGGCGGCCTCGAACCGGTACTCCGCGCCCGCGCCGAAGTCCAACAGCCGGAATACCAAGGCGACTACGAAGGCGGCGAAACCCCGCCCGCGCCCGCCTGGCAATCGCCCATGGGCGAAGCCGGAAGCTGGCAGCCGGAATACGCAGACATTCGCGATGACAGAGTGATTTTGTATGGGACGTTAAGTCGGGATACGGGCCAGTTTACTTATCGCGTTCGGGCGACCAATGCGGGCAAGTTCTTCGTCCCGGCACCGTTTGCGGAGGGGATGTATAACCGGCGGCTGCAAGGGCTTGGAAAGGGCGGGGTATTAGAGGTAGTGAAACCTTGATTAGTGGCCAAAGGTTGCTAATCAAACATATTCACTGCGTTGATTGCGCACAACGGTGGGCGGCAGTATTAGTGCTCGTCATTGTCGTATTTGCCGCATTCCGCCTCTGGCCCCACCCGCCGCTTTCCGCATACGCTCCCTCCTCCACCGCAGTTCTGGCCGCTGATGACTCCTTGCTTCGCCTGACACTCGCGCAAGACGAGCAATACCGCCTGTGGATGCCCTTGGAAAACATCTCGCCGCGCCTCGTCGAAGCGGTTCAATTGCAGGAGGACCGCTGGTTTTACTGGCATCCCGGCGTCAACCCGCCTGCCCTGCTGCGCGGGGCGTGGGAGACGTATACCGGCGGCAACAAGCAAGGTGGCTCTACCCTGACCATGCAACTGGCGCGGCTGATATATGGGCTGAACACGCGCACGCCGCTGGGCAAGCTGCGGCAGATCGGCAGCGCCTTGTGGCTGGAGGCGCGTTACGGCAAGCACAACATTCTGGAGGCATATCTCAATCTCGCGCCGTATGGCGGCAATATCCAGGGCGTCGGCGCAGCGAGCCTGATCTATTTCGGCAAGGCGCCGGATCGGCTGACCTTGCCGGAGACGCTGACGCTGGCGGTGATTCCGCAGCGGCCCAATCACGCCGATCCGCGTCCGGCGCGCGACCGGCTGTTTGCGCGCTGGCAGCAGCACCATGCGGTATCGGCCAGCGAACAACAACTGATGACCCTGCCGCTGCCCTTGCAGGGCATCGGCCAACTGCCCTTTGCCGCACCGCATTTCGCGGAGCAGGTACTGGGGCAATCCGAAGCTAATCGCCACAAATTGCAAACGACGCTGCAACCGCGCCTGCAAGCCTTGCTGGAGCGGCAGATCCGGCAATACATCGCACAAAATGGCGTGCGAGGTTTGCGCAACGCAACGGCAATGTTAGTGGATACGCGCAACCAGGCGGTGGTGGCGCTGGCAGGCTCGGCGGATTATCGCAATGCAGAGATCGACGGGCAGGTGAACGGCGTGCTGGCCAAGCGTTCGCCCGGCTCCACGCTCAAGCCTTTCATCTACGGGCTGGCGTTTGACCAGGGAGTGATCCATCCGCAATCCATCTTGAAAGATGCGCCCACGGCTTTCGGGCCGTTCCAGCCGGAGAATTTCGACGGCCGTTTCGCCGGGCCGATCTCGGCACACGACGCGCTGATCCACAGCCGCAACATTCCGGCAGTGCATGTTGCCAGCAAGTTGAAACAGCCCAGCCTGTACGGCTTTCTGAAAACCGCCGGCGTCTCGCGCCTGCGATCCGAGCAGCATTACGGGCTGGCGCTGGTACTGGGCGGCGGCGAGGTGACGATGGAGGAGCTCGCGACGCTCTACACCATGCTGGCGAACCAGGGCACACTGCGGCCGCTGCGCTATCTGGCGGACGACCCTGCCGGTGGCGGCATCCAACTCCTGAGCCCGGAAGCCAGCTACATGACGCTGAACGTGCTGAGCGACAATCCGCGCCCGGACAGCGTGGCGATGGCGCGCGGCAATCGCTGGAACATTGCCTGGAAAACCGGCACTTCCTGGGGCTTTCGCGATGCGTGGAGCGTGGGCGTGGTCGGGCCTTACGTGCTGGCGGTATGGATAGGCAATTTCGACGGTTCGTCCAACCCGGCGTTTATCGGTATCGAAGCCGCCGCGCCCTTGTTCTTCCGCATTGCCGACGCGCTGCCGATCGCCTTGCCGCAAGACCGCGATCCACTTCGCCTGCCGCCGCGCAAGTTGAAGAAAATCCCGGTCTGTTCTGCCAGCGGCGACCTTCCCAATGCCTGGTGCCCGCAAACCACCGACACCTGGTTCATTCCCGGAAAGTCGCCGATCCGCATCAGTACCCTGCACCGCCCCGTGGTGGTGGACAACCGCACCGGACGCGCCGCGTGCCCGCCTTACGACCCGGCGGCCACGCACACCGAAATCGCCGAATTCTGGTCGTCGGACATGATGCGTTTGTTCCGCGAAGCCGGCATGCCACGCCGTGCGCCGCCCACCGCCGGTTGCGCCGGTGCCGGCATCGCCAGCGACGAGGCCGACGTCCCGCACATTACCTCGCCCCTGCTCAACGTCGCCTACACGCTGCGGCTTTCTCGCTCACAGGAAACCATCGCCCTGCAAGCAACCGTGGGAGCCGACGCGCGAACGCTCTACTGGTTTTCGGACAAGACCTACCTGGGCAGCCAGCCGGCAAATAGCGGCGGCATCGCCTGGAGGCCGGACAGCGCCGGCTGGCACAGTCTGACGGTGGCAGATGACATGGGACGCAGCGCAAGCCGGGATGTGCAGGTGGAAGTGATGCCGTAATCGCCCCGTCAGGGCTTGGCTTTGGCTTTAGGCAGAAAGGCGAGGCACGACGCGCCGGAGGCTTCCAGCACATCCAGATGCGGCTTGCGCTTGCCCTTGAAACCCAACGCCCGGCACCCGTAGGGAAAACTCGGATCGTAAGTGATGTAGTAATGCGCGCACTCGCCACAATCCGGGCCGTCTTTGCCGGCTTTCCCGTTTATTCTCTTTTCTTTCATTGCCTGAACATTCACAAACAAAAACGGCGTCAAACCGACTATGCGATTTGACGCCGTTGGCTTACCTCAAGTCTTCAGGACTTGCGGTTGCGCAGGTTTGCAGCGATACGCATGCGCAGCGCGTTGAGCTTGATGAAGCCGCCTGCGTCCTTCTGGTCGTAGGCGCCGGCGTCGTCTTCAAACGTGGCAATGGTCGGATCGAACAGCGAATCGGTCTTGCTGTCGCGGCCGACGACAATCACATTGCCCTTGTACAGCTTGACGCGCACGAAGCCGTTGACGCTCTTTTGCGTATGGTCGATCAACGTTTGCAGCGCGACGCGCTCCGGGCTCCACCAGTAGCCGTTGTAGATCAGGCTGGCGTAGCGCGGCATCAGGTCGTCCTTCAGGTGGGCGACTTCGCGATCCAGCGTCAGCGATTCGATGGCGCGGTGCGCCTTGAGCATGATGGTGCCGCCCGGAGTTTCATAGCAGCCGCGGGATTTCATGCCGACGTAGCGGTTTTCAACGAGGTCGAGGCGACCGATGCCGTGCTTGCCGCCCAGCCTGTTCAGCTCGGCTAGCAACTCGTGCGGCGCCATCTTCTTGCCGTTGAGAGCGACGGGGTCGCCGTTGACGTATTCGATATCCAGATATTCAGCCTGATCCGGGGCCTTTTCCGGGCTGACCGTCCAGCGCCACATGTCTTCTTCGGCTTCGGCAGCGGGATTTTCCAGGTGACGGCCTTCGTAGCTGATATGCAGCAGGTTGGCGTCCATGGAGTATGGACTGCCGCCTTGCTTGTGCTTCATTTCCACCGGGATGCCGTGCTTCTCGGCATACGCCAGCAGCTTTTCGCGGGATAGCAGATCCCACTCGCGCCACGGGGCAATCACCTTGATGTTCGGGTTGAGCGCATAGGCACCCAGTTCGAAACGCACCTGGTCGTTGCCCTTGCCGGTCGCACCGTGAGAAATCGCATCGGCCTTGGTTTCGCGCGCGATTTCAATCAGGCGCTTGGCGATCAAAGGACGGGCGATGGAGGTGCCCAGCAGGTATTCGCCTTCGTAGACGGTATTGGCGCGGAACATCGGGAACACGAAATCACGCACGAATTCTTCGCGCAGGTCGTCGATGTAGATTTCCTTGATGCCGAATTTCTTGGCCTTCGCGCGCGCCGGTTCCAGCTCTTCGCCCTGGCCGACGTCTGCAGTGAAGGTCACCACTTCGCATTTGTACTCGTCCTGCAGCCATTTCAAAATGACCGAGGTGTCCAGCCCGCCGGAATAGGCGAGCACTACTTTATTGATTCCGCTCAAGACAGATTCCTATACCAAAAAAAGTTCAAAAGAAACCAGAATTCCCGCCAGCGCCATGATGCTGAGGCCGGTGAGAAACAACCAGTCGGCGTACTTTTCCATGGATTCCGAACCACCCTCGATACGCAGGGAACGGTAGGAAAACATCGCGCTGGCAAGAAAAATCAAGCTATCGATCGCCAGGAGCTTATCGCCCCAGGGCAATACGGAGTTTTTGGGCAACAATTGCAGCACTGAAACGACCATCATGCACACGCCAACCATGTTTGAAGCGGTTGGCAGGATGTGATTCGATATCACGCGCCCCTGCACGGTAGGTTTAGCCATTCACATTGCCGAGGAGCAAATACTCCATCAGGGCCTTCTGCGTATGCAGCCTGTTTTCTGCCTCATCCCACACGACCGATTGCGCGCCGTCGATGACTTCGGCAGCCACTTCTTCGCCGCGATGCGCGGGCAGGCAGTGCATGAACAGGGCTTCCCTGGCGGCCACGCGCATCATGTCGCCATCGACCTGCCAATCGGCGAAGTCGCGCATGCGCTCCTCGTTTTCGGCTTCGAAGCCCATCGAGGTCCAGACATCCGTGGTCACCAGATCGGCGCCGCGGGCAGCCTCCATCGGATCGGCGAATTCTTCGTAGTGCTCGTGGCCGTAGAGTCCGGCGCGCTCCTGCTCGACCTCGTAACCGGGCGGCGTGGATACATGCACGTTGAAATCCAGCACTTCCGCCGCTTGCAGCCAGGTGTTGCAGACGTTATTCGAATCGCCGATCCAAGCCACCGTCTTGCCCTGGATCGGGCCGCGATGTTCGATGAAGGTGAAGATATCGGCCAGTATCTGGCACGGGTGGTATTCGTTGGTCAGCCCGTTGATCACCGGCACGCGCGAGTTGGCGGCAAAACGCTCGATGATTTCCTGCTCGAAAGTGCGGATCATCACCATGTCGCTCATGCGCGAAATCACCTGCGCGGCGTCCTCCACCGGCTCGCCGCGCCCCAATTGGGAATCGCGGGTGTTGAGATAGATCGCGGCACCGCCTAATTGCTGCATGCCGGCCTCGAACGACAGGCGCGTGCGGGTGCTGGCCTTCTCGAAAATCATCACCAGCGTGCGGTCGAACAGCGGGTGATAAGGCTCGTAGCGCTTGAACTTGTCCTTGATCCACCTGGTTCGCTCGAATACATGTTCCAGCTCTGCCTTGGAAAGATCCTTGAACTGAAGAAAATGTTTGATCGACATGATTATTGGCTCAAAAAGTTTTTCACCAGCGGCGCCAGAATGTCCACCAGCTGCTGCGCCTCTTCCTTGCTCATCACCAGCGGCGGCAATAGCCGGATCACCTTGTCTGCGGTCACATTGATGAGCAGGCCAAGGGCAAGAGCCTGTTTGACCAGGTCACCACAGGGACGATCCAATTCGATACCGATCATCATGCCGGCATTGCGGATGGTGACGATGCCAGCCACATCCTTGAATTCTGCGCGTAAGGCATGATTGATGAAATCACCGATTTCCACAGCCTTGGCACCAAGTGATTCTTCCTCGATAGCCGTCAGTGTCGCCAGCGCGGCACTGCATGCCAACGGATTTCCGCCGAAAGTGGAGCCGTGATTGCCCGGCTGGAATACGTCGGCCGCCGGCCCCTTGGCCAGGCAAGCGCCAATAGGCACGCCGGAGCCCAGGCCCTTGGCCAGGGTCATCACATCCGGATAAATCCCGCTATGCTGGAAAGCGAACATGGTGCCGGTGCGCGCGATACCGCTTTGCACCTCGTCCAGCATCAGTAGCCAGCCGTTCCGGTCGCAAATCTCGCGTAAGCCTTGCAGATAGGCCTTGGCATCCTGGGGAATCACCACGCCGCCCTCGCCTTGCACCGGCTCGACCAGCACGGCTACGACATTCGAGTTGTGTTCTGCCACCTGCCGCACGGCTTCGAGATCGTCGAAAGGCACGCGAACGAAACCCGCCACCAGCGGCTCGAAACCGGCCTGCACCTTGCGGTTGCCGGTAGCCGACAAGGTTGCCATCGTCCGGCCGTGGAAGGCCTTGTCCATGACGATGATTTCCGGATGTTCGATGCCCTTCTTGTGTCCGTGCAGGCGCGCCAGCTTGATGGCGGCTTCGTTGGCCTCGCAACCGGAGTTGCAGAAGAAGATGCGGTCCATGCCCGACAGCGCACTCAGGCGGTCCGCCAACCGGGCTTGCTCGGCGATGTTGTAGACATTGGAAACATGGATCAGACGTGCGGCCTGATCGGAAATGGCCTTGACGAGCGCGGGATGCGCGTGGCCCAGGCCATTGACCGCGACGCCCGCCAGGCCGTCGAGGTAGCGCTTGCCCTGATCGTCCCATAGCCAGACGCCTTCGCCCCGAACAAAAGTGACCGGTTGCCGGCCATAGGTATTCATTAAATGTTGCGACATATCAAATTACCAAAAAGTAAAAATGCACACGGCGGCAAAAGCCGCCGTGTGCAGCAATTGCCAGTTAAGCTTAAAACCCGAACAGCGCTCGATGCGACAATCCGCCAGCCATGAAGAACAGCATCGGGATGGAAAGCATCATGTTCGTTCGCGATGCAAGGAATGCGATTCGTCGCGCCTTGTTTTTCTCTTCGTCGGTCGCGGGCTTGATGCCCAGGATTTTCTTCTGGTTCGGCCAGATGAGCCCCCAGACATTGAGTAGCATGATGGTACCCAGCCATGCGCCGATGCCGATGGGAGCCATTTCCGGCTGCAAGGTGAACGCCGCGGTAAATCCTGCGCCCAGCAAAGCTGCGCCAGCCAGCCATGTCACCAGAGCAGACCAGCGGAACCAGAACAGCGCACGGGGAGCGACATGCTTGGTAATGCCGGCGGCAGTGCCGTCAGCTGCGGCATCCTTCAGTGCAGGCATCTGAACCAGGTTGAAATAGTAAAGCAGGCCGACCCAGGTGATACCGGCCAGAAAATGGATCCAACGCGCGAGTGCTGGCAGGAGTTCCATGATTACACCCCCGCCAGAATGAAATTCTTGAGGAAAAAATACAGGACTATAGTCAGAATCAGGCCGGAAACGATCGTTCCCGGAATGGAATCCAGCGGGTTTTTCATTTTTTCTCCCTGTTCAACAATAGCGTTATGGTGAATTTCGAAGCGTATCGTAAAACACGCGGCCCGGCAAGAAAGAAGCTGCGCCAACTATCGACCAATACAGCACTTTTCGGCTGTACGGATGACGAATGAACATGCACGCGACACATTGACTTCAGGAGGTTTTCATCTTGTAAAAATCCCCCATTCAGGCAAAATGCCGAGTTCATCATTTTCGGCCGGAAATCGGCCAATTCCTCCGTATTCTCCGGATGAAGCTTGTATATGTCCCTAGCGAAAATTACCCCATTAAAACGCCCGACCCGGCCGCAATTGCCTGTTTCATGGTACGTCGACCCCGAAATTTACGCACTTGAACAAAAGGTGCTGTTTTCGCACGCACCGAATTATCTCGGCCATGAGCTGATGGTTCCCAATGCGGGGGATTATCATTCGCTGGAATGGATGAACCACGGCAAGGCACTGGTACACAACAGCCAGGGCATCGAGCTGATCAGCAATGTCTGCCGCCACCGCCAGGCCATCATGCTGAAAGGCAAGGGCCATGCGCAGAATATCGTCTGCCCGGTACACCGCTGGACTTACGACCTCAAGGGCGAGCTGATGGGCGCGCCCCACTTTGACGAGAACCCCTGCCTCAACCTCGGCAAGACCTCGCTGCAAAACTGGAACGGCCTTTTGTTCGACAGCAAGCGCAATATCGCCGATGACCTCGGCAAGCTGGGGTTCCTCAAGGATTTCGATTTCAGCGGCTTCATGCTCGACCGCGTGATGATCGACGAATACAGCTTCAACTGGAAGACTTTCATCGAGGTCTACCTGGAGGATTATCACGTCGCGCCATTCCACCCCGGCCTCGGCAACTTCGTCGACTGCGACAACCTCAAGTGGGAATTCGGCGAGTGGTACAGCGTGCAGTCGGTAGGCGTGAATCGCGGACTGGAAAAATCCGGCTCGCCGGTTTATGGACACTGGCAGGACCAGGTACTGAAATACAACGACGGCACGCTGCCGAAATACGGCGCTATCTGGCTGGTTTACTACCCTTTCCTGATGCTGGAATGGTATCCGCACGTGCTGGTGGTTTCCCATATCATCCCGCGCGGCCCGCACGCCTGCACCAACGTGGTGGAGTTTTATTACCCGGAGGACATCGCCATGTTCGAACGCGAATTCATCGAAGCCGAACAGGCCGCCTACATGGAAACCGCCGTCGAGGATGAGGACATCTGCCAGCGCATGCACGATGGGCGCAAGGCGCTGTACGCGCAAGGCCTCGATGAATTCGGCCCGTACCAGCATCCGATGGAAACCGGGATGGAGCATTTCCATCTATGGGTAAAATCCCAGCTGGAACCGCACCTTTAAAATAAGCATCACAAGGCATTCCGGGCAGCCAGGTAACGGCAGACGGTTTCAAGGGATGGCGAAATCCGCTGGTGACAAGCAGTCTTTTCTTATACGCCGTCGCTCTTGCCGGCCTGCCGGCAGGCTCTTCCGGAACGGGCAGATTTCTCCATTAAACTCGCTCGGCATCGCCTTGATCATCGAGCGGCGTCGTCATGCGTGTACCTGACACGCAGCAAGGGCATTACAGTCAAGACTCTTGAAAAATCGCCCCAAGCGCCTACACTGTAATCAGCCGTCAAGAGCCTGTTTCAATAGGTATCCGCATTGCGAGAGGAAGAAAATGATCACTATCAATCAAGAATCGAACAACCTCGTCATCGCCATGGTGTTAAGCGAATTCACGCTGGCTGACTTCAAGGAACTCGAAAAAGCGGCCGACTATGCACTGCAATCGCAGAGCAAGGCCAGCCTGCTGATCGACCTGAGCGATATGCTCGGCTTTACCGTCGACGTGGCATGGGAAGAAATTCGTTTTGCACGGCAGCACGCCAAGGACTTCGACAAGATCGCCGTCGTGACCGACGACCAATGGGTGCAATGGAGCACCTGGCTCGCGCGCATCTTCACGGATGCCGAAATGCAGGTATTCGATGATTACGTCACCGCGCTGGCGTGGGTGCAAAAAGGATAGCGCGTCATTTCAAGTACCGGTCATCCGCATTGCTCGCCGGTCGCCCCTCGATGCGAACCCCGAAAACGCAGCCGATAGCCTGGCTGCTCCATCGCAAGCCTTCGATTTTGGTTTTACTCTGCTCTGCAGCCCTGGTATCCGGCTGCATGGGCGGTTCCATTGCTCGCCAGATCGCGAGTTCGATTGCCATGCAGGTGGCCGATAAAGCGGTCGGGCGCGCGCTGGACGAACCGCAAGTCGAAGAGCAAGGCAAAACCAATCAACTGCTGATAAGCCACGGCCTTGACCCCTATCAGGATGCTTTCCTGCGAGCGAAACTCGTAACGCCGCCAGCCATGCCGCCGGCATCTGCTCCCTTGCCTCAACCCGACCCAGCCGAGTCGGCGGTGCCTTTGGTAACGCGCTTGGCCACAGTGGAGGTCTGGGGACTGGTGCTCGGAGATGAAAAGCGCTCGATGCTGGAAAATATCCGTGATCTCGGCATTACGACGCTCCCACCGGAAGAGGCGTGGGATCAATGGCAACTCGCCGAGGGCGGAATTCAGGGAGACCACAGCCGGCCGCTATTGATCCTGGTACCGCCTGAACTCGGAAAATTACGCAGCGGCGATCATGCCGTGATCGAGCTTGGAATGACGAACGGGTTTTATGTGGCCCAAGATAGATTGGAGTAGAGCATCTGAGCCGTATTCCGCAAGGTTAAAGAAACTGGAATTCCTACGGCTCGATCAGCCCGCTACGCATTGCAATTAATGCGATTTCCGCCTGATTGCCGGCATTCAGTTTTTGCTTGATGTTGTAGAGGTGAGTCCCGATAGTGCGCGGCGAGAGGCATAGCGTTTCGGCAATCTCGTTGGTGGATTTGCCGAGCGCCAGCGCCATGAAGACTTCGAATTCGCGGGCGGAGAGAACGTCCACCGGATTTTTCTCGCCTGATAGCTGCTGCAATGCCATTTGCTGAGCGATGTTGGCTTCAAGATACATCTTGCGTGCAGCCACCATGCGGATGGCCTTGATCAACTCTTCCGGCGCGCTGCGCTTGGTCAGATAACCCAATGCGCCGGCGTTCAAAACACGCTTCGGATGCACGGAATCCTCGTGCGCGGAGAGAACAAGAATGCGAGCCGACGGGTCTTTCGCCATGATGCGCTCGATGGCCTCCATGCCGCCGATGCCGGGCATGGTGATATCCATCACCACCACGTCGGGATGAAACTCGCCGTAGAGCTTGACGCCCTGTTCCCCGCTCTCGGCTTCGGCCACCACTTTTACATCCGGCGCCGCTTCCAGCAACAGCTTGAACCCCATGCGCACAACCGCATGGTCGTCCACCAGCATTACATTGATCACACCGCTCATTTTTTCTCCCGTTTTGGCACTGTTACGCGGATACAGGTGCCCTCTCCCATTTGGGAATCCAACTCGAATTGACCATGCAGGGCTTGCACACGTTCGCGCATGCCCAGCAGGCCGAAATGCCGGGTCTGGTCCACTTGGCATAAATTCATGCCGACGCCATTATCCTTGACTGTGAGCATCAGGTCGCCGTTTTCGTCGCGAGACAGCACGATATCGAGCTGGGTCGCATCGGAATAACGCAGGGCGTTGGTCACCGCCTCCTGCACGATACGGTAAAGATTGATGTTAAGCGACTCGCCAAGATGATCGAGATCGCCGAAAAATTCCAGACTGAAACGCAACTCGGGGCTTTGACGCTGCCACTCGGCAACCGCATCGTGCAAGGTTTCCTTGAGACCGAGGTTATCCAGTGCGCCGGGGCGCAATTGCCGGATAATGTTGTGCATGCCGTCGTAAATATGTTCGGCGGCGGCGACGATGGTTTTTGCATTGGCCTCGACATCCGGCATCGGCTCGCGGGTTTTATTGCCGATGGCAACAGCGAAAGTCTTGATCGCGGTGACGTACTGGCCCAGTTCATCGTGCAATTCACGCGCAAGATTGCGGCGTTCTTCCTCGATATGGCGCTGAATCAGATGCGTCAACTGGCGGTTTTCCTCCAGCCGCCGCTCGGCCTCCTCCGCCAGCTTGCGCTCGGTAATATCGCGCATGCTGCAAATTTCGCCGATCACGCGGTCATCGTGCGGGTCCACCAGCGGGCCTGCCGACAGCGACACATCGACAATCCGGCCTTCGCGCGTCACCCGCTGGGTATCGTAATTTTCGATGGTGCGGCGCGCGGCGATGGATTCGAGATTTTGCCCCAGCTCGGCCTCCTGCCCCTCAGGCGTCAGGATGGCGGCCGACTTGCCGATGATGCTGTGCGAAGGGTAGCCGAACAGCCGCTCCGCCGCAGGATTCCAGAACGAGATATTGCCGTCCATATCGTGAATCATGATCGCATCATTGGTCTGCTTCACGATCAGCGCCAGCCGGCGGTTTTCTTCGGTGCGCGTTTCCAGCGACCCCGCCATGCGGTTGAAGCTCTGGCCGATCTGGTGAAACTCCGGCAGGCTGAATTCCCCAAGTCGCACGCTGAGATCGCCGTGCTCCATGCGATGGATCGCACTCAGGATGTTTTCCACCGGACGCACTGCGCGCCCCAGCATCCAGTACACGCCGATATTGAGTACAAAAAACAGCCCGCCAGCCACCCACAGCAACGGCTTCATCCCGCTCCAGGCCTCGCGTATCGCCCCGCTCGGGTTGGAAACCACGCGCATCACGCCATAACGGATACGACGCTGCACGATCTCCTGCTCTGGCGCCACCAGTTCCACAAACCATTGCGGCGGATTCTCGTCAGCCTTGAATGTCGATTGCGGCGACTGGTAAATCAGCCGCCCCTGCATGTCGTAAAGATAGATATCGGTACTGCGCACTCGGCCAAGCGACTCCAGAAACTGCTGCAGCAAGTCATGCGTTGTACCCCAGTCGGGGTTGATGAACGCGCTCACAATCACCCGATCCAGCATCTGCGTCGTCACCCGCGTCGCCGATTCCACCCCCTCGCGGATCGAGACGCGCGTTTCCTTGACGAGTATCGTCCCCATCGCCGCCATGAACATCAGCAGCAACACGGTAATCAGCAGGTTCAGGCGAAAACGCAGGCTCATAGCGTATCCAGCGGACTTTTGACGCCCCGCCCACCTTTATTCAACACATGCGTATAAATCATCGTCGTGCTCACATCCGCATGCCCGAGCAGCTCCTGCACGGTGCGAATGTCATAGCCGCCCTCCAGTAAATGCGTGGCGAAAGAATGACGCAAAGTAAGCGGGGTCGCAAGCTTATCAATTCCAGATGCTTTCAATACTGATGGTGAATCCGCCCCTGCATGGATAGCGCGGTATGCGCAAAAGAAGCGCTACAGATGTAGTTTTTAGACTCTATATTCATGCACATATTGAGTAATCAGTTATGAATAATAGTCGACCATGAAACCCATTTCATCCCCCTTTTATGGCTCTTACGCTCTTCATTCCCTACCTCTACTGCTAGGCTACCCAACACTTCTGATAGTGTCCTCAAGCTCAGCAGTTATTTATCATAACTACATGTACAACACATCTCACAACCTCCCAGTCAAGCGAGTATTCGTAGCTGGAGCAAGAGGTACATTCAGTTGACGAGTGTGCCGTTTACTCGTGATGATGGCAAAACTATTCGAGGCATTAGTAACATGTTCTCTATCTCACCTATCAAGCGGGACGCGATAAAGCGCGCCCCTTAATTCAGACGTTAGAGCATATGAGTTTCCTCATCGCAATCTGGCCAATTACCATTACGGCAGCGCTTGTCTTTTTGCTAGTTTTTGTCGGCTTAAAGTATCGCCTGCCGCCCGCTTCAAAGCCTGAAAATATGTGGCAGCACGCCAATCGCTATCAACAGCAATTCCCTGGTTTAAAAGGGTTGGCCATCAAATATCTATTCAGACTCGCACTGGTGTTGTGGCCCGCTATAGCCCTTGCAAATGCACTTTTTATTTCCAAGGTTATCTAGGCCATGGTCATCTTACGCTCTAACCCATCAGTCAAGCGTGACGCTTCAACAACTGCGCTGTTTCGCGCCCCTTACTTTCGACGTTAGCCCCAAAACTGTGATCCGAAGATTTTTAATTATTTTGTTCTGTATTGGCCTTGTGGCTTGCGGAAGCGCATCGAAGTCAAAAACTGAGGTGCTCTTAGAATGCCTTTCACCGGATGGAAAAGGCATTGCAGTTTTCTACCGAGAGTTTGGTGGTGGAGCAGCCGGCTGGCAGTATGAGGCAGTGACTGTTCGCCAGCCAGATGACCATTCACCATCAACGGTTTTGAAGCTCAAAAGCGGTTATGAAGTTACTCTCCGTTGGATAGAGCCTAAGCGACTCGAAATTGGATATCCAGATTCGGCACGAGTAGATCATTGGCAAGACTGGTTTGGGCGCATGGCAGATGGAAGAGTCGAACTACTTCGCCTCGCCTCAAAACACGGCAGGTTTGCGGATCGGAAGGGCGGCTGTGAAAAATGATCGTATTTCTTGGTCCTAACTCATCCATCAAGCGGGACGCGCTAAAGCGCGCCCCTTATGTCAAACGTTAGGCCGCATGAAGAACATCTTCGCGACGCTCGCAATCTTTCTCGTTGCCTGCGCGAATGGAAGCCCCGAGATCAGTGCGCAACTCGCGCGGCAGTTCGCCACGAGCGAGTCCGCGGCAATCGATCTGGCTCAACTTGGCCCGCCTTCCTGGCAGAGAGTCTGCGTTCTCACCCCCTACACAACCAACCAGCAAGCGGAACCTGTCTTGGGCTTCAAAT
>Ga0066486_1000250_pt1 | contig 16161 bp, 15 predicted proteins | sample LakWasM128_HOW14_2_FD_59591 | JGI IMG/M metagenome (GOLD analysis project Ga0066486, IMG submission 59591) | Freshwater sediment methanotrophic microbial communities from Lake Washington under simulated oxygen tension - Sediment Metagenome 128_HOW14 | ecosystem: Environmental > Aquatic >... | reverse complement strand
CCTTGGACGAAAAAGAATTGCACGAGGTACAGCCTCGTGAAGTTGCCGGTAGAGAGGCGATTGCGCGCTTTACAGCTCAATTCAGAGCTGCCGCCTATATGTCATTATCGATCCTAGAAGATGGTGAGATTGATTGCGTTTTCTGTGATTATCATGATGATTACGTTGTAAGACGTAAAATTAATAAAGCTCATCAGTACGATTTCTATCAAGTTAAAACCAGAGGCAAGCAAAATTACCAATGGACTCAACCTGATGTATATAAGATTCCACGCAAAGGAACACCTGACCTTCAAGAAGTAAGTGATAGCTTCGCAGGGAAGCTGCTCATCCACACTATCCGCTTTGGCGAATCATGCCGTTCCGTAGTACTCCAATCCAACATCCAATTCAATGATCATGCATGCGATATTCGCGATGCATTCGAAAGTGGTAATCGCAGTCATAAGCATGCAAAGCCGTTCTTCGATAATTTTGGGGAAATTTTTCCCGAGGGTTTGGGATTCGATGATGCAACTATTTGTGCTTGCCTAAGTAAGTTCAAATTAGAGCCTGGCTCATCTATTGCCGACCCTTCCGGGGAACACTTTCTCGCCTTGGCAAAGGATGCGGTATATCAATATAGCGAAGTGGAATTGAGCTATCAGGAGTTCGTCGAAATCTCCGAGAAATTATTGGCTTTAGTACAACGTAAATCGTTGCAGAAAATTAGTGCGATAGACGAGGCATCACTCGTAGATACTGCTGGCGTTACGATTTATGACCTTCTCGACATCCTTGCGATATCACGTGCAGGATACGAGACTCTGAGGAATGGTGGTGACACAACCGCTTTGAAAACTGCATCAATCTTGCACAGGAAGTTAAAGGCTGCTGGAGCAAATGAAGGCATGATTGAATATCTGTGCCGTCAGAAAGTAGAGTGGGACGAATGGTTGAGAACCAAGCGTCATTTTATTTCTGAGTTTGATGCCAATCGCCTAATAGCAAACCTTCACAAGGTAGGAAAAGATTGGGCATTATCGGGCGGTGAACTGCAAAAATTGTTTGATGCAGTAGACACATTTCCTAAAAGTACCGATTTAACACTTCAGAATGAGCTCAATCAGGATTTAATTCTAGGTGGAATTTTGTCAGAGATAACAAGGAATCAACCATGAGCTTTGACAAATACAAGCATGAAGCTGCCCGTTCGAAAATTACCATTGCTTTTGAAACCTCAGATAGAGGCCCATCCCTCTTAAGCAATGAAGCCCTATTCCATATCCCCTTGCTCGCTACCGTTGTTCTAACACTCGCATGCTTATCTAGAAAGCCGAGGACAGTCGAGATCGGACAAATGGTAGGCGAATGCATCGAACGTACTTTTACAAATTTCAAGGGGTCGAGTCAGCGTTTAGGTTGGTCAGCTAACTTAAGAGTTCGGACTGTGGCAGCCTTAGCCTTTTTAGAGTCTTCGAGCTTAGTTACCGTAAATGAAAAAGGCTTGATATCAGCGACTGAATTGGGAAGAGGCATCATCAAATCTGCTTTTGATGAAGATGACGATTTAAGTTTTACGTTAATTACGATTGAGCGGTCGTACAGAGATATTTGTGGGGAACGCCGCAGCCAAATGGAACTTCTATGAGACTCATATCATTAAAAATAAATAACCGTGGCCAATCTGGCTGGGAGTCAGAAGAACATACATTTGGTACTCATATAACTCAAATTACTGGAGAAAACGGTAGCGGAAAAACGCCGATAATCCAAGCAATTGTTTTCTGCCTGGGGTATCCAATTACTTTTCGAGATGATGTAAAGGCGAATTGCCAAAGCATCTCATTGAGGATCGAAGTACACAGTGGACAATACTTGATTGAAAGGGCCATCGAGAACGATTTTAAGATTAAGGTACTTACCTATAGCAATCAGAAGTATCTCGATTTTGGTGATGAAAGAGACTTTTCCTCTTTTATTTTTTCCCTTATAGGGCTCGAATCAGTCAACCTACTGGATTCTAGCAACAAAAAAACGACGCCATATATGGCTACTGCACTCCCATTATTTTTCCTTGATCAGGACATTGGTTATTCTGAAATTTATAAGCCAATGGCATCCTTTATCAAGGATCAATTTCAAGAAATGGTGAGGTATTTGTTTAGGTTCTCGCAGAAGAATTTATTCGAGTCTACTAAAGACCTAATTGCTCTTAAGTCGAAACGTGACACTCAGGACGAAATCATTGCAGGGCATAAAATAATCCTAGAGCGTCTATATGCAAAACGCACCTCTAATCTATCCGAGGCAGTAATCGCTGCCCGTATTGAGGAAAAACGATCACAGCTTAATCAACTAAGTTTGTCTCAAGGAGCACGAAGTGAAGCGACTGCGGCATTTGATGCAGAAATTTATGAGGTTAGTCAATCATTAGCTGAGCTTCATCGTGAAGATTCAGAATTGAAGCTGCGTGCTTCCAGCTTCCAAAGGATTAAACAAGAGATTGAGACTGAGATTAATACGTTATCTTTGAACGAGCGTGCGCGCCGTTTATTTGAGTCTCTTGATAGTATTTGCACTAACGCGCAATGTGGATTATTCAGGAAAAGCTCTGAAAATTATGGGAATAATCTCCTGTATTTAAAGGATCAAGCAAAAGACTTAGAAGCTAGTGCAAGTGCGGCCGAGGCTCGAGTCAAAGTAATTGACGAAGTTCGAAATAGCCTGCAAATGCAACTACATCGATTGAAGGAGAAGCGGCAAAGATCTTTGAAACAAGAAGGATTATCCGGTCTCATTGATGTCATCAGAGAAGTAACCGAATCTACCATCGCCCTTGAGCAAGAGCTTGCTAATCTCCAACAATTAAAGGCAATGACCACACGGCTCGATCAAGCTGAATCCGAGCGCAAGTCCCTGAGCGACATGATTGAGAATATTGCTACTCGTGGACGAGCTGCCGATCAAAATATGACAGAGCTTCGAACTGAACTTAGAACTCTTACAATCAAGTGGCTCAATATCCTTGGAACTGAAAATGTAGATCGAAACCTATTGATAGATAGAGATTTGAAATTCCAATTTGGCAATGAGCTAATCAGAGCATTTAAGGGCAGTACTTTAGTACGAGTTATTCTTGCCATTCATGCAGCTCTTTTTGAGTCATATATAAATCGAAAAGGAGAAAAATTTTCCTTCTTGATTTTTGACACTCCCAATCAACAAGAAATTAAGACAGATGACCTCCGAGAATTCATGCACGAATTGAAAAGATTGTGCACCGAGCATAACTCGCAAGTGATCTTTGCAAGTAAAGATTATCGTTATCAAGCTGACGAAAACGATAAGTTAATTGAACCGAGATTTCCCGGAGAACAGCATCCTATGTATTTGGGGCTAATCAATTAGCGCTAGCTGTTAACAGCCTACAGAGTAATTAAACTGCACCATTTAAAAAATTTAAACCATATCTCATTGAATATTAATAGTTATTAATGGCGCATTATAAACCCATACAGGTTGGGCTCGTGGTCTTCTAGGATGAAAAAGAAAAGGACGCCGATTAGCGTCCTCAATGGTTCCAGCATTTTCAGTTTATTGACCCACATAACGCTGGCAAACAGTCTTGTTGTTATGCCAAGACTGTCAGTCCCATCAATCTCCAATGGCAACTATTTTCAGCCGATCATAAACAATCGCCAGCAGTTCGTTTGGATAAATACTCGTGCCACTTATCCGAAACATCTGACATGACCCTGAATGAAATAATCGATTTTGAAGGCTTGCAACGGAATGTTCAGCGTATGAAGCTGAATGCCAAAAATCAAACTAAACAAGCAAAGGCTGCGCAGGCTCGCCTGAAAATACTGAAAGCACAGCAGCAGCTTACCAATGATATATAAGATGCTGCAAAAACGCCGTCAGAGTTTGAACATCTAACGATATTTGAATTTCAGCTATCTACTAGAAATGCATTCAGATACTTTTCATGTCAGTCCGACACTATGGAAGCGCCGTAAGAAATTGATTGAATGAACCGCGCGCCTTCTCCAGCGCGTCACTAACTTCTGACATCTGACGCATCAATTTGTACCGGTGCTGGTTTCCCCGCCCCTTCCAAGGAACTTCCTCCAACAAGCCTCTATCCAGAAGAGCCGGAAGAACATCATCAAAGAAGCGAGGAGCTGCAGCGTTCCCTAAACGGAGACGAATTACCTCTTCGTCTACCTGCGTTGATCTTAAGAATACTCTCAGAAACCTTTCTAGGATTTTAAGTCGATCATCCGCTTCATCGACTTGCTTAACTTCCGAATCCAATATGGACGTGACCTTGGCTCCAGCTATTGAAAGCCATGCTGTGATTTGAGTCGGATCAAAGGAGTATTCGTCCGCTGACATTAGAACCATCGAGTCGACTTTACAATCTGCAAACAAGCAGTTCTGAAGCACTTGCTCCGTCGCATCCACCTCAAGGCGCTCAAACTCGCAATCTCTAAAGTCAACCTCTTCGAAGCACGCTTTGGTGGTTGATGTTGGTTGAAAATGGCAGGCCTGAAAACTGAGTAATTTTAGATTGCGACCGGCGAGTGCCTCTGACGTAAAGAACATCGAATCAAGAATCAATGGGGCGTCCCGATCAGAGAATTCCACAATACGCATAATCAACGCTCCACAGTTTTCTTTGCAAAACGAAAAGCTGGCCTCAGTTTTGTTAATCTCGATAAGTGCGGTTATAGCATGCCCAGCATCCAACCCGTGGCGGAGCAAATATTGAATGGACTGCTCAACAGTTGCACTTGACAGCAAATTTACCGAAAGAAATGTCTGCAAGTCGGAACGGGGGCCATGCGCCAAAAGTCGGCCGAGGCTTTCACCTGTGTAGAAATTCTGGAAGTCTTCATGATCGAAGGCGAGCGCCTGCCCTTTAGAAGTGTCTGCAACAAGCAGAGAATGCTGCTTGAGGCGCTCTTTAATCTGGCGAACCGACCTTGAACTTTTCTTGTGACTGTCTGCAAATATATCCACGAGAACGTCAATAACATCGTGGCGAAGAGAAGTTGCAGATGATTGCCACATCTCCTGTGCAATAAGAGATAAAAGTTCATGGTGCTCCTTGGTATCAAGGAGTGGCTCCATAACCTCGCCCGAAACAAGAGACAGCCACTTTTCTGATGCCTCTCGTTTAACAATCGCATCGACGAAGGTATAAAAATAGTCTTGTGGGCTGCTGCCAAGCATTTCTGCAAGGTCAGCTCGATTTGATTCCTCTGCAGCCACATCATATAGTCGTCGAACGAGAACTGCTCTGGTTAGCAGTGGATGGTCGCAGCCCAAACGGGTCGCCACGGTGTCATAAATTTCTTGAGGGTTGTTAATATGACGAAGGCGCCCATACTCACAAAATTGATCTTTATTCCAACGAGCAATTGCAAGACGAGAGAATGATACTGATCGATTCCCGATTGCATCAAATAGCTTTGCTTGTGTCTTAAAGCTGAGGTATTCGAAGAAAGCCTTCCGAGCAGCAATAAAGATTGTACCGGACGAGCCCAAGGTCTGAACCAAGCTCCCAAGCGCTGATACAGCTTCATTTTTAGAACCTTCGATAAGCATTTCTTCGTAGCCATCGAAAGCTGGAACGACCGCTCCCATACGAACAAGCTCAATGAATGCGTCAAAATATAAGTAGTTAAAACGGAACTTGTTAACGAGTGCTGCAATCACCGCATCGTCAAAAGTGAGAAAGGCGCGACCACCCAAAGGAATTGGAACGACAAGTGATGTCACCTTCTTTTCCTTATATTTCTGTGCTTGCATACGAGCAACGCGGTTGATGATGGTAGTTTTTCCCTCACCTGCATCAGATGTAACATATAGAACTGAAGTCGCACCGGGCAACGGACTTGTAGCCTTATTCAGGAGGGCTTCTACAGCATTCGGAATTGGTTGATCATCAGATGACTCCTGGTTACTAGATAAATCTGGCGACAGAAATCCACATGGCATCACAAAAGGAGACTGAGCTGATATTTCCTGTGTAACACTTGTACTCGTGAGAATTCGATCTGCTAGTTGCGGCAGCCGGGCAACACGATTGAGCAGCCATGATCGTGCTAAATACTGTTGTTCATTTTCGGTAATAATCAATTGTTGCTCTACAGTGGTCGAATAACTGATAGAAACATCGATTACATCGTCCCGAATTTGAGCAACAACTTTACCGAGGCGTACATCGACATCTGACGGCTCGTCAGCAAAAGAGGTAAGAATGCGTTTAAATTCGTTGGTGTCCATTTCGGCCTTCCTAGACGCTGAGCTGTTGATAGTTTGGACTCAAATGACGGTCGATGGTACCCATTAAATGCCTTTGTGTCCGCCAACCCGGCCTAGTATGAATGTGACTTATTACACAACCAGCACGTAGCGCTAACATAACTCCCGGCCACATATCCGTATCCGAGGACACAACGACAATATCTGTGGCACACGCCACTAACGCCTGATGCGCTATATCGGCAACGATTAAAGTATCAACCATTTTCTGTTCATCCCGGACGAATATATCGTCTAATTTGGTAGCACATCCGACATTAGAGCAACTAGAACTGTGTGTTAAGCCAGCAACATAATTTAATCCACACGTACCAGTATCAACACACCCCGACCAAGGAGTTGCCAGAGCTCTGAATTTGCGCAATCCCCTGTCCTTGACGAGGGTTTGTTCCAATGGAATTAAAGCTCCAATAGGTCTATCTGCCAACTCCACAGTAAGGCGCAAGCTAAGGGTATTTCCAGCGTGAGTCGAATTTACAACGCATGGGGAGTTAGCCCGGATGTCAGGGATCAGTCGCTGAGCAAAGGTAGTCAGTGTCGATAGTGATCGCCAGCCACCATACAAGCGTACGGTAACACCGCTATGGCGCGCGAGAACCGGGGATGGAATAAGAGAAACCAGCAACTTTGCTAAACTCACTGGCCCAGCCCTGGTGAGATTTGCTTCAACGTTGTCGTAATCGACGAACACAATCAGAACAGGCACAATTACTCCCTCAAACCTCATCGTTAACCATCGGAGCTTTGACTGCAGGACGGACTACTGAAGGGATTGTAGCATTTAAGGTATAAATCGAATGGAAATCCACAGCCCGTGAGGGGACTTTGAGGAAAGCCTTTCAACAGCATTATGATGTGTTGAAATTTAACAATCATTCATTAATCGGATGGCCCTCTGCGACCTTAGTCGACATTCTCACGTGACGGGCTCTGACGCCATCCGATTCAGATGATTAATAACATCCCGAGCCTTGGACGTTACTTGCTTCTGCTCAAGATGGGCATATCGCATCGTCGTTTTGATGTCGCCATGCCCCAGAATTTCCCGAACTTCATACACGCTCATTCCATTCTGAATTAGCCTCGATGCCAGGGTATGACGTAACGTGTGCACTCTGCAATTCTGTAATCCAGCCCGTGAAATCGCTTTGCGGATTGCCTGTGTGCTATACCCTCGTGACCTGCCATCACGGTTACTGAATACATACAGACCTGCCCTATTCGCCTCTCTACGGGACAGCACCTCGAAAACCCTATCCGTCATATACAGCACGGTTTCGTTCTGTACCTTGGACCGCCATAGCGTGATTGCCCTCTCAGCAAGGTCAATACACTTCCATTCAATATTGGCCATCTCACTGTAGCGAGCGCCAGTATCGAGCAGTAGAATCACCAGGTCGTAGGAATCCTGCATCATCCTCTTCAGTTCATCACTGCGTTCTGCCATAGGCTTCAGGCCAGAACCTTCACGATCAGGAGCCAATTCCTCTAGTAGACGGCGTTCTTCTTGTGCCGTCAGGTAGCGCAATGGAACCTTCGGAATTTTAATCGATGGAAACTCCAGGGGACTGACTTGATATCCCAGCTTCTGGGCGTATCTCCAAGTGCCTTTGAGCAGCAATAGACCGTACTTGATAATTTCAGCCCCTACTCCTTCGGCTAAACGGTTTTGCTTAAATCGCTCCATGTCATGCGATGTTAGCTCGTCCATGTACTTCTTCATTGGCAGCAGGCGCGTCAGCACTGTTTCATGGGCAATTAAGTTGCGATAGCTTGCAATACCTTTTTTTGAAAACTTGTACTGCTGGAATGCATCGCTTAGCGTAATTCTCTGTTTCTTTCCCAAATAAATTTGAGAATGCAATTCCGCCTTCCACTCGATTTCCATTCGCTCTGCAGCTTTCTTATTATTTGTCTTCGTTGAGCGGATGTAGATTTTTCCGTTGAGCTGAAAATGCATATACCAGTTCTTGCTGTTGCTCCTTTTAACGATGCTCATGCTGATAATTCCAACAAGTGTGTATGACCTGACCACCATCTGCTGAACAAGCAATTCAGGCAACGAAGGAAACCTTGAAAAAAGGGGAAAAAGGCACACTTGATAAATACACACGAAGATTGAGCAATGTTACTTAAAGTTACCGATTCCAAAGCTGTGCTTAGGTGACATTGCTTCAATCCTCTGACTGACGGAATCCAGTCCTAACGGTAACTACATTCCAAACTGGGATGAGATAAGCAGAGCAATGAATACTTTCGGTATAAACATCTTCAACACCCTCAAAAGCGGCGTATCAAACCGCTTAACAGACGTCGAGTGGGAGCTTTTTGTTCAATCCCTTCTGAATAACCACCAAGTGTCTCCTCAAAAGGAGCTTTTACCTCTGTTCAATGCTACCCGGTTCAAATCTGCGGAAGAGGTAAGGCAAGGAGATCAGGAAGGTTATTGGGAGAATCCCATTACCGGTGAAATTACTGTCCGGCGCAGGCAAGCTAATATCGTCGAGGTCGAGCTACTAATACTGGATTACGATGGAACCCTGACCATCGACGAAGCGACTGAACGCTTTAAAAAATACGAGTACGTGGCTTACACCTCTTATGGGCATCTAGCAAAATCGGGGGTGCACAAATTCAGAATGATTTTCCCGCTGGTCAAGCCGATTCCCGCGCACAAGACGTTCGACATGCAAGGGCAGTTGTCTGACCAAGGGATTTTCTTCGAGCTGACTGAAGCATTATTGACATTCGCCGGCCCGGTGGATCCATGCGTCTTGAAACCCGCCCAACCTTATTATCTACCCTCTGCTCCGCCCCAGAGAATAGAGGTTGCTAAAACATGGCACAACAAGGGAGAAACACTCGATTGGACCGCTTGGAAGACTAATTCCCTCTACGCCAAAAACACTCTCCAATCACCCATACCCAGAAAATCCGACGGCACGCCTAATCGCCTGCTCGATCTTGAGCAAGTATTTCGTTACGGCAACAAGACGATCACTGCAAAAGATGTAAAAACAAGAATTCAGAAGGTGGTCTGTCCTTTTCACGATGACAAGTCCGGTACGGAGATGTTAAACCGCTTCGAATCGGGGGTTATCAATTTCTGGTGCAAACGCTGCGGGTCGTTCAGTCACCCGCCAATTCACCCCAAATCCAAGTCAAAGATGAATACTCCCCTAACACTGAACGATGCGTTGGTAATGGATGAAGAGTTCCAGGATACCTCCGACAGAAAGCATCTGGAGGAACGCTTTAATCAGGTAAAAACGAGTCTACTGATAGATGCAGGCAAATCCTATAACAAGGAAAAAAGAGGGTTTTTTGTCAACCACAAGGCACATATCCTGTATCTACCAGAAGGGACGGGTAAAAGCAGGCTGGCGCTGGATATCATTACAGCTCGGTATGAGCGCACGAATAAATTTAGGCAAGGAATGCCGCTTTACAGGAGGCAACAGGTTGTTTTCGCATGCAAGTCATGGAAACAAGTATTGGAGAAATACACATCATTCCTCCCGCATTTAATCAAATTGGGCCAAACGGCTCAGATTGCATGGAGCCTCGAGGGACGAATTGGTAAGCGGTTTAAGGTAAAAATTAAGCGGGAAGCAGCCGCGCCATTCCAAACTGGAAAAATTCTGAGTGACCAGACCATCGAAACAATCTTGGCAGCCAATCCCGGATATAGCCGTAGGTTTGTACTGATGTCCTGGAATTTTTTACGTGACGAAAACAGATTTTCCAGCTTAGCCACTCCTGATGTGATCACCCTTTTGGATGACGGAGTGCCCACAAACAATGAAGAAATAGATGAAGGGGGCGGGCTTTCGGAACAATTTAATCAGGGCACGCCTCCGGCGATCATTTTCACGACTTTCGCACAGCTACGACTCGTTGAGTGCAAGCTAGATTATGTACCTCGTGATTGGATTATCTGGATTGACGATCCGGATATCGACGACTTGGTAGATATCGAACCAGCAAAGAATCAGGATTCGAAAGCGAAGTTAAAAACCATTGCTGAAACGAAGTACCACACTAGGCCATATAACACCTCATTAGGGGAGATTTTTAGAAAACACCGGGTCATCTATACAACTACGGAAAAACTGAACCTGCGGCTGTTGGAGAAGAAGTTCAAGAAATTTGATCGTGAATATGAAGTGCATGGCGACAGATATGCAATCACCGGCGGCAACATCACGATTCTCGGGACGTCGAAGGTATATAAAAAATTCGATGCCATCATTCCGTTGATGGCACATCGGCTGAATCAGACGGGCTTTCCGCTAACCTTAATTGCCGATGGAATTTTTGCTGACTTCAATCACACTACGAGCAAAGGCAGGAATGACTTAAATAAACGACACCTACTCGTTGAAATAAGCCAACCTCACCCAACGCAAGTTAAAACGATATGTGATGAATTGGGATTGGATTTCAAGGAGAGTCGGGATGAAATTGCAAGTGAGCTAATGCTAGACAAGATGCACCAAGCCATTGGAAGAAATTCAGGATATCGGAACGATGGTTTCGAGTGCGTAGTACTGGTGGATAAGAAAAAGCACGACTTTCTAACCAAAGGATGTGCTTACCAATTCAACAAGACTAACAGCGTCATTATCGACCGCACTCAAGCCATGTCCCGTAAGGAAAAACGCATCACAGAAACCGCCACGGTTTTGGTAAAGGGGGTGGAGGCTTTTTTTAGTGATGTAACTGACTATCTTTGTGATGGCCGCAAGGTGAAGCCAGATATTAACTATGTCCTTGATCAGATTACCGATCAGCCTAAAAAAAAGAGTTATATCATTCGTCTGCTAGTGGCAATTTCGTCGCTTTCGGGTGTTCGCTTGGATTTGCCCTTGAACCAAATACAGAACAACGAAACTTCCCAGAAGGTATATCAGTTGGGACAGTGGATTCTGAATGAAAAGGTATCGGTGGAGAACCGTGAAGAGGTATTTAAAGCATATCAGTCCGATTTTTCCTCGACAATATTACAGTCTCATGAGATTTAATTTTTAACCCCTTGATTTAAAACACCCCCTAAAATTACATTATTATCTATATAGATAAAACAAATTATTATCAATAAAAACAATACACTATAAAAAAACACCACTCCCACTACCCGAACCCGGTAAAACCGGGTTCGGACCCCATTTGCCCTGTCTACTTCTTCATCTTACGCCTACAGTTATACCAATACGTCACAGCCCCTTTCTCGGTAAGGTCCGCTCCGTTGACAAATGCCGCAATAACTACGTCCTTGTCCTCATCCTTCAGAGCATCGAAGATGGCCATCGCTGCCTCGACTTTCGTCTTACCCTCCCTGATGATGGCTTTTCCGTTAGCGATAGCCTTCGAAATCGGAGGCTTATTTAGGTCAATCTTTTTCGGTTCCGATGCCGTAGACGTTTCGACAGGGGTGTCCGGCGCAGGCTTATTCATGATATTGGCTCCATAACTGGTTAACTAACGACGTACTGGCGCTTTGCTTGTAGGTCTCGAAACCGGGCACATCTTCCAACAAACATAACAACGCCTCGGTAAACTCAGCCAGGCTCAATCCTTGGCCGAATTCTTCTGTGATGATTTCTACCAATTGCTGCTTCTGTTCTGCTGCCAATGATTTCATCGCTTAGCCCCTCTCTTAACCACGAGGACACCATCCAATTGAACATCCAATCGGACAACAGACTTAGAGGTGAATATTTTTATGGTATGGAGGGTAGGTCAGGAGCGGTGGACTACAGTGACGAATTTATAAACATTGCCATCATTAGTGAAATGACATTAGGAGTGCCCTGTACTCTTCATATCGAATATAGGAGATGGTGTATTAAATCGTCACTCAAGGAATCCCCATGTCAGATATTTGGATCAAGACCCAAAATGGTAGCCCGCTTGCTCGAATCAGAATTGGGCCGGGTGGCCTCCAGTATTTGTATAAGCAAAATGGTCAGCACCTGGGAACATATAATCCTCAGACAAATACAACCCATTATTCCAACGGCGGCGTGTATTGTATCGGGAACGCTCTAGCGGCTCTGATTGACATCTAGCTTCACAAGCCTGGGCCTGTTTCATTACCCCCGGCCCCCTTCACTTGAACTTCTTACTCATCCCAACCATTCGATATCTGGGTGGGGTTCCCCTATCGAACTTCGGACAACTCTTGGGTCCCCTGTTCGCCTTCCAGATCACCGTAGGATTCGATAAATGCCACAGATTTTCCAGCTTTAAATCTCACCACCATTTTGGTCCGGTGATAGTGCACAACAAATTTCTGGCTCTCAAAATGGAGCACGATCTTATCTACCAATCGCCTTACTTCGGTCTGAAGTTTTAGTCGAATATCATTGTCATTAAGCTGATCGGCCAATCTTTTAATTTCATCCACGCTTCTGGTCATTGCATTCAGCCGCTGTAACTCGACTTCATACTCTTTAGTCAGCGCCTCGACGATTTCAGTTAAGCCTTCTTCCTGCTTGGTGATAGCTCGTATCCGTTCAGTAATTGCTCCTAATCCTGCATCACCGTCAGCTAAAGCATCGATGAGTCGATTCCTTTGTTTCTGGATGGCAAGTATTTGCTCGGACATTGAGTGGATGTTTTGTTTCAAGGCCGCTAAGCTCTGGTCTTTAGATTCATTATTCAGTATCAGGCTAAGGTCTAATTCCTTAACCTCCTCAAGCACGGCTCTCTCCAAATCATCAAGTTTCCACGGACGATGGCCGCAGCTCGTTACCCCACGCCGTCCTGAATTACAAACAACAGCGATCCATGTGTAATGCTTATCTGAGGTCGCCTGCTTACCCGATTTATTGATACGAACAGCACTGCCCCCACAACTCCCACACTTTAAAAGGTTGGCGAGAATGTTCACCCTCCTACCAACCTCACCTCCTTTCCCTTTACGAGATGAGATTGCAGCCTGAGCAGCGAAAAAATCGTCCTTGCTGATGACTTCTGGGTAATAGCCTTCTATCGGCTCTTGGGGCAGACGTTTACCGTCTACTTGTATATGAGGCGTGAAAAGCCCATATACGGCGGGATTTTTTAGGATTCGGACAACATAAGAGTGGTGCCATCCATTCGCTTTTTTCCCCTGACCATCGAATGTCGGCTGCTGTTCGTTGTTAAGACGTTTGGCAATAGAGACATATCCTGAACCATATAAGGCCATCTGATACATCCGTTTTACCAATTCGATTCGCTCTGGAATGGGCTCGAATGCACCATTATGGAGCATTAGCCAAGCAGGACATGTTTTGGTTAGCTTATGCCCATCGCTACGGGCTCGTCGTCTTTTACTTTCCCATGCCGCACTGACACGCTGGGATTTCATCAGCGATTCCTCATGAGCCCTAGACATAATAACCAGGCTGATCATCAAGTTCCCAATGTCATTGATGCTGCTCTTGGTATAAACACGACTGTCAGCCAGCGTAACAATCGTTATGTCTTTTGAAAGAATGCTGGTGAATAGATTGAGAGCGGTAATGATTTCCGCACGCGATAGCCGATCCAATGACTCAACCAACAAGTAGGACCCTGGTTGGACGACGCCTGTTTCTATGGCAGAGATGAATAGACCTAATTTACCAGTCCCAGCATTCACGCCTTTAAAGGCTGAAACGCCTAGATCAGCGAGTTGCAGCGAGTCGTCTAAGACGAGGCCATTAGCTTCTGCATATTGGTTGGAAAGCTCGATTTGGCGGCGAAACGAGTCACCTTTAATCTGTTCTAGGGTAGAAAATCTTACGTAGCTATATGCCGTCGGCATGAAAGCTCCAAATGTTGTGGATATGAATCCCTTATGTGGATTACCTAAGGAAATTTCAAGGTAAGACTATCCTCAACTATCTGAAAGCTGGGTAATCCATTCGCCAGATGCACTTCCACCGTCACCAGTGGCGCATCCATGCCGGACAAGGCACGGCTGTATAAAACGGCAAGTCCCATAACCATTCCCGATTATTGTTTTTGTTGCGCCTCGATCTCGGCCAATCTTTTCTCCAGGGCATCGAGTTGCTCGCGTGTGCGCTGGAGTACCTGGGTCTGGATATCAAATTCCTCGCGGGTTACAAGCTCCAATTTGGTGAATATGCCCCGTAATAGTGCATTCAGATTCTTCTCTATGTCCGCTGCTGGCGAACTGGCCAGCATCTGACTGATTTTACTGGCGATTTCATCGATTATTTTGTTGTTTAGCATGTTGTTTTCTCCTGTTTTCATGGTTAGTCTACCAGAACCCCGGGCAGGCCATGGCCGCGAACGCACCACTCCAGTGCGCCATACTGGACTGAAATATAAAAGGTTTTTCAGTTTTCATTAAAACCATTGTTACCGCAAGGCGACACCTCTGCCTGAGTTGTTGGGTATATTTTCTGGCACGAGTGTTGCTTCGATTCGCATGCTTGTTTTCTTTTTATTCGTTCCATTGAAAGGGTGCACCATGCGTAAATCAATTCTACTAGTCGCCTTGCTGGGAGCAGGTTTCGTTACTCCGGGCATGGCGCTTGCCGAAGAAGCAGCCGCAGCTCCTGCCGCAGCCGAGCCGGCATCTCCTCATACCGTGACTTATAACGTCGGCCTGTTCAGCCAGTACATCTGGCGCGGCATGACTCAAACCGATGAAGAGCTGGCCCTGCAGGGCGGCATCGATTACGCACATGCCAGCGGCTTCTATGCTGGCGCATGGGCATCCAATGTCAACTGGACAGAGGATGGCGGTTATCAAGAATCCAACAGCCTGGAACTGGACCTGTACGGCGGCTATGCCAACACCATCGGTGAAACCGGCATCGGCTATAACGTCGGTGTTCTGCAATACCTGTATCCGGGTAGCGATGTAGATGGCGCCATCGAGACCAACGCTACCGAAGTTTATGGCGGCCTGAGCTACAAGTGGTTCAACACCAAGCTGTCTTACGCTGTTTCCGATGAAGCCTGGGGCGTCGACGATGCCGAAGGCACCATGTACTGGGAAGCCAATGCCGACATTCCGGTTGGCGAAACCGGTCTCACTGTCAATCTTCATTATGGCGTGTTCAAGTTTGACGGCGAGGTCGGTGGCGTTGACAACGACCAGTACGACTATGACGACTGGAAGGTCGGCCTGACCAAGGCCTGGGCCAACGGCGTCAAGGTCGGCGGCTACTACACCGATAACGACGCCGACTTTGGTCCTTGGACTCTCAAGGAGCAAACCGAAGGTCAATTCACCGTCTTCGTCCAGAAGCTGTTCTAATTTAGCAAGACCCCGGCTGCGGGCTGGAAGCGCAACCCGGTCCGCGCCTTATTACTACTCTATAACAGGAGACTTAAATGAAATTTGTCACCGCTATCATCAAGCCTTTCAAGCTTGACGAAGTGCGTGAAGCCCTCTCCGCCATTGGCGTTCAGGGCATCACCGTCACCGAGGTCAAGGGCTTTGGTCGGCAAAAGGGGCACACCGAACTGTATCGCGGTGCCGAATATGTCGTGGATTTCCTCCCCAAGGTCAAGCTTGAAGCCGCCATCAAGGACGATTTGCTCGACCAGGTGATTGAAGCAATCGAAAAATCCGCCAGTACCGGCAAAATCGGCGACGGCAAGATTTTCATCTTCGATCTCGAACAAGTTTATCGTATCCGCACCGGCGAAACCGGTCCGGATGCGCTGTAAGGGGAGAACACCATGAAGCGTATTTTTTCGATGTTCGCCTTGGTTGGCGCACTAAGCTTCGGCGCCCTCGGCTTTGCCGGCCTGGGTCATGCCGAAGAAGCCATGCCGGAAGCAGCTCCCGCTGCGACCGCTGAAGCCGCACCCGCCGCTGAAGTGGCGGTTCCTGCC
>Ga0066486_1000240_pt1 | contig 16703 bp, 10 predicted proteins | sample LakWasM128_HOW14_2_FD_59591 | JGI IMG/M metagenome (GOLD analysis project Ga0066486, IMG submission 59591) | Freshwater sediment methanotrophic microbial communities from Lake Washington under simulated oxygen tension - Sediment Metagenome 128_HOW14 | ecosystem: Environmental > Aquatic >... | reverse complement strand
CGGTAGAGCAGAGGATTGAAAATCCTTGTGTCGGTGGTTCGATTCCGCCCCAGGCCACCAGATTAAAAACCCATCCACAGCGATGGGTTTCCTTTGATCAAAACGCGGGAATAGCTCAGTTGGTAGAGCGATACCTTGCCAAGGTATAGGTCGAGAGTTCGAGCCTCTTTTCCCGCTCCATATTTCACACAGCGCACCAAGTCCGTCCATAGCGATGGGCTTTGGTTTTTTTACCAGATTCAAAGCCGACTTTTTCAGTCGGCTTTGTGTTTCTGGACTATTGGTATGCCTTGGGTGGACCAACGGTGGCGAAGTTTCTCGCGCTGGAGTAGCATTCACAAAAAATACGGAGAACGTTCATGTTCAGTGGGTTTCTTGGCAAAGGCAAAAAATCAGAGAGTGCGCCGACCAAGGATGCTGTGGACTCCCGTGGGCTGGAGGTCGTCGAGGATGATCCCGACACGACCTGGGGACTGTGGGAAAGCGCGGTAGCCGAGCAGGATTCCCGGCTCAGCGCGCTCCAGTCACTGGAGCCACTCCCCGATGCGTCGGGTGCTTTCCTGCAGACCGTGCCGCTACCGATCATGGAAGAGGCGGGCCCTAGCCAACCTGCTTCCCTCAAAGAGCGAACGACCGAGCAGCGCAGGGAAGATGCACTGCAACTGGTCGAACTGCATCACCACCGCATTGCCAACACCATTCGCACGCTGTGGGGCCACAAAGAGTGCAGTGACTACATTTCCAAGCTGATCATGGGCGGGGGTGATGGCATGGGCCAGGCCCGCATTGGTTTTAACCAGGAAGCAGCGCACGCCATGATGGTGCTGTCCGATCTGCACGACGCGCTCTTCGGTCCCATGGAACCCGACAGCGGTTCCGGTTTCGCCGACTTCACCGTGCGCACCGGGTGGGATGGCCTGCGTTAAGCGCGCTTTTATCGACTCTGGGCCGCAGCGGCGGCACTCGCCAACGCTTTCTGGGCAAATTCAGCTCGCAACGCCTTGAGTTTTTCCCGTGGGTCTTCCCGCACGGTGGTTTTGTCCAGACCCATCTCGGCAATGAAGCGGCTTGGCAGGGCCGCAACCATCTCGCGCCCCTTTTTCCGGCGGCGCGTCCAACTGACGGCCAGACTGCGCTGGGCGCGGGTGATGCCCACATACATCAGCCGGCGCTCTTCCTGCAGGCGCTGGGCCATGTCTTCATTGGCCGCCTCATGCGCCTTGTCCGAGCCGCCCAGTGAATCGGCACCGTCATTCAACTTGAAGGGCAACATGCCCTCGGTCACTCCCACCAGCAGCACGTGCGGCCACTCCAGCCCCTTGGCCGCGTGCAGGGTCGACAGGGTCACCACGTCCTGGTCTTTCTCGCGCTCACTGATGGTTGACAGCAACGCAATGGTTTGCGCGACCTCCAGCAGGGACTTGACCTCCCGGACCGATGCGCCCGTAGCGTCCCCCAACTCTCCGCCGCAGCGCTGGGACATCCAGTCACAAAATTCCAGCACATTGGACCATTTGGCGGCAGCCACCTTGTCGCTGTCCTCTCCGTCGAGCAGGTGTTTTTCGTAGCCAATGTCCTTCAGCCAATCCATCATGAAGACCTTGGCAGCCTCCGCGCCCTGGGTATGGCGCGCCCGGTATTCCAGATCATTCACATAGCGTCCAAACTCGTGCAGGCTACCGACCGCCTTGGCCGCCAGCACCGATCCCAACGAGTTGGAAAACAGCGACTCAAACAGGCTGAGCTTGTACTGACTGGCGAACACCCCCAGCGTACCCAGTGTCTGGTGGCCAATGCCGCGCTTGGGCGTGGTTACCGCACGCAAGAACGCCGGGTCGTCGTCGTTGTTGGCCCACAGGCGAAACCAGGCGCACAGGTCGCGGATTTCGGCCCGGTCAAAAAAGCTTTGACCACCCGACACCTTGTACGGAATATTGGCCTTGCGCAACGCCTTCTCGAACGGCTTGGCCTGGTGGTTGGCGCGGTACAGCACGGCAAAGTCCCGAAACTCCTTGTACTGCTTGCCCGCCTGCGCCAGTGTGCCCTCGGCCCGCAGGCTCTGGATGCGGGCCACGGCGCGTTCAGCCTCGTGTTCTTCGTTGTCCGCATCGACGACGCGGACCGGCTCGCCTTCACCCAAATCGCTCCACAGGTTCTTGGGGTAGAGCTTGGGGTTGGGGCCGATGACGTTGTTGGCGGCACGCAAAATGGCGCTGGTGGAGCGGTAGTTTTGCTCCAGCGTGATCACCTTGAGTGCCGGAAAGTCCACCGGCAGTTTGCGCAGGTTGTCCAGCGTGGCGCCGCGCCAGCCGTAGATGGACTGGTCGTCGTCGCCGACCGCGGTAAAGCGCGCCCCATCGGCCGGGTTGCCGCCCACCAGCAGCTTCAAAACCTCGTACTGTGTGGCATTCGTGTCCTGGTATTCATCGACCAGCACATGACCCATGAGTCCCTGCCACTTCTGGCGCACGGCCTCATGGTCTCGCAGCAGCTTGAGCGGCAGGCTGATCAGGTCATCAAAGTCCACGCTCTGGTAGGCCGTCAGGCGCTCCTCGTAACGCGCCATGATGGTGGCCGTGACGCGGGCGTTGTCGTCTTCGGCTTGTGCCAGGGCCTGTTCGGCGTTCAGGCCTGCACTTTTCCAGGCACTGATGGTCCACTGCCATTGGCGGGCCGTGGCGGCATCCGTGCTGCCGCCTGCGTCCTTGAGGATGCTGGTGACATCGTCACTGTCCAGAATGCTGAACTGGGGTTTGAGCCCCAGCACGGCGCCGTCCTGGCGCAGCAGGCGCACGCCCAGGGCATGAAAGGTGCACACCACCACGTCTTTGGCCGCACGCCCAATCAGACCCTTGGCGCGTTCGCGCATTTCGGCGGCCGCCTTGTTGGTGAAGGTGATGGCGGCAATGCGTTGCGGCGCCATGCCCGACTGGATGAGTCGGCCAATCTTGTGGGTAATCACCCGTGTTTTGCCCGAACCGGCACCGGCCAGCACCAGGCACGGTCCGTGCAGGTAGTTGACGGCTTCTTGCTGGGCCAGATTCAGGCCGTGGGCGGCTGGGGACGCGGGGGATGGTGGAGACGAGGGCGAAGACATTCAGACTTTACTGGCAGACAAGCGCGCCATCTTACCGGTTGGCCCGGTTCAATGTCGGGCTCAAAAGCCCCGACAATGCAGTGGTGCTACAAATTCTCACCATTACTTTTCCGTTCTTTGCCCTGGTTCTGTGCGGTTTTGTTGCCGCGCGCCGGGGCATGCTGCCCATGCCGGCAATCCCTGGTCTGAACGCCTTTGTGTTGTTTTTTGCGTTGCCGTGCATGCTGTACCGCTTTGGCGCCAGCACCCCGATAGCGCAGTTGCTCGACGTCAGCGTGGCGCTGACCTATTTGCTGTGCGGGCTGGTCATGGTTGGGTTTGTCGTTGCGGTAACCCTGCATGGACGCATCGGCTGGAATGACGCCGCCTTCGGCGCACTGGTAGGGGCTTTTCCCAACACCGGCTTCATGGGCGTTCCCCTGCTGGTGGCGCTGTTGGGGCCCCGGGCCGCAGGACCGGCGATTGTCACGATTCTGGTCGACATGGTGATTACCACCTCGCTGTGCATTGCGCTGTCGCGGCTGGATGGCCACGATGCGGCCTCGGCCGGCCGGGCCGTCAAGAACGCGCTCAAGGGCGTGGCAACCAATCCCATGCCCTGGTCCATCCTGTTGGGCGCGGTGGTCTCTGCGCTGCAGATTGAGTTTCCCAAGCCGGTGGTTCAAACCGTAGGTCTGCTGGCGGATTCGGCGTCGCCGGTGGCTTTGTTCACGATTGGTGCGGTGTTGGCCCGCTCCCAGATGATGGCGCAGTCCGGTGAGGCCCATGCGGTCCACTGGCTGGAAGTCGTTCCGGTTGCTGCCATCAAACTGTTTCTGCACCCCCTGCTGGTCTTGCTGGTGGGGGCCGGTGCCATCCAGATGGGCGTGCCGTTGGACCGTTTTGCCTTGACGGTGTTGGTGCTGCTGGCCGCGCTGCCCAGCGCCAGCAACGTGTCCTTGCTGGCCGAACGCTTTGGTGCGGACAACGGGCGCATTGCCCGCATTATTCTGGTGTCCACCGCCGCAGCGTTCTTTACGTTCGCCGGGGCGGTGGCCCTGATGACCTGAGGGCGAGTTTGCCGCGCGAGGACGGTGGGATCGCTCAGTGATTGCTCCGCTTTTCGCGGTAGCTGCCCGGGCTGTCGCCAGTCCATTCCTTGAACGCATGGTTGAACGCGCTCTGGTCCTGGTAGCCCAGCAGAAACGCAATATCGGCCAGGCTTAGATCGCACTGCCGCAAATACCCTTGAGCCATTTCCTGGCGCGTCTGGTCCAGCACCAGTTGAAAGCTGGTGTCTGCGTCACTGAGCTTGCGTTGCAGCGTGCGCTGGGACAAGTTCAGGTGCTGGGCGATGAGGGGCAGGCTGGCGCGGTCCTGGGCCAGGTGGTTGGCGATGCTGGCGCGCACCCGCGCCACGATGCCCGCTTCGCCCTGCACGCGCAATTTCTTCTGCAGCAACTGCTCGGCATGCTGCTGCAATACCGGGTACAGCCCCACATCGGCATTGGGAACCGGCAAGGCCAGCAGCGCGGCATCAAAACGCGCGCAGTTGCTGGTCGCTCCAAATGCCACGTCGGCGCCAAAGATGCGGCGGTGCTCGCTGCAGTCGGACGGGGCTGCATGGGTAAACGACACGTCGGCCGGGGGCAGGGGCGCGCCCGCCAGCCAGTTGCCAAACACGCGCACACCGGCAAACACGCTCTCGGCCAGGTGCCGGCTGGCGTGGGGGAAATGGCTGTGCCACTGGTACTCTGCAGCGGCGTTGGTAACACTCAGCGCCGAGCGTCCCAGATCATGGGCCAAGCCCTCATAGCGCAGGGTTTGCTGGAACACCTGCCCAAAGTCCCGGCAGCTCAGCAAAATAAGACCGTACACGCTGTAGGTCCCCAGCTTGACGCGTTCGCCCACGTGCAGGCCAAAGTGCGGGTGACCGGTCAACGCGGCGCCGGCGTCCAGCAGGCGAACGTAGTCGGCGGCAGCCATGGACTCGGGCATCGGCGACAAGGCGTTTTCCGGCAAGCCCGCGGTCAGGGCCAGCGCCTGCAGCGCCACACCCCGCTCTGCCGCCAGCTCCAGTAACGGCTGCACATACGCGCCAGCCACCCGCCCGGTCGTGCGACTCGTTTCAGCGGGCTGGCGGTTTGGCATGATCGAACAACTCCCTTGTCATGAAAGCGCAATACACCGTGGGCCGGGTTGGCTAAGCTGGCGGCCAGTGTAGCAATTGCCTGCTGCACACGACGGACAAGGAGCTGAGCATGAAACGGTGGAACGGATGGGGTGACGATGCAATCGAATTTGTTTTGAATGCGGAGGCCCTGCAATTCCTGCAGCAACGTGTCGGTGCCGGGGTGGCCCCGGTGGACGCCACGCTGGCACAGGCCTGCGAAGGCATTGCGCCCAGCCGCCTGCCTGCACACCCTCTGGTCAACACCAGCCCGGAGATTCGCCTGCGCAACAGCCTGGGCCAAAGCCTGCCCGACTGGCTGAAGATGCGCAGCGGCCAGGTCGGCACGGTGACCGACGGTGTGGCATTTCCCGAGAGCAGCGAGCAGGTGCGCGAACTGCTGGACTATGCCAAGGGCTGTGGCGCGGCGGTCATACCCCTGGGTGGCGGCACCAGCGTGGTGGGCCATCTGACCGTGCCACCGGGCGACCAGCCGGTGCTCACCGTGAATCTTTCCCGCTTGTGCCAGCTGATCAACCTGGACCGCCAGGCCCAGTTGGCGACCTTCGGGGCCGGCGTGCTGGGCCCTGATCTGGAAGCCCAACTGCGCGCGCAGGGCTACACGCTGGGGCATTTCCCGCAGTCGTTTGAATACTCCACACTGGGGGGCTGGGTGGTGACGCGGTCCTCGGGTCAACAGTCCTTGCGCTATGGCCGCATCGAGCAACTGTTTGCCGGGGGCCGGGTCGAGGCGCCCGCCGGCACGCTGAGCGTGGCGACCTTTCCGGCGTCGGCCGCGGGTACCGATTTGCGCGAGATGGTGCTGGGGTCGGAAGGGCGCATCGGCATCCTGACCGAGGCAACGGTGCGCATCACGCCGCTGCCGCAATGCGAAGAATTCCACACCCTCTTTTTCCCCAACTGGGAGCAGGCCCAGGAGGCGGTGCGCGCCATCGCCCAGGCCAAGCTGCCACTGTCGATGTTGCGTCTGTCCAACCCGATTGAAACCCTCACCACGCTGACCATGGCCGGGCACAAGCGGGTGATCGGTTTGCTGGAAACCTATCTGGGCTGGCGCGGCTGCAAGGACCAGAAATGCCTGCTGATGATCGGCGCCAGTGGCCAGGGCGCCACCGTGGCCCATGCACTCCAAAGCGCGATGCGGATCGCGCGCGGCTACCAGGGCGTGGCCATCGGCCAGGCCATGGGCCGCAAGTGGAAGGAAAACCGCTTTCGCAGTGTCTACCTGCGCAATTCGCTGTGGCAAAAGGGCTATGCCATTGACACGGTGGAGACGGCCTGCGACTGGAGCCGCGTCACGCCCATGATGCAGGCGCTGGAAAGCGCCGCCACGCACGCACTGGCGCAGAGCGGCGAGCGGGTTCATACCTACACCCACCTGTCCCATATCTACGCGCAGGGCGCCAGCGTGTACACCACCTTCGCCTACCGGCTGGCGGGTGACTATGCGCAGGACCTGGCGCGCTGGCGCAGCCTGAAGGCCGCCGTGTGTGAGGCCATTGTGGCCGTCGGGGGCACCATCAGCCACCAGCATGGCGTGGGGCTGGATCATGCGCCGTATCTGGAGGCCGAAAAAGGCCCGCTCGGCCTGTCGGCCATGCGCAGCCTGTTCCGGCATTTCGACCCCACGGGCATGATGAACCCCGGCAAGCTGCTGCCTGCATCCACGGCATGAACAGGGTGAAAGCCACTCCGTTGCACGACCACCGCGCGCAGCCGCTGGCCCCGCTGCTGGACCAGGCGTGGGATGTCGTCATCATTGGCGGCGGCATCACCGGCGCCGGCATTTTGCTGGAGGCCTCGCGCTGTGGTCTCAAGGCGCTGCTGGTCGAGCAGCGCGACTTTGCCTGGGGCACCTCCAGCCGTTCTTCCAAGCTGGTGCACGGTGGCCTGCGCTACCTGAAAGAAGGCCAATTGCGCCTGACCCGTGACTCGGTGCGCGAGCGGCAACGGCTGATGCGCGAGGCCGGCGGTCTGGTGGACCCGCAAAGCTTTGCCTTTGCCGACTACCGGGGCCGCAAGCCCGGGCGCTGGCTGTTCCAGATCGGCTTGGCCGTTTATGACCGGTTGGCCGGAACCAGGGCGCGCCACTACTTCCCGGCCGACGAATTTTTGCTGCTGGCGCCCCATATCGGCCGCACCGGTCTGAAGGGCGGCCTGTGCTACCTGGATGCCAAGACCGACGATGCGCGGCTGGTCTTGCGGGTGCTGCAAGAGGCGCGCAGCCTGGGCGGCACGGCCATCAACTACCTTGGGGTGCAGCAACTTCTGCACGCCCAGGATCGGGCCGACGGCGACGGCGACGGCGACGTCAACGGGGTCGTGCTGCGCGATGCCACGCGCGGTGAGACGGTGCGGGTGCACGCCCGGGTGGTCATCAATGCCACTGGCGCCTGGGCCGACGGCTTGCGCCGCCAGCAGGGCGGGCAGGCCAGGCTGCGTCCGCTGCGCGGCAGCCATCTGGTGTTGCCGGCCTGGCGCCTGCCGGTGGCGCAGGCCGTGAGCCTGATGCATCCGCAGGATGGTCGGCCGGTGTTTGCCTTTCCGTGGGAAGGTGCGACGCTGGTCGGTACCACCGACGTCGACCACAGCGGTGACCTGCAGCAGGAAGCCCGCATCACGCCGGCCGAAGTGCGCTACCTGATGGCGGCGCTCACCTTCCAGTTTCCGCAGCTGCAGCTGACGCAGGACGACGTGATAGCCACCTACGCCGGCGTGCGGCCGGTGATTGACACCGGCAAGGCCGACCCGTCCAAGGAAGGGCGCGACCACGCGGTGTGGATGGAGCACGGCCTGCTCACCGTGACCGGCGGCAAGCTCACCACCTTCCGGCTGATTGCGCTGGATGCCCTGAAGCTGGTGGCGCCGCTGTTTCCCCACTGGAAAAACGCTGTGCAAGCCACGCCGCTGCTGACACCGTGTGATGAACTGCCTGTGAGCGCGGGCCTGACCACGCACCAACGGCAACGCCTGCAAGGCCATTACGGTCCGCTGGCCGGGGCCGTGGTGGCAGCGGCGCAGGCGGGTGAGCTGCAAACCATCACGGGCACCGAGACCCTGTGGGTGGAGTTGCGCTGGGCCGCGCGCAGCGAGGCGGTGGTGCATCTGCAAGACCTGCTGCTGCGCCGCACGCGCCTGGGCCTGCTGCTGCGCGCAGGCGGTGCCGCGCTGCTGCCCCGCATCCGGTCCATCTGCCAGGCTGAACTGGGCTGGGACGATGCACGCTGGGCCGCCGAACAGACGGCCTACCTGGCACTCTGGCAGCAACATTACAGCCCCACCCCATCCGGGCCCGCTTCGGCGCCCACTTCGCCGCCCCTCTCTGCGCCCAACACCCCGGGGACTGTCCATGTCTGAACCCACCATCCTGTCCATCGACAACGGCACGCAGAGCGTGCGCGCACTGCTGTTTGACCTGCGGGGCAACATCGTGGCCAAGGCGCAGGTGCACCTGGAAGCCTATTTTTCCGAGCACCCCGGCTGGGCCGAGCATGACCCCGAAGACTACTGGCAGGCCGTCTGCACCGCCTGCCAGCAGCTGTGGGCGCAACACCCCACGGCGCGCGCCAGCGTGCGGGGTGTGGCCGTCACCACCCAGCGCGGCACCATGATCAACCTGGATGCACAAGGCCAGCCGCTGCGCCCCGCCATCACCTGGCTGGACCAACGCCGTACCGACACCGTGCCGCCCATCAGCATGCTGTGGAAGCTGGCGTTCAAGCTGGCCGGTGTGCAAAGCACCATCAACTACTTTCGCGGCGAGGCCGAGGCCAACTGGATCAAGGCCCACCAGAGCGACGTCTGGGACCGCACCGACAAGTACCTGATGCTGTCGGGCTACCTGAACTACCGGCTGTGCGGTCATTTCATCGACTCGATTGGCTCGCAGGTGGGCTATGTCCCGTTCGATTACAAAAAGCTGGCCTGGGCCAAGCCCGGCGACTGGAAGTGGCAGGCACTGGCGGTCAAGCCCGAGTGGTTTCCCACGCTGGTGGCCCCCGGCACCCGCATGGGCAGCATCAGCGCGGCAGCAAGTGCCGCCACCGGCATTCCGGTGGGCACACCGCTGATGGCCGCAGCCGCCGACAAGGCCTGCGAGGTGATTGGTGCCGGCTGCCAGCAGCCGCACATCGGTTGCCTGAGCTATGGCACCACGGCCACCATCAACACCACCAGCACCCGGTACTTGGAGGTCACGCCCTTCATCCCACCGTACCCGTCGGCCATACCCGGCTCGTACAGCACCGAGGTGCAGATCTTTCGCGGCTACTGGATGGTCAACTGGTTCAAGCAGCAGTTTGGCCACCACGAGCAGAGTCAGTCGCTGGCGACCGGAGTGGCGCCCGAGGTCCTGTTCGACGCACTGGTCAACTCGGTGCCACCCGGCTCCATGGGCCTGATGCTGCAGCCCTACTGGTCGCCGGGCATCAAGATTCCGGGCCCCGAGGCCAAGGGCGCCATCATCGGCTTTGGCGATGTGCACACCCGTGCCCACGTCTACCGCGCCATCCTCGAAGGCCTGGCCTACGCATTGCGCGAGGGCAAGGAGCGCATCGAGAAGCGCAGCGGCGTGCCCATTACCGAACTGCGCGTTTCGGGTGGCGGCTCACAAAGCGACGCCGCGATGCAGCTCACCGCCGACATCTTTGGCCTGCCCACATCCCGGCCCCACCTCTACGAAACCTCGGGCCTGGGTGCCGCCATCGACGCTGCGGTGGGCTTAAGCCTGCACCCGGATTTCGACACCGCCGTGCAGGCCATGACCCGCATCGGCAAGACCTTCGAGCCGATCGCCGCCAACCACGCCACCTACAACGCGCTGTACCACCGTGTCTACCAGAAGATGTACGGCCGGCTGCAGCCGCTGTACCGGGCCATTCAGCAGATCACCGGTTATCCGCACATGCCGTAGTCGCATGACGGCGCATGGTTTTTTTGATTTCTCATAAGCGAAATCAGCCTGTAGCCCGCGCAGAATGTGCGCAAGCAGCTCCTGTTTTAATAGCAAATGGCAGGGCCGCATTCCCCTTTAGCGCACCCGCCGGCGCTGCGGCGGGGCGCCGTGGTTGCGTACCCAGTCCTGAAATTCGGGTACGGGCAGCGGGCGGCTGAAGCAATAGCCTTGCAGCTCGTCACAGCCCAGCGCGGTCAGGGTCTGCGCCGTGGGCAGGTTCTCCACCCCTTCGGCGACGACCTTGAAACCCAGTGTGTGGCCCAGGGCGATCACGGCATGCACGATGGCGGCATCGGCCGTGTCCTCCAGCATGTCCCGCACAAACGACTGGTCAACCTTCAGGATGTCGATCTCGAACCGCTTCAGGTAGGCCAGGCTGGAGTAGCCGGTGCCAAAGTCGTCGATCGCAATCTGCACCCCCAGCGCCTTCAGCGCCGAGACCTGCTCCTGGGCCGCCCGGGGGTTGTCCATCAGGTGCGACTCCGTGAGTTCGAGCTCCAGCAGTTCGGCTGGCAGGCCGGTGCGATCCAGCACCCGCTGCAATTGGCCCACCAGGTCGGGGTCGGCCAGCTGCGCTGCGGACAGATTGACCGACAACTCCATGTGCTCGAACAGGCCTTGCGACTGGAACTGCATCCATTGGCCGCAGGCCTCATCCAGCACCCACAGGCCAATGGACTTGATCAGACCGGTCTCCTCCGCCAGCGGAATGAACTCGGCCGGCGAAATCGGACCCAGCAGCGGGTTGTTCCAGCGCAGCAAGGCTTCCGCCCCCAGCATGCGCCGCGTGCGGGCACACAGGCGGGGCTGGTAGTGGATGCTGAACTCACCCTGCGCCAGTGCCTGGCGCAGCTGCGCTTCCAGGATCTGGCGCGCCTGGATGCGCTGGTCGGTTTCGCTGGAAAAAAAGCGAGCCCTGTCGCGCCCCGCCGCCTTGGCCTCGTACATGGCCGCGTCGGCGCGGCGCATCAGTTCGTCCTGGTCCCGCGAGTCGTCGGGAAACACGGCCACGCCCACGCTGCACGACACCGCGATGGCGTGGCCCTCCACCACCACACTCTGGCGGATGGCCGGAATCATGCGCTGGTTGACCAGATGGTCCAGCTCGTCATGGTCGCGGATGTGGCGCATCACAATGACAAACTCATCGCCGCCCAGGCGGCTGACCGTGTCCTCGGCGCGCACCGTCTGGCACAAACGGCGCGCCACGATGCGCAGCAGGCCGTCGCCGATGTGGTGCCCCAGCGTGTCATTGATCAGCTTGAAGCGGTCCAGGTCGATGAACAGCACCGCCACCTTCTCGCCGCTGGTGCGGGCCTGGGCCAGGGCTTCAGCCAGCCGCTGCTGGCACAGCGAGCGGTTGGGCAGCTCGGTCAGTACATCGTGGTGGGCCAGGAAATGGATGCGCTCCTCGTGCGCCTTGCGGTCGGTGATGTCGATCGAGGTCGCAATGTAGTTGACCACCTCGCCGCTGGTAGAGCCCTTGTAGACGGCCGAGACCATCAGCCAGGCCGGGTAGGTATCCCCCGGGCAGCGCCGCACCATGACCTCGCCCTGCCAGACGTCCTTGTCCGGCATGTCGGTCCATTCCAGCAGTTTGGGGCTGTCCACCAGTAGTGCGAAATCGGCGCCAATGACCTCGTGAAAGTCGTAGGACGTGCTGCGGCAGAACGCGCCGTTGACGCTGATGACCTGGCGCTTGGCATTCATGATCACAATGCTTTCGGACGACGCCTCGAACACCTTGGCCCACAGCTCCAGGCGCTGCTCCAGCAGCTTGAGCTTGTTGATGGGCGCAAACGCCGTGAGCACCGCGTCGCGGCCCTGGAACTGCAGCCGGCGTGCCGACAGCACGGCCCACGAGGGCGCCTGACCCGCCAGCCAGCGCACCTCAAACTCGTCCACCTTGTCGTGGTCGGCCAGGCGCTGGAAGAAGCGCGCCCGCACCGAGGGCTCCAGCCCCAGCACCCACGGATCACGCCGGCAGTCGCCCAGCCACGCCAGCGCGGGTGTGTTGGCGTGCAGCACCTCATGCTCAGGAACCGATGTCACCACCATGGGGATGGGAAACGCCTCCACCAGTTCGCGCTGGGCTTCGGCCGCACCGGCCAGGGCGGCCTGCTCCTGCTGCATCAGCCGGTCACGGTCGAGCTGGGCCAGCATGTCGTTGAAGGCGGTGACGAGCTGGCCAATCTCGTCGCTGCTGGCCCAGTGGGCGCGGTGCGTGTAGTCGGCGCTGCGGCGCACCTTGTCGGCCACCCGCGCCAGGGCCTGCAGCGGGCGGGCGATCTGGCTGGCAACCAGGTAGACCAGGCTCAGAATGCTGCCCAGCAGCAGCAGGGCGGTACCCAGGTGCAGCCACATCCGTGAAAACATCCGCTCCACCCGCGTGTTCAACAGGCTGTTGATCTCCACCACGGCGACCCGCCAGGCTTCATTCAGGGAGGACAGCGCTGCCTGTGCATGCGTGTTGAGCACGGCGCCCTGCTGCGGTGACACGGGCCGGTTGGCCGCCTGCTCCAGCACCAGCTGAAAGGCGCGGGCCTGGGTTTTCAAATCCTGGCGCGTGGCCTTCAGCGCCGTGGTGAGTTGGGGCGAGCCCGCAGCCCAGGCCTGGTCGTAGTCGGATTCCATGCCCACCACAACGGCGTCGAGCCGGCCCACCAGGGTCAGCAGCTGGGCCACCTGGTTTTTGCCCGCGCCGGCCTGCCCCCAGCCTTGCATGAAGGCATGCGATTCGTGCAGTACCTGCAGCAGTTCCGGGAAGCGCAGCACGGTCAACGACATGACGTAGTAGCTGTCCAGGTCCGGGTCCAGAATGAGATTGGACTGGTTGCCGATGGTCGTCAGCAGGTCCCGTCCCTGGGTCAGCAACTTTCCTTGGGACACGCTCAGGTTCTCAGGCGCCATGGGCGCCATGCCAGGGGCCTGCAGGCTCGCCAGTGTCTGGGTGAACCGGTTCGCCAGTTCCCCGGTGTGCAGCTGTTCGTCGTACCGCGTGCGCACGCTCTGCAGGCTTTGCGCCGCTGCGGCATCGGCGGGTTTGCCGGCGGCCACCCCGATGAAGACATCCATCAGACTGCCGCGCACGGCGTCGGTGTAGGCCGCGCCCACGATCTCCTTGCGTGCAAAGTCGATCGCGAGGTACTTCTCGTGGATCAGGATGCCCGACACGTAGATCACGGCGGTCAGGTCCAGCAGATAGATCAAGGTGAGCTTGCGCCCTACGCTCAGGTGGCCTAGCCAACGGGACAGTTTTGACGGCATGTGAGAGATCCCCCAGTTAGCCGGTACGCAAGCAACTTTCGCACCAAACTGGGGAAGCTCTTGCGAGAGCGCAGGCGCCGACGAATGGGTGCCCGTCACCGGAAATACCCGGGGCCGTCGCCCAGTGGCACCGGTCAACACGCGTGTCCGCCATGTGGCACGGCTCGTGCTTTGAGGGTCTGGGTTGGATGACCACAAGGAACCTATGCACCGAATCAGATCGACGTTGCTGCTGGCCTGCACACTGGCGCTAAGCCTTTCCGTCTGGGGACAGACATCCGGCGCAGATACCGCGACCGCCACGGCCAGTGGCGCGTCTGCACCACTGGCGGCAGTGGCCGCACCGTCTGCGGTTGCGACTGCGGGCACCCCGGTGCCGTCCCCTGTTGTTACGCCCCCAGCGCCCTTGATCCGACCTGGCCTGGTGGCGCAGGACAGCGTCAATGCGGCCGACACCGCGTGGATGATGACCAGCACCGCGCTGGTGCTGCTGATGACGCTGCCGGGCATTGCCCTGTTTTATGGCGGCATGGTCCGCAGGAAGAACGTGCTCAACACCATGGCCAGTGTGGTGGCCATTGCGGCGCTGGTCAGTCTGTTGTGGTTTGCGCTGGGCTATTCCCTGGCCTTTACGCCGGGCAGTGGATGGCTCGGTGGCAGCAGCCGGCTGTGGTTCAGCGGACTGGACTACCTGAAGGACGCCGGCAAGGTGGCCGTGAGCCACGTGGCGCCCAACGTGCCCGAGTCGGTGTACGCCATGTTCCAGCTCACCTTCGCCATCATCACCGCCGCCCTGATTGTGGGCGCCGTGGTGGAGCGCATGCGGTTTTCCGCGATGCTGTGGTTCATCGGCCTGTGGTCGCTGGTGGTGTATGCGCCCATTGCGCACTGGGTCTGGGAGCCCGGTGGCTGGCTGGCGCAACGCGGGGTGCTGGACTTTGCCGGCGGCTCGGTGGTGCACATCAATGCCGGAGTCTCCGGCCTGGTGTGTGCCCATATGCTGGGGCCGCGCCGTGGCTACGGACGGGAGCCCTTTGAGCCCTTCAATCTGGGACTCACCATGGCCGGCGCGGGTCTGCTGTGGGTGGGCTGGTTTGGCTTCAATGCCGGCTCGGCCGTGGCGTCCGACGGGCGGGCCGGTCTGGCCATGGCGGTGACCCACATCGCCGCTTCGGCCGGCGCCATGACCTGGATGCTGGGCGAATGGATGGTGCGCGGACGGCCTTCCCTGCTGGGCCTGTGCTCCGGGCTGGTGGCGGGGCTGGTCGCCATTACCCCGGCGTCGGGATTCGTCTCGCCGTCCTCGGCGCTGCTGATTGGTGCGGTGGCCGGGGTTGCGTGCTACTGGGGGGCGACCGGGCTCAAGCGCATCCTCAACGCCGACGATTCGCTGGATGTGTTTGGCGTGCACGGCATCGGCGGCATGGTGGGCGCGCTGATGACGGGCCTGCTCGCCAGCAAAGGCATTTCGGGTGTGCACGGTGACATCGGTGTGCAACTGCTAGGTGTCGTCGCGGTGGCGGTCTACAGCGCGGTCATGAGTGCGGCGCTGTTGTGGGTCACCAAGGCCATCGTCGGCTTGCGCGTGGATGACGGCTCCGAAGTGACGGGGCTGGACATTACCCAGCACCGTGAACACATGGGAACCTGAGGGAGACCGCCATGTTGCCCAGTGAAAAACTCGCCATCGCCGCCCATTTGCATGTGCTCTTGCGCCGCAAGACGGGGCGCGTGACCGACACCCAATGGATGGCCGACAACGCGGACTACGCCACCGAGATCGTGCGCTTTGCCCGGCGCAGCGCCGAAAAGGATGGCCACGTTGACCTGCTGGAATGGGCCGACAAGCTGGAGATGGCCCTGTCATCGCGCCCACCAGCGCGCCCGCCTGCCCGCTGGCCGGTGGCAGAACCACCGGCCGCTGGCGGACTGCTGGCTACGCCGGCTGCCCATGGCGATGCGGGTGATGGGCCGATGGATACGCCGCGTTACGTGCGCGGCCTGCGATGAGCGCCGGGCCCCGGCCCGTGCACCCGCCGGGGCGGGAGGCGTCAGCGGAAAATGCGACTGTGCTTTGCGTTACAGTGGCGCAAACTCAACTTTCCAACATGCGGAATTCCGGGCCCCTGTCAGATCGACTTCATACCTTGTGGCTGCGGATGCACTCGTTGCGGGTGGTCATCGCACTGACGGTGGTTGCGGGCGTGTTGTTCGCTTCGTTCCTGTCCTATATGGAGCAAACATCGGATTTGCGCGAGCAGCACATTGCCCAGATTCATACGGAAATGGACCACCTGGGGGCGCTGACCGCGCTGGCGCTGCGCGAACCCCTGTGGCAGTTTGAGGCGGAGCAGGCCAACTCCATCATGGAGGCCGCCTTTGTCAATCCGGATGTGGTCTCCATTTCGATCTGGGACGACAAAGGCACGCCGTTTGCCGCCCGTACGCGCAGTGCGGAAGACCCCGAGCTGGTGGATGCGACCACGCGCGTGGTGGAGCGCAACAAGACCATGGTGGGCAAGCTCATGATCCAGATGTCGACCGCGGGCTACCTGCGCAAGGTCGACGAAGTGCGCATGCAATACGTGCGCCACGGGGTAGAGATTTCGATCGGCGCCCTGATCGTGATCCTGCTGCTCATGCACTGGCGCCTGGTGCGCCCGCTGGAGGCCCTGGTCGCGGCATCCGGGCGCATCGAAAAAGGACAGCTGGATGTGCCCATCCGGCGCGTGTTCCGGGATGAGGTTGGCGCACTGGCCGACAGTCTGGAGGCGACCCGGCTGGCGCTGCTGCACCTGATTGCCGAACTGGAAAGCCGTAACCAGGAGTTGACCGATGCGAATGAGCACCTGGAGCAGCGGGTGGCCGAGCGTACCGAGTCCCTGGAGAAGACCTTGCTCACGCTGGAGCGGGCGCAGGAGGAGATCATCCAGACCGAAAAACTGGCGTCCCTGGGGCGCGTGGTGGCGGGTGTGGCGCATGAACTGAACACGCCGATTGGCAACGCGCTGACGGTCACGTCCACCATTCAGGCGGAACTGGCGGACTTGCTGACCGAGCTGGCCAGCGGCTCCATGCGGCGCTCGTCCTTGAGTCTGTTCATTGAGCGCGCGGATGAGGGTCTCGCCCTGTCGCTGAACAATTTGCAGCGGGCGGCCCATCTGATTTCGGACTTCAAGCAGGTGGCGGTGGACCAGACCAGCGACCAGCGCCGG
>Ga0066486_1000230_pt1 | contig 17085 bp, 17 predicted proteins | sample LakWasM128_HOW14_2_FD_59591 | JGI IMG/M metagenome (GOLD analysis project Ga0066486, IMG submission 59591) | Freshwater sediment methanotrophic microbial communities from Lake Washington under simulated oxygen tension - Sediment Metagenome 128_HOW14 | ecosystem: Environmental > Aquatic >... | reverse complement strand
GATTAGATACGTGGAAAAAGAACTCGGCCATAATTGAATCAAGACTTAGTTAAGGTGAAAAGGCCATCACTCGATGGCCTTCTTTTCGTAAACATCACTTTCTTCCCTATATAATAAAAAAATTAAATTTATAAGCAAGGTGGATTCGGGTCAGATGATGTGAAATATAATTTGTATTTCAGTCAATGATTTCTATCATGACCTCCAACCTAAATCTCTTGGCCACTGAGCAATGGTGTTACTTAAAAAAGAACATATTCAATTTGAGACTGATGATAATCAGTTCATGAGTATAAATAGTCATTAGAACTAAATTCTTCGGTTCAGTTTATATCTATTTACGAGTGCAATCCGCCTCACAAAAAATAAGCTTAGTATATTTTCAGATTCAAGGAGGATTCATGAAGAATAAATATAAATACCTAGTCTATAGCACATCCACGATGGCGCTCCTCGCAGGGGTCATTGCTTGTGGGGAAATCAATGAAGCGAAAAAATCTTATTCATCTACCTTAACAGCAGTGAATAAGCAGGTTGCTCCTGCGGTCTTTGGTAATGGTGAGATCAATCTGGAGAAAGATAATTTGTCTGTAAGTGTTAACCTGGCACTCGCCCCTCTGGCGAAACACATCCAATCGATTACAGTCGGAAGTGCATGTCCGACTATTGCAGATGATAAAAACGGAGATGGATACATTGATGCCTTAGAAGCCCAGGCCGTCTCTGGAAAAACAATTATTCCACTTGATGGAGACTTGTCTTCACAGGAAGCAGGAGCAGATGGATATCCAGCAGATAACTACAATTACAACCAAACTACTTCATTCGCCAAAATGGTCAGTGATTTAGTTCTGACAGATGATGATCCAAATGATTCCGTCGTTAAGCTTACGCCCTCTGATGAACTTACCTTTCAAGGGAAAGTGATCATGGTTCACGGTGTGGCAGAAGGAACAGTTTTACCTGCCACAGTTCAATCGGTTGATGGCCTGCCAGCTCAGGCAACATTACCTATTGCTTGTGGTGTAATTCAAAAAGACGGATCAAGTGGAACAACGACCGGTGATTCTGGAACAACTACCGGCGATACAGGTTCGACAACTGGGGATACCGGAACAACTACCGGTGATACCGGGACAACAACTGGCGGCACTGGCACAACAACAGGTGACACAGGTACGACAACTGGTGGAACAACGACTGGAGAAACAGGGACAACGACTACAGGTGGAGACACAACTGGCCAGACAGGCACAACAACCGGTGCAGATACAACAACAACAGGTGGAACAACAGGGATGATTTAAATACAAAACTGTGAACATGGAGGTACATATGAAAATTTTTATTTTGTTATTTTCGATCTTGTTTATAGCCGCAGGCTGTAGCTCGACAAACACTGTTGCGAAGAAAGAAATCTCTACAACATCATCAGTCGCTCCTCAGGCTCGATATAATCAGGCGATTTCGATGGTTGAAAGTAGTCCTGATTTCTCTGATAACCAAAAACGAGAGTTATCAGAACTTATCGGAAGCTATGCTGCTAAGACAAATGAGATTAAATCGAAGCAAACTCAATATCGAGCCATTCTGGTCGAAGAGATGCTCGATGGCAGTAACATGGCGACAACTAACAAACGAGTTGCAAAAGAAAATCTGAGCAAATTGAACGTAGAAAGTTCAAGAAGCTTTGATGATTTCGTAAAACAATTCCAAACAATCGCCGGCAACAGTGCAAGAAACAAACAAAACATGGTGCTTCAGGCCGTTGATATTTAGGAAAAAAACTTAGGAGTTTTTTTATGAAAACGTTACATCTTATATTTCTGATATCCGCGCTCATGTTCGGATGTAGTCATAAAGAAAAAAAAGAGCCGAAGAAAATGGTAGCGGCCCCTTCAGAACTTCCAGTTCTTGCAGAGGCCTATGAATATGGTCTTCCACTCGTCATGATGGATCTGATGAGAGAAAATGCGACGAATGTGAGTAAACCAGACAAGGTACAGGGACGAGCTCCAAAAAATCAATTTTCTCACATGACTCCAGTGACAACTTCAAACTTCAAAACTTTTTCTCGCCCGGACACAGATGCCTTTTACTCAATGGCATGGCTTGATTTGTCTGGTGGACCTGTTGTGCTTGAAACACCTGATACTCAAGGACGGTATTACTTAATGCCGTTAATTGATGCCTGGGGAAATGTTTATGCATCAATCGGTAAAAGAACAACTGGGACATTTCCAAACCGATATTTAATTGTGGGTCCTCACTGGAACGGATCACTTCCATCTGGCACACAGGCAATTCGCTCACCGACAGAAATCAGTTGGGTTGTTGGTCGATTACTTCCAGACAAAAAAACTGAGAAGACTCTGACTTCCAAAATCCAGCAAGGATTTAAATTGTATCCTTTGAGAATTTCTGACCAAAAGTATGTTGCTCCTCAAGGCGCGGTTGATCCGATGATTCAGGCAGCTCCTGCTATGAATAAACTTGCCACACTTACAACGGAAGATTACTTCAACCGTCTTAACAGACTCATGTTGGCCAATCCTCCTGCGAAAGAAGACTCGGCTCTCTTAAGTAAATATTCGAAATACGGGATTGCCCCAGGAGCAGCTTTTAATCCGGAATCTCTTAGCGAACAAGATCAGGCTGATCTCGCGAGATTGCCTGCTATGATGAGAAATAAATTTCAATCAGGCGAAGAGGTCAAAACCAGCGAAGTGAATGGTTGGATTAAGTTCAAGAGACCTGAAGAATTGAAGAGTGACTACTTTGCAAGAGCCTTCTCCGCCTATCACGGTGTCGCCATGGAAAACAATAACGACATGGTTGGTGCACTTGCAATTGCAGATGAAAGTGGTCGCGCTCTAAGTGGTGATAAAAGATATATCATTCACTTTGATAAAGACCAGCTCCCTAAGGTCAATGAGCGTTGGACACTAACAGTGTATGATTCTCAGGGACAGATTGTTAAAAATAAGATGAATAGATTCTCACTCGGAAGTAAAAATACAATGACTTACAATAGTGATGGTTCATTGGATATTTTCATTGAGAGTTCTTCACCTGGTAAGCTCAGAGAAACAAACTGGCTACAATCTCCTAAGGGTGATTTCCAGGTAATGGCACGTCTCTATTCTCCTAAAAAAGAAGCAATGGAACCGGACTACAGCCTTCCAAAAATTCAGGAAGCAGGTACGACAAAATCTATTTCACTTTTTTCTAAGAAAAAATAATGTTGATAATGGCCTCGCGAAAGCGGGGCCTTTTTTTTAGAAAGATTCTCCGAATTGAAATCCAATCTGAGCTATTACTTCCGGTTTTTTATCAACAGATGTGCTATTGACGACAAATGGGACATACACGACCTGAAATCTTAATCGTTCAAGTACGCTCAAAGACAACGTCCAGTGAATAGTGGCACCCGAACAGGCAGCTGCATATTCCTTCTGAAGGTCTTTATCACAAGTCCCTCTACCAATATCATCTCGTGGCGAGAGAACATAACCTGCTCTCAAACCTCCTCTCCATTGAAGGATTGGCCCATTCAGTGCCACCGGTTCGAATTCAAATCCCAAAAGCGGAGTCACGGCCCAGACATCCTGGGCACGACTGAAGAAATTGGAAAAGCCGTTGATCATGAGCACTGAGTTGAAACGAAACGAAGAGGCTTCAAGGTATCTCTCAGGAATAATTTTTGAATAGCCTACTTCTGCAGAAGTCCCGTAAGACCCATACCAAAAATCCTTTAATGGCGTGTATTGAAGGAAGTTCAGGCTTGGACGAATAAAATACTTCAGCTTCTTCTGCTGCTCTTTGGGTTGCTTCTCTGCAAATTTTTTCACCAGCCTCGTCAGTCTGTCCTTAACATAAACTCGCCCATAGCGGGATTCAGATCGTTTAAGCCCAAGATCATTGAATTCGAATCTATTTGCTTCCAGATATTCATAGATCTTATCAAAGTCCCCGTCGTAGATTTTATTTTTCATCCGGTATTTACCAAGACCAATAAGCACAACGATATCTTTATCAAGAGGACACATACTTTCGCCGGAATCCATTCTCTCCTTGAAACAATTAAATTCCTCATCACCACTGAAAGATCCTCCGCCATCATACATGCCTGCATAGAAATCAACTTTCCTGAAATCTTTTTCCAGGAATCCGTTAAATGCATAGAGTGGATCACTTGCGAGTGGAATATGCTTCAAGTTCACTTTCAAATGCTTAACTATTTCAGGATTTGTCTCAAGACTTTTTACCAGTTCATATTTTCTCGCTTGAACTATAAGATTACTAAAAACGTCCTGAAAATCTCCCAGGACTCCAGTTTGCTTATCTTCTTTCTTAGGCTGGATGTTTTTTTGATCAATCAAAGGCGAAGAAGCGTTGATATAATAGATTTCATAGTTTTTGCTACTGGAATTGGCCTTTAGCGTTTCATAAGTAAAGCCGACTGGACCATTATGATAGAGACCACCATCAATAAACATCTCGGTTTTCGCTACCGTGGAATCACATGCACGGTATTGTTCGCCAGGTTTGTAGTAACAGAATGAAAGTGGAAAAGGTTCAAATGCACTTGGGAAAGCCGAAGATGCCTGAATGAGTCCTAGAAGAATCTCAACGTCCTTTTGTGGGGATTCGCCAATCGGTAAAGAACTTCGATATGAATTAAGATCAACTATTTTCTCATTCTCTATCAGTGGGGGTTTCCCTTTTCCCCGACCGCGGATTCTAACTGAAAAAAACTCCGATTGCCGGATGATCTCAAGTCCTTCCTTTAGTTCCTCTACATATGGCTGCTTTCGAGAAACTGCGACACCAAAATGCAGATCACAATCTTCCCTGAATCCTTCCATCCAGCGCTCTCGCAATTCAGGAAAAAGACCTTCACTAGATTTTCTGGACAAAAGCGAAAGCTCTTTAGGATCTCTCGCCTCAAGCTGATCAATGCCATTTGGAATCCACATTTTCCAGAACAAACTTTCTTCTCTGCTCGCTTCCCTGAATCCGCAAATTTCAAAAACTCCCATAAGCCCGTTGATACTTCCGGCAGATGTTCCGTAAACGACTTTGGTTTCTTTCGCGATTGTATTTCGATTTTGCTGAATCAATGAATAAAAGACGCCGCCCTCATAAATACCAAGTGAGATTCCCCCACTTAGAGCAAAGCCTCTGTCCGTAGCTTGAGCAGTAAAAGAAATGACGAGACAAAGAACAAGTGTGATCCACTTCATAGCCGGGGATGATAGAAAGCCTGAATATTCGTGACAAGATTAGCTGCAGAAAGGTGACAGCGATCAGTTGCGGTACTTACTTTCATCAAGTGCAGTAACGAGATGTTCCAGCCCATTGAGTTTAATCTCGTATAAGAGCCCAAGAAGCTTCCCTAGCTCTCCCTCTGGAAAGCCATTGGTATGAAACCAGACAACGTAAGGCTCAGGCAAATCGATAAGAGGATAGCCTTTATACTTCCCGAACGGCATCGTCATAAATTTAAGTTTATGCAGGTCATTCATTTCTTATCTTCTCTTCTTTGACGCTTTCTTGAATCCAGGATGAACTCGCTTCTTCTGACCTTCTTCAACAGGTTTCTGTCTTTTAGAATGATCTAGATAGGCCGTCTTCTCTTGATTTTTTCCAGGCGTTGGAGGCTTAACTTTTTTTGCTACTGCAATCTGAAGTTTTAGTTCTTCAAATTTGCCTTCAAATTTCTCTGTTGGTATTTCCAGATGAATCGCATTTTTGATTTTATCATAAAGACGCATTTCAGTTTCATCACAAAACGATATCGCCTTACCTGAATTTCCTGCTCTCCCGGTTCTTCCGATTCGGTGGACATAAGTTTCCGCACTTAAGGGAAGATCAAAGTTAATCACATGAGTAACGCCGTCAATATCGATCCCACGTGAAGCAATATCTGTTGCGACAAGAACCTTGATGGCCTTGTCTCTAAAGTTAGCAAGATGCCTTTCCCGATCCACTTGTTTTTTATCAGCATGGATAGCGCCGGTTGGAATGCGATTCTGCAGAAGATACTCTACAACCTGATCAGCGTTTACCTTCGAAGTTGTAAAAACCAGAGTTAGACCAGCCTCTTCTTTAAGAATCTTTTTTAGAAGCTGAAATTTATGGGCCGTTCTACAAAAAATAATTTTTTGTTCAATTTTATCGACTGTCGTTGATTCAGGAGTTACTTGCACCTTAATAGGATTTTTTAATAACCCATTCGCAAGTTTCGAAATCTCTACGGGCATCGTTGCAGAGAACAGCATTGTTTGTCTTGTTCCGGGGATTCGATGAATAACTTCTTTGATATCATCAAAGAATCCCATATCAAGCATACGATCTGCTTCATCAAGGACGAATATTTCAATTGCAGAGATTCTTAGAAGTCTTTGTTCAAGAAGATCAAGAAGTCTTCCTGGTGTAGCCACTACAATATCAACTCCGGCCTTAAGATTACTCACCTGATCTTTCTGACCAACACCACCGAAGATCGCACAGACTTTAACGTCCAGATCTTTTGCATAAACTTCGATGCTCTCGACAATCTGTGAGCATAGCTCGCGGGTGGGAGCAATGATCAGGACTCTAGGTAACCCGGGACTTCGTTTTTGTGGAGAAGATATCAATGTATGGATAATCGGAAGACAGAAAGCAGCTGTTTTCCCAGTTCCAGTTTGAGCAATACCTAAAAGGTCCTTGCCTTGAATGAGTGAAGGGATGGCCTGGGCCTGAATGGCAGTTGGACGGGTATAGCCGGCCTCAGATACATTCTTTATGAGTGAATCAGCGAGATTTAAGTCTTGAAAAGTCATAAAACTTAATAACTCAACCTGTTAGTATGTACAAGCTTTAACCAGGATTCAAGCTCAAACCCCGATGTTATGTCCTTGATATAGCATTCTGATGAAGATGAATCAGGACTCATTTTTAGACTGTAGCGATCAGAATATTTTCCCCGCTTGAAGAGCGAAGACCATCTGTCCTTCCAGAATAATACTTTTTGGACAGATCAAGGCCTGAAACAAATTTAACATCACTAAAACCAGCTGCACGGGCCATCGAAACAATTTCTTCCGGAGGGAAAAAACTCAGGAAAGGAGTACCGCTTGCGCGTGCCCCTTTTTCAGACATTTGAAGTCCCATACGATCTTCGGGTTCGAGAAGATCAGCAGGTAGCAAGAACGTCATGGCAAGAGTTGTGCCTTTCGCCATCGTTGCCACTTGTCGAAGAGAAACAGCATTGGCCTCTTTTGTCAGATACATACTCACACCCGTGGACGCTACAAATGCAGGTTTTGTTTTATCAAAGCTTGAATTTACAAGCTCATCCTGCCATGACTTTCCATTCTCAAAATCCACAGGAACAAAATGAAGCCAAGCTGGAAGATCATATCCAATTTCAATCAGTCGTTGTTTTTTCCATGCTTGTGTAAGTGGCTGATCGATTTCAAAAATCTGCATTTTCAAAGCAACATCCATTCTACGTTGAGCAAAAGTATCAAGGCCTGCGCCAAGAACCACATATTGATTCACGCCTCGGCTCAAATACTCTATCGCTTGATCCTCAATGAATCTGGCACGCGCAATAATGGAGGCCCTGAATCCACGGGTAAAATCTGGATCCATGTCGGGACGTTGTCTCCAACCTTCATCTGGATTGATTAATTTAAGACCTATTTCATCTTCGAGGATATGAGGTGCCTGATCTACCTGGACATGCATGGCACGCCAAAGGGCAACTCGAACAGCAGTATTATCAGGGATATTTTTTGGAGAATTGTTCATACTAAATATTCTACTAAAAGAACTTAGAATGAAAAGATGGTCGGTTATTTATCGAATAAATGAATAGGCCATGACAATGAAAACATCACTGCACTGAAATCTATCTTTTCATATGAAATTTTTCTGTAATCCAGATTCATGTCGATGAAAGGAATGATGGTTGTCCCTATCCCAAGTTTCCATCCCGTACCCGATAAATTGCGATGTCGGCCGTCAACTTCGGTGTCACCTGATGAAGAAAAGATATACTCACCATAGAATTTCAAAAAGGCCGGTAATTTGTAACCAAGATAGACACCAAGATCATCTGTCTTAACGTTTTTTTCAATATCGGCAATATCAACATCACTCTTCATGTAATCAAGACCGAAGGACAGTCCATGGGATTTATCATTCTCAAATGCAAATTTCCCACCGTAACCTGGCCCCTTACCCCACTGATAGTCTTTGCCTCCACTAACCTGAACCTCAGATCCCAATGTATAACCAATTAAGGGTTCAATAGAGATCCCGGCAAAAGATTTGAATGAAAATAACAAGCATAGGAAGATGAATTGTATTGTTCTCATGAGCTTAATTAATCAGAAGTTATTGTTGAACTGAACTTAAATTTATCTATGCATGACGGTTAACAGGAATGGTCTTGAGAACTATCAGGGAGCGGTGTATTCTCTATAAAATGAGTTCAATACCAATTTCAGAAATCAAGCGATATCCGATCAGGAAGAATGAAACCCTGCAAGGCTGGGACAGTGCTGATGAGTTAATTCTTCAGCATATGAAACAATTGGAACTTACAGGAAAGAGAATCCTGATCTTAAATGATCAATTCGGCGCTTTAAGTTGTGGCTTAGATGGTTTTGATACGACGACTTATACTGACTCCTATGTCAGCATGATGGGAATTCGACAGAATAGTAAACAACGTATCACCCCCATTCATTTACTGTCCGATCTTTCAGGTCACTATGATTTCGTTGTCATCCAAATTCCGAAGAATATGTCCTTCTTTGAAGATCTTTTATGTCACCTGACTCAACATCTGCATCCCCAATCGAAAGTCATTTGCGGCTCAATGGTTAAACATCTGGCCCCTACAAGCTTTGATCTTCTGAATAAGTATATTGGAAAGACATCAACAAGCCTTGCCCAGAAAAAAGCACGCCTGGTGTTTGCTGATTTTGAAAAAACTGAAACTCAATCTCCATATCCAATATCTGTAAAAATTGAGAATTTTGAATTCCCTTTCACTAATCACTCAAATCTTTTCAGCAGAGACAAGCTTGATATCGGAACTAGATTCTTTCTCGAGCACATCCCTCGAGGAGATTTCAAATCAATCCTTGATCTTGGTTGTGCAAACGGCATCATCGGAATTAAGGCAAAGATGATGAATCCTGATGCGAAAATTATTTACAGTGATGATTCCGCCATGGCGATTGAAAGTGCCAGAACGAACTATCAAAATAACTTTAAAGACGAGCCAAGTCTCTTTTGGACTAATTGCTTTGAAAATCAGCCTAAAAATTCATTGGATCTCGTTCTTTGCAATCCTCCTTTCCATCAGGGAAATACCATCGGTGATTTCATAGCCTGGCAAATGTTTCAGGATGCTTATGACGCTCTTAATGGCGGTGGCGTTCTAAGAGTTATTGGTAATTCACATCTTGGTTATCAGGTGAAGTTGAAAAAGCTTTTTGGAAATTCCAATATCGTTGCTACGAATTCCAAATTCATCATTTGCGATGCAAGGAAATAGAAATGCTGCACGCGCCCTCTCTTATTTTCTGATAAAACAGGAATAAAGCTAGTTCAAGGGAGCGATTGGTCATATACTCCACACATCTGTATCCAATTCTTATCTGACTCCCCTGTGATTCTGCATCTTTTTCTCAGTCGACTAACTGTTTTCTACTCTAATCGAGGATTAATCATGAAACGTGATTCTAAACTGCCATTGATTGCAAAAGTTGACGTAAACAGAGTGTCGCTTACTAAAAAGAAGTCCCTTGGAATTGATTTCAGTAATGAGATCGATGTCTGGGCAAAAATGCAATTTCGGGCAAGAGAACAAGTAAAACGCCTGCAAAATAATAAAACACTGGAAGGACATGAAATCCTACAGGATTTAAACTCACTCATTTACGCCGTTAGAACAAAAATCGAATAGAAAAAATATTTTTATTATTTATAATAAGTAGATGATTAATTCTAATTACCAACTTCTTATCTTTTTAGCCGCTATATTAGTTGGGTTTGTTTTCCTCATCTTCTTTTTACTCAAGCTGCGAGACTCTCAATTCAAAAAGAATCGACTTCTGACTGGTCAGGATGTCTGGAGTACTTTTGAAAGTGAATTTAAGAACGTATCTTTTGAAAAAAATAATCTAATCTACGCGATCATTCAGGATAACAGCTTTACAGAAGTGTTACTTCTCTTCCGGAATTTTAAAGACGAAGAACTCGGAACTATTATCTATCAGTCTGGTAAACGTAAACGGTCACTGAGAATTGGCGAAAAAAACTTTGTCATTGAATATCCATTGAGAATGAATAAAACAGCGATCCTTCGTGAAGAGAAGTCCGGACAAATCCTTGCAACTTATGTAAAGACCAGCTGGTTAGGTAAACATGAGTTTGATATCCCGGGATATGGAAAAATTCTTTCGAACCAAATATTTTTCAATACAAAAGCTGCCTGCAATTACATCCACAATGGAACGATCGTCGGATGGGTACAAAATATTGTAAATATACGTGTACTTGGGCGAGCAGGCATTCTACCTGAAAATTTACCTCTGGAAGTTCGTATGTTCATGCTTTTTGCCTGAACTTTTACTTATGAACTATTTGTAGTAAGTTAACTCCATGGCCAATTTTACTCTCTTCAAATTTCAGATCGAGCTCTCTGATATTCCAAGATCTGTTTATCAAACAATCGAATTCAGGGCCGCTCAACATCCTTCTGAATCAATGCCCTACTTCCTCACTCGAGTCCTGGCCTATATCTTAAACTATGAGGAAGACTTGATCTTCGCACCAACTGGTCTTCATGATCCTGATGCAGCTGCGATTAACATTCCGGACTTAAGTGGTGGTTTCAAGACTTTGATTGAAATTGGTAGCCCTAGTGCCCGCAAACTTCACAAAGCGACTAAAACCGCGGGTTCGGTCAAAGTTTATACTTACAAAAATCCCCTGACCTTGATGGAAGAAATTAAAACGGAAAAAGTTCATCGGGCATCGGAAATTGAAATCTATTCCCTTACCCCTTCTTTCCTTTCGGAAATCGAGCCTTTGCTTAAAAATAACAACCGCTGGGCACTTATGTTCAATGATGGAACTATATCCATTCAAATTGGCGAAAATGCTTTATCGGGCGAATTAAGCACTCATAATCTCGCTTCTTAATGATGCTCTTTAATGACTTTTAAGAATGCATCACCGTAAGAATCAAGCTTACTTTGTCCTACTCCATGAACCATGAGAAATTCCTCATCATTACGTGGAAGGAGATTGCACATGTCATTTAACGATTTATCATTGAAGACGATATAAGACGGAAGATTTTTTTCCTTCGCCAAGCGGTTACGTAAATTTTTAAGAGCGGAAAAAAGATCTTCTCTTCCATGGGAAGCATCCAAAGCTTTCGATCCTTCTTTTTTGTCTTTCTTCGAGAATATAATTTTTTGCTTTCTCAGCTGTAGCTTTTTTCCACCTGTCAAGATCTCAAGGGATTTCTGGTTAAGGCATAGGCCTCGGTATTCCCAATCTTTGATAGTCACAAAGTTCAAATTCATGAGTTGTCTTAGAATCGTGTTCCAATGTTCCTTAGGCTGATCTTTGCCGATACCAAAAACTGAGAGTTCATCATGTTTTCGCTCGAGGACCTTGACACTTTTACTGCCTCTTAAGACATCAATGACATGACCAGCACCGTAGATCTGTTTCGTGCGGTAAATGGCCGACATGATTTTCTGAGCATCAACCGTAGCATCCCACAAAACGGGTGGAGACATGCAAGTGTCGCAATAGGCACAAGTCTCTTTGCCCTTCTCGCCAAAATATTGAAGAAGATATTGTCTGCGGCAGGTAGCGGCTTCACACAAGGCAAGCATTGAATCAAGTTTATGTCGTGCGATCTTTTTATAGCTATCAGACGCATCAGTTGTCTCAAGCATCTGAGAGAGTTTAACGACATCCTGAAGGCCGTAGATCATCCATGCAGTGGAAGGCAATCCATCTCGTCCTGCTCGTCCAGTTTCCTGATAGTAACTCTCAATACTTTTTGGCAAATCCAGATGGGCAACAAATCGAACATCAGGTCGATCGATTCCCATTCCGAATGCGATGGTTGCGACGACAATGATCTTTTCATCAACATTAAACTTTTCCTGATTACGAGTTCTCACTTCTTGCGAGAGTCCGGCATGATAAGGAACTGCTGGGTAGCCCATCTTTTTGAGCGCAGCTGCTACTCTCTCTACCTTGTCTCGAGAAAGACAATAAACGATACCAGTATCTTCAGGATGATTGGTTTTGATGAAGCTATCAAGTTGCTTCAATTCATCATCCCGGTCATGAATCATGTAATTAATGTTAGGGCGATCAAATGAAGACACGAAAATCTCAGGAGCCTTCATTTTCAACTGTTCAGAAATATCCAGTCTGGTTTTTGAATCGGCCGTAGCGGTTAAGGCGATCACGGGAGTATCTGGGAATAAATCCTTCAACTCCCCAAGTCTTGTATAGTCTTTTCTAAACTCGTGACCCCATTGAGAAACACAGTGTGCTTCATCGATGGCAATGAGTGAAATTTCAACTTGCTTGAAAAACTCAATCAAATGAGGAGAGAGAATTCCTTCCGGAGAAACATAAACGAGTTTTGTCTTCCCCTTCTTGATCTTCTCTTTAACTTTTTGTGATTCTTGATAACTGAGTGACGAATTAAGAAATACGGCATCTACTCCCGTCTCTTTTAAATTCATCACCTGATCTTGCATGAGAGAAATAAGCGGAGAAATGACAAGGGTTATACCATCCAGATAAAGCGCGGGAATTTGATAGCACAGAGACTTACCGCCACCCGTAGGCATGATCGCCAGGGTATCCTTTCCATCGAGAACCGAATCAATGATTTTCTTTTGATCAAAACGAAATGATGAATATCCGAAAACTTCTTTAAGGATTTTATTTAACTTATGCTCTCTCATGTAAGATTTATCTCACATTACACATCGTCCTCAAAAGCATTTTGAGGACAATAAAAAGAATTATTCAGGCGTGAAATGAGATTCCGGAAGAATTTCCAATAAGTCTTTGAGGCCTTGGGTATTTTGATGCTTTAAATACCCGCTTTTTAGTAAAGCAGCTTTTTTCTGTATTTGTTCGTTGACTTGATTTTTCTTTTCCGAAGATAAAACTGGATTTTTTAAAAGATTCACAAGCGCTTTAATTCTCCAAAAATCCATCGAATGGAAACGAGTTGAAAGTTGATCTTCATGACCACCATGTTTTTTGATCAGCTCATCAGAAATAAAACCGACTTCTTCCTGAGCGAGAACCTTTAACCATAAATCATAATCTTCACATATTTCAAAACTCTCATCAAATAGACCAAGGTTTTCACATAGCTCTCTTTTCATCATGACCGTTGATGGCGAAATCAAGCAGGTTTCAAGAGAACGTTTAAAAATCTCATTATTAGATTTATCAAATCTCTTGGGTGCATTCACTCTCTGGCCATGACGTATCCAGATTTCGTTTGAATGAACAAATCGACACGCAGGATTTAGCTTAATGAAAGCGAGTTGTTTTTCGAGTTTTTGCGGAAGCCATTCATCATCAGAATCAAGAAATGCAATCCATTCGGCATGTGAACTTCTGATACCAAAATTCCGGGCAGCGCTCACCCCTCTGTTCTCTTGCTTCAAGATATGAACTTGCGATTGTTGAGCATACTTTTGCAGAATAAATTCTGTCTCATCCGTAGACCCATCATTCACCACATAGAGATTAAACCCCTGATGACTTTGAGCGAGAACTGAGTTTATCGCCCGTTCGATGAGTTGAGATCGATTGAATGTAGGGAGAATGATATCAATCAAGTTGAACCTGTTCTGACATAGCTCCAACTAGTTTTAGTGTGAACTTTTAGCTATAAGATAACTCATCCTTTACACAAATTGCTACGAGAGGTTTTGGTGCGTAACGTTGTATTTATCATTTGTTTATTAGTATCTTCACAGGCATTCGCTGGTAAACGCGTTCTCGTCGTTTCCTGGGACGGTTTTCGCCCTGACTTCCTAACTTCCGACAAATACAAAACGCCAAATACCAGAAAATTAATGAACTCAGGTGCGTACTCGCTAGACCTTGAGCCTATCAACCCGACACTTACTTACCCGAATCACACGACAATGGTGACAGGCGTTCCTACGTCAGTTCATGGAATTCTTTCAAACACTGTTTTTGATTATGAAAAAGGTCCGCAAACTTCTTGGTATTGGGAAAGTAACAAAATTAAAACAACTCCACTTTGGAAACAAGCTTTCGAAGAAGGTAAAAAAACAGTCATTCTCGGATGGCCAGTTACAGTTGGTGGAAAAGCAACGTGGTTTTTGCCGGAAGTATTTACTGTCGCCGGAATGAAAGAAACAAATGATGAACGGATTAGAAAAGAAAGCGATCCTGTGGCCTTGAAAGAACTTGAAACTGCCCTCCAGTCTAAAATTTCATTGGATAGTGAATTGACTCATGATCAGTGGTTCACAAAAGCTTCTGTTTATCTTGAAAATACTCATCACCCAGACTTGCAACTTGTTCACCTTGCTAACGTTGATCACTGGCAACACGAAACAGGTATTAATTCAAAAGAAACTGCATCAGCTGTAGAAGAAATCGATCGTCAGATTGGAGACATCGCGACTGCCGCTCAAAAACAAGATGTATGCATGATTATTCTTGGAGATCATGGTCACGCCGAATACAAATCAGTTACGAATATCAATGTGATCCTCAAAGATCTTGGTTGGCAAGAATGGAATGATAAGAATGAACTCGTTTCATGGAGGGCCATTGCCCATTCGAGTGGTTCTCAAGCGGCCATTTATGTTAAAAATAAAAAAGATATGAAAGCAGTTCATAAGCTTCTCAAGGAAGAATTAAAAGACGGTTTCAATATTCTTACGAAGCCAGAAATCAAAAAACTCAATCTTTATCCTGATGCAGATTTTGTCGTGATTTCAAAAGTAGGATATGCCATCAGCGGTGGCTTCAAGGACAAAGAAATCGATATCCAAACATCACCACATGCTACGCATGGATACCTTGGTTCAATACCTGAAATGAAAACTGTTTTCATTGCTAATGGCTGTGGCATCAAGCCAAAGAACCTGGGCAAAATGAGTATGCTGAATGTTGCACCCACTATCGCAAAACTCTTGGGAATCAAACTCAAATCGGCGCAGAAAAAATCTGTGTTAAATGACTAGAAAGTGACGATATGAAACAACTTCAGATCCTGCTATTCATTATGGCGTTTACGATTACATCTACCGGTGTCGCAGCGGAAAGAAATCGTCTATATACTGAATTTGGTCTTCTCCAAAACACCTATAATCAAGTCCGCATACCCGGCGACGATGGTACGCAGTTCAATATGCGGAAATCTTTTTCAGACACCAGTCCCTACTTCAGGATTGATTACAAATTATCATTCGAAAATGGTCATGGTATTCGCTTACTCTATGCTCCTTTGAAACTTGAAGGTGAACACACCTATGATAAAGATATTCAATTCAATGGTTCTGTTTTTAACAAAAACAATGAAACGAAAACCTTGTATAAATTTAACTCGTATCGAGCGAGTTACTTCTATCAATGGGTAAAAATGGAAAAATGGAAAGTGAATGTCGGCTTAACAGCTAATGTTCGTGATGCCGACATTGCTCTCAAGCAAGGTAGCAAAAAAGAAAGCCGATCTGACATTGGTCTTGTGCCACTTTTTTATCTATGGAGTGAATACTGGATCTCTGATAGTTCAAAGTTCACTTTTGATTTTGATGGTCTTGCGGCCCCTCAAGGCAGAGCTTTCGATGTGGCCCTTATGTATGGACATCGCCTTTCCCCTTCCGTCACAGCAAATCTAGGTTATCGTATGCTTGAAGGTGGAGCCGACAATGACAAGGTCTATACTTTTGCCATGTTTAACTTCTACTTTGCAGCTATAGAGATAACGTTTTAGATTTGAAGAAGTAATAATTACTCTAGCTAACGAATTTAAGTGGCATAATAGGCTACTTAAGCTATTAAAAGTCATGAAAAATTTAACTTTGTGCCTTTTGACTCTATTATTTCTCCAGAATGCTAAGGCTGATTTCGAATCTAACACATCCCACATTGCAGCTATTAATAACCCTCAATTGCCCGCCATTTTTGTAACGAGTGGCCTCAAGGTTATGACTAGAGCAGGATATGTGGCCGTCTCAATAAGTGCTAACTCTTCTCCGATAGAACCAGTTCCTCTTGCCTTTCTCTCATATGGGAACCGTACCTTTATCGCTATGACACCTAACCATCCAGTATTGACCACTCGTGGGACATTTAAGAAGGCAAGCAAACTGATTCCAGGCCAGGATTTTGTAGTGAATGCTTCTGGCGAGGCCGTTCAAATTCTTGGTTTAAGTGTCGGCAATCAAGCTTATCAAAGAAATAAAATGATCACTGCTCCGACGGCCCCCACTGCTGCAAATGTTAATACGCATACAATTCTGGTTAATGGAATTTGGGTCGGTGATTACTCGGTGGACACTGCTTGTAATACAGGTGCAGCGAAATCATTCTGTGAATATTAATGATTAACTGGTGCAGCCTTTGGAAATGTCCATTTACCATCTAATATTTCTTTTCGAGGTTGATATAATCGAACAGTGTAGTTCCAATTTTTAGTGATCGGAAGGCAGTTTGATTTAGTTTTATTGCAATCTCCAAACTGGATCGTAATCGAGTTATCATTGTTCTTTTTTGCAGTTAGATTATTGAATGAATAGGCATTCTGTTTATTCTTAGCAAGAAAACCTTTTTCATTATAAACAGTGACTGACCAAAAACCATCAACAGGCACTTCTTTTACAGTCAGATGATGAATAGTCTTCCCATCATTAAGCTTTGGGTATTCTATTTCATAAATCGCAGCTTCCCGCGGATTACTACCCCAACCGCTAGCGGTTCCTATTAGATGTTTAATCGGACTGACATCATCTTTTCTTCCAAAATAATTTT
>Ga0066486_1000221_pt1 | contig 17542 bp, 11 predicted proteins | sample LakWasM128_HOW14_2_FD_59591 | JGI IMG/M metagenome (GOLD analysis project Ga0066486, IMG submission 59591) | Freshwater sediment methanotrophic microbial communities from Lake Washington under simulated oxygen tension - Sediment Metagenome 128_HOW14 | ecosystem: Environmental > Aquatic >... | reverse complement strand
TGCATTCAGCGATCCCGCAGCGCGAAATAGCATTCCGGACCCCGGCCATCCCGACACTTTTCAGCGTTCGAAGCTGGATTGGCACAGTTGGGCGCAGCCCGAGCATCAATCCTGGTTCGAACTGTACAAAACGCTGCTCGGCATCCGCCGCGAGCATCTCGTGCCGCGCCTGCGTGGCCTGGAAGGCGGCAGTTCGACCGTCCGGGTACTGGGTGAGCGCTGCGTAGCCATCGAATGGCGCCTGGGCGACGGCAGCCGATGGACGCTGCTCGCCAACCTTGGAAAATCGGCCGTCCTGGATGTGGCCGTACCAGATGCTCCCTTGCTGTTCGCAAGCGAAGACGATATCGCCGCATCCCTCACTACAGGCACACTGCCGCCCTGGTCAGTCGCCTGGACTCTGGAGAATACAAAAAATGAATGATCAGCAAACCATGCTCAACCGTCTGTGCGTGCTTTCCGGCATCGGCCTCGATTTCACCGACATTTGGGGCAATCCGCATCCCATCAGCGAGGAAACCCAATTAGCGCTGCTCAGCGCAATGGATTTTGCCGTTGCTACCCCGGATGAAATCAGATGTTCACTGGATGCATTGGAAAATCGTTGCTGGCGCAGCGCTTTGCCTTCAGTCAGGGTAGTACGCGAGCAGGAAACGCCTTATGCGATTCCGGTAGCGCTGCCCGAGCAGCGCACGGATGAACTGACGTGGTTATTGATATTGGAAAACGGCGAGCGGCACGAAGGGCGTTTCCGGCCTACCGATCAGCAGCGCGAAGAACTGTGTCAGCTCGGTGACACAGCCTTCGTCCGCTACACCTTTCTGCTGCCGCACCAACCCGGATGGGGCTACCATCGACTCGAGCTCCATGGCCTCGACGAACCGGCGGCGATGATGCTGATCGTTACGCCGGACACCTGCTTTCGCCCGGCAGCAATACAGGACGAAAACCGCGTCTGGGGCACGGCTGCCCAGCTCTATAGTCTGCGCTCGCAGCGTAATTGGGGTGTGGGCGACTACAGCGACCTGAAGGCCGTGGTCGAGTTTTGCGCGGAGCAGGGCGCGGGCATCGTTGGTGTGAGTCCGATCCATGCGCTGTTTCCGGACAACCCTGAGCATGCCAGTCCGTATGGGCCGTCGAGCCGCCTGTTTCTCAATGTGCTTTATCTCGATATCGAAGCCATTCCCGATTTTGCGGAATGCGACAACCTTGTCAGGGAGGTGCGGGCGGACGCCTTCCAGGCGCAATTGCGGGCCTTGCGGGCCGAGGAAATGGTGCAGTATGCCGCCGTCGCGGCGCTCAAGCTGCCGGCTCTCGAAAAGCTGTACGCACATTTCCGCAAACATCATCTGGAGCGCGACACCGACCGCGGCCGCGCTTTCCGCGCTTTTCAGGCCGAACGCGGGATAGCCTTGCATCGCCAGGCATTGTTCGAAGCCTTGCAGGCACATTTCAAAGCCAGGGACGCCTCGATCTGGGGCTGGCCGGCATGGCCGGAAGCCTATCGCGATCCGGAATCCCCCGAAGTGGCGCGCTTCCTTGAAAAAAACCGCGAGAAGGTCGAGTTCTATGCCTATCTGCAATGGCAGGCGCACCTTCAATTGGCCGCCATCGGCCGGCGCTCGTGGGAGCTGGGGCTGGGCGTCGGCCTGCTGCTCGATCTCGCCGTCAGCATCAGCCGCGGAGGCGGGGAGGGCTGGGCCAACCAGAAACTGTATGCCATCGGCGCCAGCATCGGCGCGCCACCGGACGACTTCAGCCTGACCGGCCAGGACTGGGGGCTGCCGCCTTTCATCCCGCACGCGCTGACCGAGGCGGCTTATGCGCCTTTCATCGACACCTTGCGCGCCGGCATGGTCGATGCCGGCGCGCTGCGCATCGACCATGTGATGGGGCTATTCCGGCTGTTCTGGGTACCGCCCGGTAAAAGCGCCGCAGATGGCGCGTATGTCTATTATCCGTTTGCCGACATGCTGGGCATTTTGGCGCTGGAAAGCCAGCGCAACCATTGCCTGATCGTCGGCGAAGACCTGGGCACGGTGCCCAACGAGGTGCGCCATGAGCTGGAGAAGCTGGGCGTACATTCCTACCGTCTGCAATATTTCGAGAAGGACTGGAATATCGGCTCCTTCAAGGCGCCCAACGAATACCCTGAGCAGGCGCTGGTAGCCGTGACCACGCATGATCTCGCCACGCTGGCCGGATTCTGGCAGGGCCGCGATCTGGAAGTCCGCCACGCGCTGGGGCTGTTTCCTTCCGAGGAAAGCCGGGAGACGCAAATCGTGGCGCGGGCGCAGGATTGCGCACGGCTGCTGGTTGCGCTGGAGAAGGAAGGGCTGCTGCCGCAAGGCTCGCCGCCGCATCCGGTCTCGGTGCCTGAAATGTCGCCCGAATACGCCCAGGCGGTGCATGCCTATCTTGCACGCACGCCATCCAGACTGATGCTGATACAGCTCGAAGACATGTTGGGACAGATCGATCAGGTCAACCTGCCCGGTACGAGCGAATCGCAATATCCCAACTGGCGTCGCAAGTTGTCGCTCAATATCGAGGAATGGCGCGGCGATCCACGGGTGCAGGGGCTGACCGAAACCCTGCGGCGCGAACGCGGGACTTCGGTACAGCCCCAGCCTCCGCCTCGCAGCGAGGAAAACAGCACTGTCACTTTTTGGCGCGTACCGCGCGCCACGTACCGCCTGCAATTCAATAGCCGTTTTACCTTTGCCGATGCCGCGCTGATCGTCGATTATCTGGATCAGCTCGGCATCAGCCATTGCTATGCCTCGCCTTACCTCAAGGCGCGCCCCGGCAGCCCGCACGGCTACGACATCATCGACCATAACGCGCTCAACCCGGAAATCGGCAGCCAGGAAGAGTTCGAGCACTTCGTTGCCGAGCTCAAGGCGCGCGACATGGGCCAGATTCTCGATATCGTGCCCAACCACATGGGCGTGATGGGCTCAGATAACAGTTGGTGGCTGGACGTGCTGGAAAACGGCCCGGCATCGGTTTACGCGCAATATTTCGATATCGACTGGTTTCCGGCAACCGAACAGTTGCAGGGCAGGATACTGCTGCCGGTGCTGGGCGAACATTACGGCACGATACTTGAGAACGGCGAGCTCAAGCTGGTGTTCGACGCCAGGCGCGGCGAATTCAGCGTGTTTTATTACGAGCATCGTTTCCCGGTCGATCCGCGCGAATATGCGCACATCCTTGGCTACGGCCTCGACAAGCTGGGCGCGCGACTTGGAGCCGATCATCCGCAGGTGCTCCAGTTCCAGAGCCTGGTGACCGCTTTCGGCCATCTGCCGGGACGGCTGGAAACGGAACCCGAGAAAATCGCCGAGCGCAGCCGCGACAAGGAAATACTCAAACAGCACCTGGCCGCGCTCCATGCTTCCAGCGCCGACATTGTGCAATTCATCGAGGATATGCTCGCGGAATTCAACGGCGGAGCGGGCGAGCTGGATCGCTACGAGCTGCTGCACAATCTGCTGAGTGCGCAGGCCTATCGGCTGGCCTACTGGCGTGTGGCGGCGGACGAGATCAATTACCGCCGTTTTTTTGATATCAACGATCTCGCCGCATTACGCATGGAAAATGCGACGGTGTTCGAGGCCACGCATCGTCTGATCTTTCAGTTGCTGTCCGCGGGAAAAGTCGACGGCCTGCGGCTCGACCACACCGATGGCCTGTACGATCCGGTGCAATATTTTCATCGACTGCGCCAGATGGCGGCGGTCCTGCTGCCCCCCGGGGCGTCCGAAGAAACGGAAAGAATGCCGCTATACATAGTGGTCGAAAAGATACTCGCCGCACACGAGCATCTTCCCGAGCACTGGCCTATATCCGGCACCACCGGCTACGATTTCATGAATCTGTGCAACGGGCTATTCATCGACTCCGCCGCCGCAGAAAAAATGGATCGCATCTATGCCGGATTCATCGAGCAAAAAATGAATTTCGATGAACTGCGTTATGTCAGCAAACGGCTGTTGATGCGCATCTCGATGACCGGTGAGCTCAACGTGCTGGCGCATCAGCTCGCACTCATCGCACGAGCAGACCGAAGTACCTGCGATTACACGCTGAATAACCTGCGCTCGGCGCTGGCCGAAGTCGTTTCCTGTTTTCCGGTATACCGCACTTACATTTCCGCCGAACAGGTGTCGCCGGAAGATGTGCGCCACGTCCATTGGGCCATCGGTATCGCCAAAAAACGCAGTCAGGCCGCAGACCTCGGCGTATTCGACTTCATCCGCGACGTGCTGCTGAAAACACGCGCCGAAGGCAAGAACCAGATATATCAGGAAGCCGTAACCAGCTTTGCGATGAAATTCCAGCAATACACCAGCCCGGTGATGGCGAAAGGCATGGAAGATACATCATTTTATCTTTATAACAGGCTGATTTCATTGAATGAAGTCGGGGGGGATCCGAGCCGGTTCGGCGTGCCGGTCAATGCTTTCCACCGTACCACGAATGATCGCGCCAAGCGTTTCCCGCATGCGATGCTCGCTACCTCGACGCACGACAGCAAGCGATCCGAAGACGTGCGCGCCCGTATCAACGTGCTGTCGGAGATGCCCGACGAGTGGCAGGATATTGTGGCTCGCTGGAGCCGTATCAACCAGGGGCTGATTCGTACTGTCGACGACAAGCCAGCGCCCAGCCGAAATGACGAATACCTGCTGTATCAGACACTCATTGGCGTGTGGCCGCTTGAAGAGCCGGATGCGGCTGGACGCGCGGCGCTGTGCGAGCGCGTCGAGGCCTATATGCTTAAAGCCGTGCGGGAGGCCAAGGCTTATAGCTCATGGATCAACCCCCGTACCGAATACGAGGATGCCGTCACCGGCTTCGTACGCGATCTGATCGGCCTGGCCGGCAACAAGCGTTTCCTGATGAGCTTTCTTACCTTCCAGAAGCGTATCGCCCGGCAGGGGATGTTGAATAGCCTGTCGCAGGTTTTGCTCAAACTGACCGTCCCCGGGGTGCCGGATATCTATCAGGGTACCGAAAGCTGGGATTTCAGCCTGGTCGACCCCGACAACCGGCGCAAAGTGGATTATCAAACGCGGCAGGCAATGCTGACCGCATTGCAGCAAGAGTTTGCAGGGTCGCGTGAGGAAATTGCCGCGAAGGCGCGCCATCTGCTCGATACCGCAAAAGACGGCCGCATCAAGCTTTATCTCCTCTGGAAAACGCTGATGCTGCGGAGACGGCATGAACTGCTGTTCCGCGACGGAGATTACCAGCCGCTCAAGGTCTCCGGGCGTCGTGCCGACCACGTCTGCGCATATCTGCGGCAACATGGCGGCCGGTCGATGATCGTACTCGCCCCACGCCTGTTCCTGCCCTTGACCCGGCGCGAGTCGGGATTGCCGATAGGCCAGAATGTCTGGCGCCATACCTGGATCGAAATTCCCGGCACGTTGTCTGCATTTAAATGGCGTAATGTTTTTACCGAAGAGATTTTGGCTTCGGCCATGACAGAAGAGGGCGTAGTGATAGACCTTGCTTCTGTTTTCATGCGTTTTCCCTATGGGCTGCTGATATGCGACGAGGAGTGACGAAACCGGTATTCCACGGGTAGAAGGAGCAAACATGGCGCACTCGATCAAATACGCGTCTTTTCCAGGATCTGTTGTCATGCTTGGTTTCGGCAGTATCGGCCAGGCCATGCTGCCTCTGCTGTTCCGGCATATCGATATCGCGCCGCAACGCGTTACCATCGTATCCAGGAGTGAAGACCAGAGCGGCATCGCCAAAAAATATGGCGTGACTTTCATCGCCCAGCCGCTGCTGGAAGGCAATTACGAAACCGTATTGGAACCGCTGATGAAAAGGGGCGATTTCCTGCTCAACCTGTCCGTCGAAGTTGCCAGCCTTGCATTGATACGCTTTTGCCGCCGGTGTGGCATCCTCTACCTGGACACTTGCATCGAGCCTTGGCCTGGACGCTATACCGATTCCACGGCATCGCTTTCACAACGTTCCAACTATGCCTTGCGCGAGGAAATCCTGGCCTACCGCCTGGACAAGCGCAACGACCCGACCGCCGTGCTCACGCACGGTGCCAATCCCGGCCTTGCATCAATTTTCGTCAAGCAGGCCTTGCAGAATATTGCGGCAGATAATGGCCTGATTATTGAAAAACCTACCTGCTATGAAGAATGGGCCGAACTGGCCCGCACCCTCGATATCAAGGTTATTCATATTGCCGAGCGCGATACGCAAATAGCCGACAAGCGCAAGCGGCGCGATGAATTCGTGAATACATGGTCGGTGTCGGGCTTCTTGAGCGAGGGACTGCAACCCGCCGAACTAGGGTGGGGGAGCCATGAAAAGCATTTTCCCGAGGATGGTGGCCGGCATGGGTTTGGGTCCGATGCAGCCATTTATCTGAATCGCCCGGGTGTTGGCACCCAAGTGCGCAGTTGGACACCGCTGGAGGGCAGTTACCATGGCTTTCTCGTTACGCATGGCGAATCGATTTCTATTGCCGATCATCTGACCTTGCGAGAAAACGGAGAGATTGTTTACCGCCCCACTGTGCACTATGCCTACCATCCCTGCGACGACGCAGTACTTTCGCTCCACGAGCTGGCGGGGAGAAACTGGCAACCTCAGCGTGGCAAGCGAATTCTGCGTGAGGAAATCATAGAGGGCGTGGACGAGCTGGGGGTGCTGCTGATGGGCAACAGCAAAGGCGTCTATTGGTATGGCTCGCGCTTGAGTATCGAGCAAGCGCGCAAACTGGTACCGCATAACACTGCGACCAGCTTGCAGGTAGTCGCGGGCGTGCTGGGCGGAATGGTGTGGGCGATCAAAAACCCGGATGCCGGAGCAGTCGAGCCCGACGATATCGATTACGAAGCAGTACTGGACATCGCAAAACCTTATCTCGGCGAGATCGTCGGCGTGTACGACGACTGGACGCCACTTTGCAACCGCAGCCCATTATTCAGTGAACCCATGGATTCGGAAGACCCATGGCAATTCGTCAATTTTCGGGTGAGCTGAATCTAGATATCACTTTAAATATTTTATTTAAGTAAATGTTACTTAAAAAAGAACTTGGCCTGATCGAGAATTCCTACTACGAGGCAAGCGTAGTTCGCCCGCCGTCTTCACCCGCGCTTTCCGAGCACGTGAGTTGCGACGTCTGTGTCGTCGGGGCCGGCTATGCCGGAATATCGGCGGCATTGGAATTGGCTGAGCGCGGTTATTCGGTCGTGCTGCTCGAAGCCCAGCGGGCTGGCTGGGGAGCCTCGGGAAGAAACGGCGGGCAAGCAATCGTAGGCTTCGGCCATGCCGGAGAATGCGCCATCGAAAAACAGTTTTCGCCCGCAGAAGCGAGGCAAGCCTGGGATATCACGGTTGAAGGCCTGGCATTGCTGCGTCAGCGCATCGATCGTTACGCCATCGATTGCGACTACGCACCGGGCTACCTGAACCTGTCCGTTCGCGAAAAAAAATCTCGCATGCTTGAAAAGTGGGCACGGCATGTCATGCAGGTTTATGAGTATCCATTGCAACTTATTGGTCCGAATGAGATTTCGGACTGGATTGCCAGCGAACGGTTTCATTCCGGTGTGTACGATGCCAACTCCGGACACCTGCATCCATTGAAGTATTGCCTCGGTCTGGCCGCTGCCGCGCGCAAAGCCGGCGTACTGGTTCTTGAAAACTCGCCTGTATACGTCATCCAGCGGGGAGAGAGGCCGGTCGTCAAAACCGCGCAGGGCGAAGTGACCTGCCGGTTTGCAGTGCTGGCCGGAAATGTCTATCTCGGCGAATACGGCGATGAAGTGGCGCCCGAGTTGACCGCCAGCATCATGCCGGTTGGTACCTACATGATTGCGACCATGCCCATGGAAAAGGCTCGTGCCGATGCATTGATGCCGCACCGTGCCGCCGTATCCGACACCAATTTCGTGCTCGATTATTTTCGGCTGAGCGCCGATCATCGATTGCTATTTGGTGCGGGCGATAGCTATAACGGCAGCACTCCCCGCAATCTGATCGAACGAATCAGGAATCGCATGGTGGATGTATTCCCGCAGCTGCGGGATTTATCCATCGAATATGCCTGGGGAGGATTCGTGGATTTAACCATGAACCAGGCTCCGGCTTTTGGCCGTCTGCAACGAAATATCTATTATCTCCATGGTTTCTCGGGCCATGGTCTGGCATTGACCGGCATGGCAGGAAAACTGGTAGCGGAAACGATTGCGGGCCAGGCAGAACGCTTCGATCTTTTTACGCGCATCCGGCATTTGCCATTCCCCGGAGGAAAACTCATGCGGACGCCCGCATTGATGCTCGGTATGTGGTATTACCGCTTGCGGGACATGCTATGAAACGTTATCGGCACATGCCTGCACGATAAATTTATTCAGTGTCGCCCACGGTATCCGGGCGCCCATAATGAATGATGGCCAGAAAACGTATCGGCATCTGGATCAATTTTTCAGGGCGATGCGGCAATTCCCCACGGAAGGTCAGCGAGTCGCCGGGCTCCAGCACGAAGGATTCGCCTCCCACGCTATATTCAACCACGCCTTCCAGCATGTAGATGAACTCGGTTCCGGGATGCTCAAAAGGCGGAAACTCCTCGTTCTGTTCCTCCAGCGCAACCAGGAAAGGTTCAAAGATCTTCTGCGGCCCCTGGTCGTAGGCCAGTAACTGATAGGTATGTCCGCAACGGGTACCTCTGCGCACGACTTCCATCCCCTGGCCGTTCTTGACGAACTGCGCGCCGCCCGACGGTGCGTTGTAGTCGCGGAAGAGGCGTGAGAGGGTCACGCCGAGCGAGTTGGCCAATTGCTCCAGGGTATCAAGGCTGGTGGATGCCAGGCCATTTTCAATCTTGCTTAACATCCCGCGGCTGATGCCTGCACGTTGCGAAATTTCGGCAATCGTCAGGCCGTGCTGCTGCCTGAGCTGGCGGATCGTATATCCGAGATAGGCATCGAGCGTATTGCCGGCAAGGGCAGCATTGGAAGGGATGGTCTGAAGCGAGGTTGTCATGGGTCTAACCTTAAAATACGTAACGGCCTAATTCTACACAAAAAATTCACTTGCTCCCATCTTATGTTTCATTTTATTTAAAAATGTTTCACAAATTGTATTGACACCCGATTTTGGTTATGGATAAATAGCACCTAATGTTTCATGTCATTAAATTAAGTTGATTGGTCGTGCGCTTGGTTTTATGGCAAATTGAAGAAAAAATACCTCAATATAGGAAACGGCAATGCCACTAAGACTGCTTAAATACGCAATGAGCCGGGAACACCCGGCGCCGCGTTTTTTCCGGGCCTGTGAAACGCCCAAGAAAAGTTACGATGCTGTGATTATTGGCGGGGGCGGTCATGGGTTAGCCGCAGCGTATTACCTCGCTCGTGATCACGGCATCACCAATGTCGCAGTGCTGGAGCGCGGCTACATCGGCGGCGGCAACACCGGCCGCAACACCACGATCGTTCGCTCCAACTATCTCACACCCGAAGGCGTGAATTTCTACAACGCCAGCGTCAAGCTTTTCGAGGATCTCTCGCATGACCTCGACCTCAATCTCTTCTATTCGACCCGCGGTCACTTCACCCTTGCCCATACCGAATCCGCCATGCGCACCATGCGCTGGCGGGCAGAGGTAAACAAGCATGTCGGCGTGGAAAGCTATGTCGTCGGTCCGGATGAAATCTCGAAGGCCTGCCCGCAACTGGATATCAGCTGCAGCGGACAGGCGCCCATCCTCGGCGCGCTGTACCACGCACCGGGCTCGGTAGCACGTCACGATGCGGTCGCCTGGGGTTACGCACGCGGTGCGGACCACATGGGCGTGGAGATTTTCCAGAGCACCGAAGTCACGGGTATCGATGTGCAAGGCGGCAAGGTCAAGGGCGTGCAGACCAACCGCGGTTACATCTCTACTAATAAGGTGTTGTCTGCCGTAGCCGGGTTCACTCCTCGCGTGTGCAAGATGGTGGACGTCCAGACGCCTATCATCATCCAGCCGCTCCAGGCATGCGTGAGCGAACCGATGAAGCCCTGGCTGGACACCATTCTGGTTTCAGGCAGCCTGCACGTGTATGTCAGCCAATCCTCCCGCGGTGAACTGGTGATGGGCTCTTCGCTCGATCCGTATGAAGTCCACTCGACGCGTTCGTCGCTGGATTTCGTCGAGGGGCTGACGACGCATATCCTGGATATGTTCCCTTTCCTTTCCAACGTCAAGGTTGTGCGGCAGTGGGCCGGCATGGCCGATATCACGCCCGACTTCGCGCCCATCATGGGCAAGACGCCGGTGGAAGGTTTCTACCTCGATGCCGGCTGGGGAACCTGGGGCTTCAAGGCCACGCCGATCAGCGGCAAGACCATGGCCGAGACGATCGCCAATGATCGCGCGCCGGATCTGATTAATTCCTTCCGCCTGTCGCGTTTCGAAGAGTACGAGCTGACCGGGGAAAAGGGTGCGGCTTCGGTCGGTCACTAAGCAAGGGATACAGCCATGAAATTACTGAAATGTCCGATGAATGGAGTACGCCCGCTGAGCGAGTTCGTGTTCGGCGGAGAAGTTCGCGAAATGCCGGATCCGAATACCTGTAGCGACAAGGAATGGGCGACTTATGTGCACCATCGCAACGGTGCGCCTGGAATGAAAAAAGAGTGGTGGTACCACGGCCCCAGCGGCACCTGGTTCATCGCCGAAAGAAACACGATGACCGACGAGGTGGCGCGTACTTACCTTTACGGCCAGGAGGACAAGCAATGAGCATGCGGTTACCGAAACAACCCGGCGAGTGGATCAATCGCAGCAAACCGGTCAAGTTCACCTTCGAAGGCAACACCTATGAAGGCTTCGAGGGCGACAGCATCAGCAGCGCGCTGTGGTCCAACAACGAGCGCGTACTCGGCCGCAGCTTCAAGTATCACCGCCCACGCGGCGTGCTGAGCCTTGCCAACCATGACATCAACGTCATGGTTACCGACGGCGTGGATACCAATATGCGCGGCGACGTGGTGGCCCTGAAAAACAACATGCAGCTGATGGCGGTGAACACCGACGGCGGCGTAAAGCACGACAAGAACCGCTACATCGACAAGATGGCCAAGGTGCTGCCGGTCGGCTTTTACTACAAGGCATTCCATACCCCGCGCAAGCTCTTTCCCTTCTGGGAAAACATCATCCGCAAGGCGGCGGGCCTGGGCGTGGTCAATTTCAACTACCCGCGCATCCTCAAGCGCAAGATCAACCGTCATTGCGACCTCTTGGTAATCGGTGCCGGACCTGCCGGCCTGACGGCGGCTATCGTTGCCGCACGCTGCGGGCTCGAAGTCGTCATCGTCGATGAAAACGCGCAGCCGGGCGGCAGCCTGACATACGACCGCGCAGGCTCCACGGAAGCTGCGACGCAATTGCAGGAACTGATACTGCAACTGCAGAAGCAGCCGAACATCACGCTGATCGCCGGCGCTTACGCGGCAGGCTACTACAACGACCATCTGATCCCCATTGTGGGCGCCGACGGCATTATCAAAGTGCGCGCCAAGGCTGTGATCGTCGCCAGCGGCGTGTTCGAGCAACCGCCGGTGTTCCGCAACAACGACTTGCCGGGCGTGATGATGGGCTCGGCCGCGCAGCGCCTGATCCATCGTTATGCGGTGAAGCCTTTCAACAACGGCGTTGTCGTCACTGCCAACAGCCACGGCTACCGCGTTGCGCTGGATCTGCTGCAGGCCGGCTGCAAGGTGACCGCCCTTGTCGATATGCGAGCCAGCGGCGAGCCGGGCGAACTGGCCACCGAAGTGGCGCGCAAGGGGATTCCGGTGCGCAAGGGCAGCTGCGTTTATGAAGTGCAGCCAACATCCGGCAACCTCGGCGTCAAAGGCGTGGTGATTTGCGCCTACAACGAAACCGCCAGCACTGCCGACCCTTCCACGGCGGAAACCATCGAGTGCGATGGCGTAGCGATGAGCGCCGGATGGGCACCCGCCGCCGCGCTGCTGTATCAGGCCGGCACGGCCATGCGCTACGACGAAACCCTGCATCAATTCGTCCCGGCACGTCTGCCCAACGGTGTTTTCGCTGCAGGCAAGGTCAACGGGGTTTACGGACTCGAAGAACGCATGCATGACGGCGCCCGTGCCGTTTCGGACGTGCTGCGTCATCTCGGCAAGGATAGCCCGAATGTCGATGTCGCATCGCACAACGGCCCCTCGCCCAGCCATCCTTATCCGATCGTGCCGCACCCGGATGCCAAGAACTTCGTCGATTTCGACGAAGACTTGCAGGTCAAGGATTTCATCAATGCCGCCAAGGAAGGCTTCGACAACATCGAGTTGATGAAACGCTTTACCACCGTCGGCATGGGCCCCAGCCAGGGCAAGCATTCCAACATGAATGCCATCCGTATTCTGGCCAGGATCCGCAGCTTGCCGGTAGACAAGATCGGGACCACCACGGCACGGCCGTTTTTCCACCCGACACCGATCGGTCACCTCGGCGGCCGCGGATTCCATCCGCATCGCCTGACCTCCATCCATGGCTGGCACAAGGCAGCGGGTGCGGTGTTCAGTGAAGGCGGTGTCTGGGTCCGTCCGGCTTACTACGCCGTACCCGGCAAGGCAGTGAGCGAGATCGTGCAGGATGAAGCGATGTCCGTGCGCCTCTCGGCAGGCATGATCGATGCCGGCACCCTGGGCAAGATCGAAGTCTGCGGACCGGACGCTTCACAGTTTCTGGAGCGCTTCTACAGCGGAAGTTTCGCCAGCCAGAAGGTCGGTGACATGCGCTTCGCACTGTTGCTCGACGAGTCGGGCGTGGTGGTCGACGACGGCGTGGCAGCACGGCTGGGTGACGAGAAATTCTACGTCTCCACCAACACCGCCAACGCGGCCACGGTGTACCGCGAAATGCAGCGCTGGCTGCAACGCTGGCAACTGAATGTCGGCCTGATCAACGTGACCGGTGCCTATGGCGCGATCAACCTGGCCGGGCCGAATTCTCGCAGCATCCTGGCGAAGCTGACGGCACTCGACATCTCGGACAAGGCTTTCCCGGCCTCTCAGGTTCGCGAGGCGGAAGTTGCAGGGGTTCCGTCACGCATCCTGCGCGTGAACTTCGTCTCCGATCTGGCATTCGAGATCCACGTTCCGGCTGCGCAAGCCCGCCATGTGTGGGAAGCGCTGGTGGAGGCGGGGAAAGATGAAGGGTTACGGCCGTTCGGCACGGATGCGCAGCGCCTGTTGCGTCTGGAGATGGGCAACCATCTGGTGAGCCACGATACCGACGGTCTCACGAATCCCTACGAAATCGGCGCCGAATGGGCGCTCAAGATGGGCAAGGCCTTCTTCATCGGTCAACGCAGCCTCAAGATCATCGCCAAGCGGCCGGTCACGAAGCGTCTGGTGCCTTTCGTACTGGATGCGAACTACAGCGGAGAAATGCCGCAGGAATGCAATCTGGTGATCGACGATGATGGCGAGATCAAGGGCCGCGCCACCAGCGTCGCCTTCAGCCGCTCGGTCGGTCGCGTCATCGGTTTCGCTTACGTCGATCCGGACAGCACTTCTCCGGGCTCCGAGTTCCGCATTCGCACCGATGGCGGCGCGATGGTCAAGGCAACGGTCGTGAAAACGCCGTTCATCAAGAGCCACAAAGGAGATCAGGAATGAGTACGGTAACCCGCCAAACACCGCTTGCCTATGCGCAGCAAAGGCTGGCGCCCAAGATGACGGTGCTGAACGGCATGGAGGTCGCTATTGAATACACCAGTGCCGAACTTGAGCACAAGCGCAAGGCCACCCTGGGCATTTGCGATGTGAGCTGCTTCCCGCGTTTTGGCGTGAAGGGGCTGAATGTGGTGCAGTGGCTGAAGGAAAAGAAAGTGGAGATTCCGCCGCAGGCAAACTCCTGGGTGAAGCAGGGCGAGACCCTGGTGCTGCGGTTGGGCCTCAACGAATTCCTGCTGGAAGACCAGCTCGACGGCAAGGCTTGCGCAGCGCTCTGCGACGCGACCCAGCCGAAGGCCTACGGCCTTTACAAGGTGCAGCGCAACGATACCGCGCTGATCCTGAGTGGCAGCCACGTGCAGGAACTTTTTTCGGAAGTGTGCGCGATCGATCTGCGCGATGCGGCGCTTCTGCCCAACACGGTTGTAATGACGCAGATGGCTGGCATTTCGGTCACTCTTCTGCGCCAGGAATTCAATGGCGAGAATGTCTATCGCCTGTGGTGCGACGGCACGTACGGACCTTATATCTGGGACACGCTGTTGGAAATTGCGGAGGAGCTGGGCGGCGGCGCCGTCGGCCTCTCTTGCCACTACAAGGAAATGCTTTGACACGCTGTATCTAATTTTTAGGGAGATATGATGAAAACGTTGGCGGAAGCAAAGAAGTTCCTGCAGGAAAATGGCGTCAAGTACGTGCTGGCCCAGTTTGTCGATATTCATGGCGTAGCCAAGGTCAAGTCGGTGCCGGCCGACCATTTTGAGGATATTCTCAAGAATGGTGCGGGCTTTGCCGGCGGCGCCATCTGCGGCATGGGCATTACCCCAAACGGCCCGGATTACATGGCCAAAGGCGATCTGTCGACGCTGAGCCTGATGCCCTGGCAGCCCGGTTATGCCAAGATCATCTGCGACGGTCATGTCCTCGGCAAGCCCTACGACTTCGACCCGCGCGTGGTGCTGAAGAAGCAAGTGGAGCGCCTCAAGGAAAAGGGCTGGATCATGTACACCGGCCTCGAACCTGAGTTCTCCTTGCTGAAAAAGGACGAAAACGGTCACATCCACCCGTTCGACGACTCCGATACTCTGCAAAAACCCTGCTACGACTACAAGGGCATCACCCGCCAGAGCGCTTTCCTGGAAAAGCTTACGGAATCCCTGATTGCTGTCGGCCTGGATGTGTATCAGATCGACCACGAGGACGCCAACGGCCAGTTCGAGATCAACTACACCTACGCCGACTGCCTGAAGAGCGCCGACGACTACATCATGTTCAAGATGGCAGCGAGCGAGATTGCCAACGATATGGGCATGATCTGTTCCTACATGCCCAAGCCATTCAGCAATCGCCCGGGCAACGGCATGCACCTGCATATTTCCATCGGTGACGGCAAACAGAACCTGTTCCATGACGACAACGATCCGACCGGCCACGGCCTGACCAAGCTCGCCTACCACTTCATGGCTGGCTTGCTGGCACACGCCCCGGCGATCTGCGCCTTGGCCGCTCCGACCGTGAATTCCTACAAACGTCTGGTGGTCGGCCGTTCGCTGACCGGCGCCACCTGGGCTCCGGCGTATATCACCTACGGCAACAACAACCGTTCCACCATGGTGCGGATTCCCTACGGCCGCATCGAAATGCGTCTGCCGGATGGTGCCTGCAACCCCTATCTCGCCACTGCAGCCATCATCGCCGCAGGACTGGATGGCGTGGAACGCAAACTGGATCCGGGCCAGGGCCATGAAACCAACCTGTACGACCTCAGCCCGGCCGAACTGGCAGAGAAGGGGATCGACATCCTGCCGCAGAACCTGCACGAAGCCCTGAAGGCACTGGAAGCAGACCAGGTGGTACGCGATGCACTGGGCGAAGGCCTGACGGAAGAGTTCCTGAAGCTGAAGCACATGGAATGGGTGGAATACATGCGTCATGTATCCGATTGGGAAATTAATCGATATGTCGAATTTTATTGAGATCGCCTGATAACAGGTTTTAGAAGGAGTTAATCATGTGTGGAATTGTTGGATTACTGGTGAAGAACCAGAAAATGCGTGCCGATATCGGCAAGCTGATGCTGCCGATGCTGATCGGCATGACCGAACGCGGCCCGGATTCTGCCGGTCTGGCGATTTTCGGTGACAAGGTAGCGGACAACGAGCGCAAGTTCTGTCTGTATACCCCCGATCTGGTGTTCGACTGGCAAAAGCTGGAGCGTGACTTCGCCGCCCATTTCGGCACCAAGGACAAGGTTGAGCAGAACGCCAACCACGTCATCCTCAAGACGACGGTAGCCCCCGACTCGGTCAAGGAGTGGCTGAAGGAAGCCTATCCGCGCCTCAGCCTGCTGTGCGTCGGTCAACTGATGGACATGTACAAGGATACCGGCACGCCGGCGCAAGTGGCCGCACGTTACGGTTTCCAGAATCTGTCCGGCAGCCATCTGGTGGGCCATACCCGCATGGCGACCGAATCTGCCGTGACCCCGGCGCACGCCCACCCGTTCACCGCGGGTGAAGACTGGTGCCTGGTGCACAACGGCTCCCTGTCCAACCCCAACAGCATCCGCCGCATGCTGGAACACGAAGGCATCGCCTTCGAGACCGACAACGACACCGAAGCGGCTTGCCGTTTCCTGGAGTGGCGCATGCGCGAGGGCGACGACCTGAAGACCGCGCTGAACAAGGGCTTCGACGAACTGGACGGCTTCTTCACGCTGCTGATGGGCACCAAGGACCAGCTCGCGCTGGTACGCGACCCCTTCGCCTGCAAGCCGGCCATCGTGGCCGAGCACGACGACTACGTGGCGATTGCTTCCGAGTACCGCTCGCTGGCGCACCTGCCGGATGTGAAGAACGCCAATCTTTACGAACCGATGCCTGAGGAACTTTACATATGGAAAGTCTAGACCTTCACAAGATCACCGTGCGGGAACTCAACCAGTACCTGCACAAGGAACTGCCGAGCAAAAACGGCGTGAAAAAACTGGAAATCCTTAATCCGGACGGCATGCATAGCATTGCCGCAGGGATGGATGCCCCGGTCGATATCGACATCAAGGGCCATGGCGGCTACTACGTCGGCGGCATGAACAAGCACGCCAATATCACGGTGCACGGCAACGTGGGCTGGGGCGTCGCGGAAAACATGATGTCCGGCACGGTGCGCGTCAAGGGCTTCGCGTCTTCCGCCGCCGGCGCGACCGGTCGCGGGGGCACGCTGATCATCGAGGGTGACACCAGCCTGCGCTGCGGCATCTCGATGAAAGGCATCGACATCGTCGTCGGCGGCAGCATCGGCAACTTCTCCGGCTTCATGGCGCAAGCCGGCCGCATGGTGATCTGCGGCGATGCCGGCGACGGCCTCGGCGACTCCATGTACGAAGCAGTGTTCTACGTGCGCGGCAAGATCAAGTCACTGGGCGCGGATGCGCAGGAAGAACCGATGACGGACGCCGACTACGCGGCGGTTCAGGAACTGCTGGATCGCGCTGGTTTCAAGCACAGCCCGAAGGAATTCAAGCGGGTGGCTGGCGCCAAGAAACTCTATAACTGGAACGCAGACGCGAACCAGGAATACTGATACAGGGATACGAGTCATGACCAAAAAATTAGTACTGGAAGAAAGCGCTGGCTTTGACCAGAAAGTGATCGAGTACGTGCACCGCGCTTCGGCGACGGGGCTGTACGAGATTCGCGGCATGGGCGCCAAGCGCCATCTGCCGTCCTTCGACGACCTCGTGTTCCTGGCCGGTTCCGCCTCGCGCTACCCGCTGGAAGGCTACCGCGAAAAGTGC
>Ga0066486_1000220_pt1 | contig 17587 bp, 40 predicted proteins | sample LakWasM128_HOW14_2_FD_59591 | JGI IMG/M metagenome (GOLD analysis project Ga0066486, IMG submission 59591) | Freshwater sediment methanotrophic microbial communities from Lake Washington under simulated oxygen tension - Sediment Metagenome 128_HOW14 | ecosystem: Environmental > Aquatic >... | reverse complement strand
ACAAATTTTAACTACAAGTCTTACAAATAGTAGATTACTTAAACATATCACCGATTACACCCAACTCTTCCTCATCATAAACTGCCTGGTCGGAGGTCGCCTGACTTAAACTAGCAACTGTAGGTTTCTCTATAGGCACAACCTGTACGAGCTCATTTTCTGAAAAAGTCGGTTTTATTGACTGAGTGCCTAAACTAAAGCCGCTACTCTCAACTAACACACCTGTAGAAGCCAGGTTAATCAAACGACGTGCTCTAGACTCCTTAGATATTGCGGAGAGTAGTTTATGTAGAGCAGGATCTTTGTCAGGGTGTACCTTGATATTTAGGCGAATAACCTCGTTATTATCCATGGTTTACCTATCAAGCCGCTATTATAGCTTTGCGAGCAGCCACTTGTTGCTGAAGCATCGCACGTTCACCAGCCATTTGGAAGCCGATAACGTTAGCATAGACAGAATTGCTTGTTGTTGTAATGTTGTGTTTTGTGAACTTATTTTCAATCGCTTTTTTGAAAAACCTAGCACCGCCACCAACTAGCATGATGTTATCAATGTCTGCGCCATCACCTACAGAGTTTGATAGCGCATCTACTGATTGATTGATAACCGGTGTAGCATGAGAGATGTATTTATCTAGATCAATATCTTTTGAAAATACACGTGGTGTTTTATTGTGACGGATAGCATCATCTAAAATTTTAAATATAGTCTCGTCATTTGACCCGTGCTCTTTCGCAATCGCTTTAGCCATAGCTTTAATAATTTCAGACATAGCTTTCGTTGTGCCACCACTCCGCGAATCGCTGCCTTTCATATTATTTACTAGCAGCCAATCAAAGGTATACATGCCAGGATCGATAATTAGATTTGATTGTGATTTTACTACTTGGAATGAAAGGTTCTCTGGCTCATCTGGAGAGTACATAAAGTTAAAAAATGCACCAAGTGGCTGTTCAAATACTTTAACTTCTTTGATTTCAACTTTCCGGCCAAAAGGTAATACATGATGACCTTTTAGTTTTTCAATTAAGAAATCTTTATGTTCTTTCATGTTGTTCACCGGCAGGCCTACGACCAACAAATCGATATGGTCATCCTCTAGATCAACAAACATGTAATGTAATGCACCAATTACGCGAGCCATGTAACCATCGCTACGCACAAACTTAGTATCAAGAATTGAAGAAATGTCATTGGCGCCTTGAGCTTGTGCAACATCATGACCAACTTCATAAGATGTACCATTAACATTAACTACGACTGTATCTCGTTTCTTTAATGTGCCTTCACCAATGCTACTGCCAGAAGATGCAGGAGAGCGGGAAGGGAACATATCACAAATTACGGGCTTCTCCATTGAGTCATGTCTGCGAACAAATTTCACGTTGCCATAACCTACATCTAATGCTCTAACTATCTTGTCACTCATATATAAATTTCCCTTTTAGTGAATAAATTACAGGGAAATTCTATATTTTTAGGTGTTAGCGAATAGTTAAAAATGACATGCGTTTTAAGTGTTTATATTTTGCTAGTCTTTCGAAGTCATAAAGAAGTCCGAAAGGCGTCTGTGTTGTGAAGGGCGTGTTGGTGAGTGGCGTTACTGCGTCCTTTTGAAGTTCTACAGGAGTCCGTTAGGACATAATTTGGCGGAAATAAAGGGCGGTGAATAATATTAATAAATAGCCTGTCTTTTAGCGTCCTTTTGAAGTCCAAATGAACACCACTTAATAAACGTAACTTATTAATATCTATGGATAATATCCTCTAAAAGAGTACATAAATCAAGATTTTTATCAAAAAAATAGTGAACATTTAGACACAGAGGGAAAGCCGCCCCCTGTAATCATGCGCGTCCCATCAGTATTTTAGATATAGATAGGGTACAGATTTAAAAGTCTACGCTTGACATTTGCGAAAACAATAGATTACTATTCAGTCGTCTTGTGTTCTTAACAGGACATCGCCAGCAGAAAGCGATTAAAAAGATTTCAGCATTTAATCAAAAGTCCTTGTAGGAATGCCTCAGCACTCAATGCGAGTGGGATTCATATCCTTATAGGATGCTCGTCCAGTACGACACCCCGTAGTAAACCGGAACCAATCGTTCCACCCAAGGGCACCATCTGCCCAGCCAAACCGCAATATCTACCCAAGACTAGTCGTAATCCTTATGAGCTAGTCTTAGCTGTATCCGTACATTTAGTAATTCAAAGCCCCGCGTCTTAACAGAAGTATTTAAGCCGTGTTGATGGTAGAGAAAGAACGATTACTGGATACGTCACGCCTTGATGATAAGTCAAGGGAATGGAGTGACAAGCGAAAGGGACTAGCGCATCTGATTTGCACTAGCGTCTTATAGATATATGCACTGCAGTAGAAGTACCCAACGATAGCGAAGTACAGTAGTACGGTTTCACTGATCCATCTCCAGTTAGATGTAACCCTAATAGGCACAGCGTCTGTTAGAGAAGGTGAAACGAACAGGCAATTTAATCACCCCTATGGTAGCAGTAGGGGGTTGGATGATTAATTCGTTGGAAGCAATCAAATATAGTCCTGACACATGCCGAGCATCGGTCAGCCATCCATGATGGAATACCTGCAGATAGAAATGTCCAGCAAGTATTGAACGCCACGTTATTTAAGATAACCCGCTTATCCAAACACCGTCCTATTAAGACCGGACACAAGAACCAATTTAATTAACCTGAAGCATTTCGATACTATTTTGGGAAGTACAGAGATGAACACAACAGACAAGAGCAGCACGGCTGATAACAGTGCATTTAGAGAACCAATAGAAATAAATACAGACAAGACAAGTAATACTAACAATACAACCAAGCAAGCAAGACTAGATGAACTGAAAAGACTCTATGTAGTAAGTAGCCTCTGGACAATCACCATCATCGTCTTGAGTTACTGGGCAAGCAATACCGAAGACATCAGAGTAGACCTACTACTCGCACTAGCAATGCTGATAGGCATACCAATGAGCACATGGACCTATATGGCATTTAGCAAATATAAGGAAGCAATATGAACAGCGTACAGAACAGACAAAAAGGCAGCAGCACACATATGCTCTGGAAAGTAGAGTTAAACAAACTACTCGCTGAACATAAGACCAAGCACGCAATTAAAGACAAGACAGTGAGCACACGTACCAAGGACAACCGTGATGAAGTCCTGTTTAGATGCTTTAAAGAACTCAGAGAACTAGGATACAAACTAGACAACCCACGTAACCTACGAGAAAAACACTTTGAAGCGCTACTCAAGCACTGGATAGAGAAAGGACTATCAGCCTCCACCATGCAAGGAAACGCCAGCGTCCTACGAGTATTCTGCACATGGATTAATCGACCTAACATGATTAAATCACTAGAAACCTATGTGGACGACAAAACACTCGTACGTAGAACACAAGTTGCACAAGTGGATAAATCATGGACAGGAAATGGAATTGACTTTGAAGAAGTCCTGAAGAGAATTGATGCCTACGACGAACGAGCAGGCGTACAACTCCGTGTCATCAAAGCATTCGGACTAAGACGTGAAGAGGCCATCTGCTTCCAACCTATCCGTGCCATGAAATTAGGTGAAGATCAGAACAGCATCTATGTTGAAAAAGGCACTAAGAACGGATTAAAACGTCATGTACCTATTGATAACGACTATCAACGTGAAGTGCTAGCCATCGCAAGCCGTTTAGCACGTACAACAGATGCGCACATTGGCTGGGAAGAATTAAGCCTCAAACAAGCCGTCAAACGTATCGCCAACATCATGCAGAAATTTGGCATTACCAAAAAAGACATGGGCGTAACCCTGCATGGCCTACGTCATGAAAAGATGCATTCTATCTATGAAGAAGTCACAGGCCAGCCATGCCCGGTCAAAGGTGGAAAGAAAGAAGACGTAGATCCTGAGCTAGACATACTCGCACGTAACAAAATGACGCAAGCAGCAGGGCATGCACGACTAGGGATTACCAACGCCTATGCCGGATCACACCATGCGCAATCCAATAAAACGAGCGCACCTGGCAATGCCAACTTGTAAGTAAACCACTGGAAACGCAAATACTTTTGTTATAGCAACACTAAACCACGCATTGCAATTAGTTTAGTAAAAGTTAATGGAGTGTATATATATGAATAACATCATTGAGCAATTAGATAGCTATGTAAACGGTGACAAATCAGGAACGACAAAAATATACAGAGATGCTATAGAAGAAATAAAACTACGCGACAAGACTATCGCAGACTTCAAGCAAGCCACCGCAGCATTAGAACAACAACTTAGTGCAAACAAGCAACATTACGAAAACCTAATGAGACAACACCACGCCAAAGAACAACTAATTTATGGCCAGTTTGATATGGTAGGTAAAATTATCAATAGCCAAGGCATGTACATGGGCAACATCAAAGCAGGACTAGACAATGAAACCGCCTTATTTGCCATTAGAAAGAATAGCTAATATGAATACGACAAAATTAAGCAATGAAGAATTTGATCAATGTCAGCTCAAGACAAGGCTCACCTTTCAAGAATCAGAATCAGCCAGGTTAGTGCTAGTCCATGAAATCACCTCAAAAGAAGCGGCCGGTATTGTTGGCATGCGCGCCAAGAACGACTATCTCAAAGTAGATGACATCGTGCAGCAATTTATCGAGGCACATAAAGAAAATACAAAAAAGTCTAAGCGGAAATACCAGCAAGACATTGGCAATCTAGCCGCCGCAATTTGACAGATAAGCGAACTCAGATAATCTAAATTCAAATGAATCAACCAAAGCGTGATTGAAATGAATTTAGATTTTTCTTTTGAAGAAGTGCAGGGCTTTAAAGATAAGCAAATCAGAACCGGCACAAGATCCATTAAATGGATTGATAGTGATGAATGTTTATATCGGGGCAGGGTAGTACGCAGGTATGACAATGTGCCTAAAGGTTACGGTGGGCGATACAGCGTCACAAATAAAGCACTACGTCATTCATTCAGTAAATTATCTGAAGCCAAAACCTTCATCGACCAGCTGCTAGACACAAAACAATAAATATCATTGGAACCACAATGGAAAACGCAACCAATCAAGAAAAACTAGACAAAGCAATCCAAGCATTAACCAGTGCGCAACAGAACATCGCCAGTAGCCGCGATATGTGTGACGAACATGAAGTATTCGCATGGGCTCAATATCAAAGTGCGATTGATGACTTGACCACATTAAAAGATGAGCTGCAATCGGTTAAATATGGAGTGAACACTCCAAATAAATCAAATGCTGTTAATGGGATGGTGTCACCTGTAAGCCTAGCTAGTGAAACTAGAGTGAACACTCCAATTAATTCATATAGCAATGATGAGAGATACATCGAATTGCGTACATTGATTATAAACGGTTCTGTGATGAAAGATATAGCTGAGTTTGATTCGCTAATCGATTACTCAATCGCTAAAAAACGAAATATCACTAATTAAGCAGATAGATAACATGAGCCGTTTAAAACACGTTGAGTATGAACAATCGAAACTGATAGATCGCATTAAATGGAATTTCAAACCAGATGGCAAAGTCGAGTGTTGCCCGCACTGTGGTAGTGACGAGTTCTACAAAAAACTTACATTTACTGGCAAGTCTGAAGAAAACTTCAGATTCGATGGCGCAATTGCAGATAATGGTTCTATCCATGATGGAGTTAACTACAACTCTCAGAAGACCATATATTGCCGTGATTGCAACAGGAAGCTAGGTGTAGAAGTAAAGGAAAAGTGAATAACATCAATATTAATAGATGGTGAGAATATGGCTTTAACAGTAAAGAAGTTAATAAATAATCTTAAAAAGTTTGACCAAGATGCGTTGGTTGTATGGCAAGACCATGACCAATATCCTAGTGAGATTAATGAATTTGTAGGCAGGGTAATGGATTGTGATGAGTCGTTACTAGAAGCTAGGCAGGATGATTTAATCGCATATGGTAAAACCAACATTATTGTTATTAAGGGGGCATAGTATGCGAATTTCTAAATTCGCCTGGATTCAACGAGCAAGAATGCAATTTGCTAATCGTACTCAAGATTATGAGTATGACTGGCAAGCAAGCGCTGAAGTTTGCTACGACGAAATGTATGCAGATTTTAATGATGATCCTGAAGGCGCTGCAGACGAAGATATGAGTTATTGGGATTAAGTGATGACATCTACAAAACAAATCATATCCGCTTCGCTATCTATGGCTGTCTTAATAGGACGGGATATAAGCAAGACAATGAAAGACTATCACCAGTGGGTTAAGCCTAACCTGCATCCACATGAACGTGGTTACACCGCACCTAATAAATCAAGACACAAAAAGGGTAAACGATAATAAACATGAGCAGGAGAATGTTATATGGGTACATTTGATACAAGAGGTGAACGCGCACTTGATAGTAATATTTGCGACTCAGAACCGAGTGAATTGTCAGAGACAATCCTTGGTATGCTTGAGAGTGCAGGTATTAATTCAGAAATTAACGATGCGATTTGCAAGCTTATTGCAGAAGGTGAGTTAAAAGCAGCAGGAACAAATTACGAGCCTAAAGGGAAGTTAATAGGCAGAAAATGCACCATTTGTACCTGTCAATTAAGTATTGAAGTTGGCGACAATTTAACTCGTTCTCACCCTGATAGCTCGACGGTTGTCTATTGCGAACATTGCGATCATCAGGAAATGCCAACAGATGATGATTTGGAATTTATCAAAGTACAACAAGATTAGTAAACATGACTTACTATTATCCTCATCAAAAATGGCTGGTTTACGATGGATGCGCAATTGAGCAACTACCTAGCGGTGGATTCAAGGCGATTGTGTATGGTTCACCTGCATACCATATGATGGCTTGGGCTGGAGAGAATATACATAAGATTACAATTCAAGGTCAGCCGATGCGTGGGTTTAAAACGGCTACTGATGCACTGGATTTTGTTTGTAATAAATTCAAATCAAATGACGATGCTGAGCAGTGGTGTAAGGCACAGAAGAAAGCAGGCACTTGGCATAGCGGAAACTCTTGGTATTTTATCGACCTCGAGAAAAGAAGTGCCGTGTTGTATAAAACCCCACCTGGAACAAATCTTACTAAGCTAGAAATATTCCTAAAATGATGTGCAGCTCGCTAGCGTATTAAATGGAAAGTATTATTCAGTGTCCTCATATCATACTAAGTGCCGGCAAGGCCGAACACACTTAATGGACATACGGCCGTTAATTTGCAGCCGTATATCAATACTCAGTTGCTTCTCAGATAATTTATCTTTATTATAGTCACTGGTTTAATCAAAACCAGCCGCAGACAAGGCGAATCACTTACGAGTGGATGATGAATTCAAACATTTCTCAGGTATGCCTTTTTAAATAGCGGCTTCTGATAGTCTGCATCAAAAGTTGCTTTAAAAAGGAAACCATCATGAAACACATAGACACAACAGCAACTGCTATTCGCAAAATTAAATCAGAAGCAAAAAAGCTAAAAGTAGAACAAAGCATCACTTTATCTCAGGCCTTGGAGCTTGCAGCTAAGAAAGCTGGTTACGATAATTTACATCACGCTACATGTTGTGCAGCTAACTCAAAAAAGATAACTAAATTTAATGGGCTAGGAAATCTTAAACTAAGATTTTTTGAATATGAAGGAACGGTTAGATTTGAGCTGGATGACGATGATCTACTAGATGAAGTAACAGAAGAGTTGGATGATGTAGTAGATGAAGCTGGGGGTGGTTATGGTGACATGTCAGAAATACCTACTACTGGTTTAAAGAGAATAATTGCAGCATGCGAAATGCTGACTAAACGTGAACCAGCTTTCCTAGATGGTTATGCTCATTGGGTAGGCGCTTTTGTCGCAATAAAAAAGAATAAAGAGGCGGTTGATATCGGCTTGCCAGTATTGGATGCTGCATTCAAATTAGCAGATACATCTCCAAAAAAATATAAATTCTCATACTATGAACTACCTAATAGACCATTCTTCAGGTTAGCGCATAATTTGGTCTTAGCTTACTACGGCAATGGACAGAATGTGGAAGCAAAGAGCTTGGCAGAGAAGATGTACAAGCTATGGCCAAACGATAATATGGGGTTTAGATTCCTATTAGAACCATTAGACAAAGAGTAATTAGGGAGTAAATATGCGGAATCCACCTAAAGCCATGCAATCATTAATCGACCTAGCAGCCAATCATGATACTACGGTCGATGAAATGTTGGCAGCACTAGCAAATACTGATAAGACATTGTTAGAAAAGAATGCCTTTCATGTGTTACAAGCAATACCTGATAAAAATATGCCGAATAACATCATTAAATTTGCTTCAGTCCACTATGTCATGGACCCAGCTTCTTTCGCCATTGCATCAATAGCAAATACAGCTGTCATGGGCAATATGTCTGATAAGGATGCATATTCTGTAGTTTCGTATTTACTCAATAATGGCTGGATGCGTAAAGTGCCTAGTCTGCTTTACTTTGCCTGTGCAAACGGGAAACGTGAGTGTGTAGAATATCTAAATAAACAAGGTTTATACAATTCTCCTGTCGATTGGGACTACTGGCTAAGAGCTATGGATGAATCTCAAGCCTTGCAAATGGCAAAAGTATTGATTGAAATTGTAAAGCCAAGCAGAGAAGATTTACTCGCGCTTAGATTGGCCGCAAAATCAATCACACCTATGACAAGCTTCCTTGATCAGTATTTAGAGTTAAATGCAGTTCAGATTGATAATACTGGTCGCAACAAGCATTAACCTCGCAATTAGTCTATAACGGACACCAAATTTGACATATTAAATAAATCCTTAAGATAGGTTGTACTACAACCTAATCTTAGGGCATTTATGAATATTCAATATCTCACATTAACTGGCGCTGATCACAACATCGACCCAGTAGATCTCGTAAAACTATCCCAACAATATCCATTTGCGGAAATTCAAGCATGCGCGTCATAGAAACGGTATCAGTCGATGTAGATTTAGATGAAGTGTATTCAATGTGTACGCCGATAGATCGCAGAAAGTGTTTAAAAGAAATCCGTTCATTTGTGGCTATGATGCTGAGAAATAGGGCAGAAGATCCTAATGGTGGTTGGTTATTTCCTGACGCTTGTTTAATTGCCGGTAATCTAATCCAAGAAAAGCTAGCTACAGGACAAATTGATGATGAACTAGATGAGTAAAATTGCCAAAAATGAATAGTATGCAAAGATCAGTCATCTTAGATATTTAACGTCATTAAAATGAAGAGAGCAATCAACAATGAGTAACCTACCAATGGAAACAAACCTAGTCTTAGCCAAATACACAAAACCAACTTGGTTCATAGATGGGGGTAATAGAGGTGAGCCTACTTACAAGTTTAAGCATCTAGGTCATGTTGGGACGGTGGTAAGAGGTGATGGCTATTATGTGGCAGAGTTAGATTACTCAGGTAGGCTAGGCATCGAATCTGTTGATGAAGCTAAAAAATTAGTTGAAACATGGCTAGAAAAATTAATCAAAAGTCGTATTGAAACAGCACAAGCCTGGTTATCTCAATACACCACAACACAAGAGAACTTATTAGAGAGTCCTGTTAGTACACCTGACGTAGCTACACCTGCAGGTGTTCGTGAGTTCAAAGGTTCTATCCGTACCAGCATAGATGGCTCTCAATGTGCATTTGAGTTTGAAGTGGATGCGAATGCAACAGATGAAGAGATTGAGCAAGTTGCAAGAGAAAGCGCGTTTGATAACATTGAGTGGAGCTACAAGGAAGTCATTGTAGAGCATGATATGGCACATAACGGTCAGAGTAAGGTTTAGCCGACATTGTCTGATTCATTAACCAAAATGATAGTTTAAGTGATGGAATTACCTAAAAGTCTATTAGCGCCATACCTACCGCCAAAACGTAAGCCTATCTCAAAAGATGATAGGAAGCTTGTTAAAGCTAAATGTAATGGTAGATGTGCATACTGCGGTATTGAACTTGGTGATAAGTTCCATGTAGATCATATCGACTCATATTACCGTGGTGGTAAATGCAAGTTAGATAACTACTTTCCTGCATGCGCTAAGTGCAATAGTTACAAGCTCACATACACTATTGAAGAGTTCAGGCTTTTAATTTCAAGGCAGCTAGAGTTAGCACATAGAAACTCTGTTAATTACCGTACCGCGTTGAGATTTGGTTTAATTACGGAAAATATAAAGCCAGTTGTTTTCTATTTTGAGACAATTGGCATCAAGGAACCGATAAATGAATAATGCCAATAATAAAAGCACAGATATGTTACTTGTTAAGGTAAGAGACTTACCTAAAAGAGATGAACATATCTTTACGAGGGTATTTGATGGCAAGCTTAAATGCAGTCAAATAGATCTAAATTCGATTCAAAAAGCCTGTGAAGATGCGATAGCACCAATTGGAAATATGTCTGAAGCTCCAGTGCTAAACGCAATGAAGAAAGGCATGGCGTTCCAAAGTGCAATTTGTCCACATGAATTATTGGCGCTTGTTAAAGAGTTGTCTGCATTACGCACACTCATTGATAACGCTACTATTGCTAGTGGCGAACCAGTCGGTGAAATTAGATGGATAAAGCACCTGGAGAATGTCCAATCTGAATTTCACTACTTTGGGTGGAAAGATGGTAAACAACTACCAGTAGGAACCGAGCTATTCACCACAGCACAACCCATTGCACCAGGTTCAGAATGCACCGAAACATTGGTAGAAGCAGAGTTAGATAACAAGAATACGTCTAAGTATAAAACCACAACAGATGAAAAAAATGATGTTATTGAATTATTCACTAACTTCATAAAAGCGCTACCAGATGACACTGTCGGTGCTGCGGATGTGCTTAACCAGGCTGAGTTAATTTTGAATATACCAAAAGGACTGGCGTATAAGAGTAATCGGGAGCGCATCGGGCTTTTCCGTTCAACGCTAAAAGCAATGATTCATACTTATGATGATCATGAGATTCGTTCTGTAGCAAAAGAAGCTGTGCATCGCGATGACAAGTTTGAAGAATATGAACTGAAACTAATTAGTAAAAGTTAAAAATAATATGGATGACAAACAATTAATTGAAATGGCAGCTAAGGCTAGTTTTTATAGCTTGAGTGATGAGGCCAAAACAAAGGCATTGGCTGAATGTAATGCAAACCCTACGCGGGAGATTACATGGAATCCACTCATAAATGATGGCGATGCTCACCGTCTAGCAGTGACATTAAAGCTTACGATTGATCATGGGTACGATATGGTATTTGTTAACCTGACAACCCATAGCTTTGATGAAGCGGTAGAGGCGCAGGAGTCTTATAATGGCGATGAGTTTGCTACAACTCGTCGCTCCATTGTTCAAGAGACCTATAACGAAGATGCGTTTGCAGCAACTCGTCGCGCTATTGTTCGTGCAGCAGCTATTATTGGAAGAAACATTTAAGTGTCCTATGAATAACAAGCTAATCAATAATCCATGGAGTCCCATCAACACTGCCAAATTAACAGATGATCTAATCTGGCTATATGACGGTGTAGATACAATAGATGGGCCTAGACTACTTACGGCTGATGATTATGATAAATGGCTATACTGGGCTGAATGTACAAGCCCAGCCACAAATTTAGTCGATATCAATTCAACATCTGAAAATACTAATAGTAAGCTGGCCAACACCACAGATATGCCGACAGAGATGGTTTCTGCCATTGTCCGGGCTTATTGGCGTCGCATCCATAAATTCTCCTCACAAGAAGAGTTACCAACGCCATTACCGACTAAACATGAATGTGCCATGCGCACCGCTTTAATGTGGCTAGGTAAGTCATATGTACCACCAAACGCCATCAATAGTAATTTTGAAGATGAATTAGCTGAAGCTGATCGTCGTGCGGGTGCTGCAGAACGCCGGTTAGCTGTTTGTAATGACAAAATCATGAAAAACGATGCCTGGTTAGCTAAACTAAAAGACGACTGGGGTGTTGATGGCAATGTCTCATTTGATGTGATTTGGGCTGAAGCCTTAGCGTTTAAGCGCGAGGCGTTGGCTAAAAACGAGAAGTAGCGGTAGCTGGCGTTATTTCCACCAAAACCATTCAGTAACCAAAAAGGGTACTCATGATGAGTGAACCAAGCGAAGCATTAAAATTTAATAAAAAACACTTGAAGTTACTACTAATCTTACAGATTATTTGCTTTTTGGTTGCTATAGTATTCGGCACCATTGCAGTGTTGCATCAGAACCCATGGGCAGCATCGTTAGGCCATGTTTTCTCGCTTTTGGTTGGATTACTATTAGGACTTGAGCATGGCCCAGAATTCTTGCAGCGTTTAACAGACGCTTCAAAGTAAAGGAAAAGGAAAAATCATGGATATAAACACCAAAAAAGAAGATAAACCACGCAATTTTGAATTTCAACAGGGCGATTTGGGGCACAAGTTGATTATTGGACCGACTGGTACCGGTATGTCCACTCGCTTCAACCCGATAGGAATGGTGAAAGATGATCCAGAGTTCGTAATCAGCCTCTTGGAGCGGATGGCCGCCCACGAAATAAATGAAGAAATCCGTGCAAAGGCTAAAGAAATTTTCATGGCAGAAGCAGACGTTAAAGATGATTTGAATCTATTGGATGTGTTGAATGCTTTCGACCGAGTACCAGAACTCAAGTTGTTTGCCGCTAAGCTACGCAAATTTGCGTTGCCTGGCGCCTTTGGTAAATTGTTAGACTGAACGGAAAAGAGAAAATGAACCATCCAATTAAAAAGCTTTCATCATTTACATCAACCAGGTCTGGAAAGCTCATGATTTTGTGCTGCCTTCTTGCCCTAGCTTACGTCTGGCATATAGACCTTAACAGCCAAAAGACAGTTGAATGGATAGCGAAAGGTGGCGGCACCTACGGGCAGATTTTCGATCTAGGTATGGTGATCGGAGCATTACTCGGCGTTGGGGCGTGGCTATGTCTCCCGAAAAAGAACTGACGGAAAAGAGGAAAATTAAATGAAAGCAACTGATGCACTTAAAGTTTTAGTTATGCTCCTTTTTGCAATTTTAGCTGTGGCACTCATCTGTTATGCCAAGGTTGACCTCGGCATGTCTTGGGAACAGATAACTGCCAAAGTTGAAGGTTGGAACTCAAACCTAATTACGCTTGGACTTGTTGTTTGGTCTGTGGTCATTACGCTTGTTATTGCTAATAGACGCGGTAATTAATCATCACATGAAAAAGACGTATTCCACGATGAAAAAAATTTTCTTGATTTATTTGCTTGCTGTTACTGACATTGCATATGCGGATAGCGTGATCTCTGATATTGGAGATAAAGTGCTTTCTGCGAGTGGCATTACCCCAGTTAATCCAGCACTAGTTCTTGCACCAGGTACTTATCTCAATATCAGCGGCAAGCTCGGCGGAACTGTAGTCAAGGTGTTTGGCAATGATCCATGTCCGAAAGATTGGAAAGGGCTATCGTTAGGAAATGGATGCAGCGTTCTGGATAAGCCCGTTGTTACTGTTCACTACTTACTAGATGGTGAGACTGTAACGGAGAGGTGGAAGGTTTATAAATCTGGTGTCCGCACCTCATTGGTTCGTCCTGATGGGACTATCGTTTCACAAGCGCAGTAATATCAGAAAAGAGGAAGTAATGGACTCGAAAATTGTACTACCACATACGCAGCTACAAGAATTATTAAGGCAGGCATTTCTAAAGGGCTTTATTGCCTCGGAAGAAGGGAGAAACGGTGAAGTTCTAGGTAATCAATCAAAATCTGAAATAGACCATGAGGCTACTATCCATGCTGCCGAAGTTTTGAATGGGCTCGTGGCAACAATCAAAAATGAAAATTGACCTGAAAAGTATGAATACTAAAGGAGCCCAAATGTATTTTCCTGACGAAGTAGTGCGAATTGGTCGGCGATTTATTGCGAACCCTAGTGGGGAGTTAGTTCGTATGCTAATTGGTCTAGGCTTTATCCTACTTTCACTCTTAGTGCTGCACTTGTTCCTCAAAGGTACATTTGCCCTGACCGATTTTCTCAATTCGTTCTAATCGAAAGTGTTGTAAAACGAGGCGCGCATAAACTGCTTGAAAACAATGACAAATAAGCTGGACGACAGCATCAAATATAGGTTATACGGCGCGCAAAGAAATATAAAATAACTTGGAAAAATTGAAAATGAGTGAACCTAAAGCACCACCAACCCAAATTACTAAACAATTCCAATTACACCCAAAAGTTGGTTTGATGTTAGCTTTTATTAATATGATAGGAATATGCCTTATTGCATTCGTACCTAGTGAGTTCGATTTGATCCGCACAATCGGTCTCGCTATAAGTATGGTTGTAACGGGTATATTTATAGCAGAAAAATCCGCAATATGGATAGCCGTGGATTAACAGAAAAGGAGTAGATATGGGATTTATTGCATTAGGTGCCATGCTATGCAGCATCTTAGTGGCTGTTATGACGTTCCAAATTGCTAGTGCAATTTGGAGGATGCCGGTGATCATGAATCTGCTGGGGTCGTTCTTTATGTTCAACTCAGTTATCTCGTTGGCGGGTTGGCTATTGCATGATTTGTTCACAATTAATTCCCACATCTCATTGCCAGAGACTCCATGGTTTGCATGGCTTGCTTATCTCGGCATGGCATTGCTCTGGTATCTCCCCATGGCGTTTTTTCTGGTCAAATTGAGAGCTGGCGGAGCAATACAACTCAACAAAGCGAGTAGTTCATCGGAGCAATAGACCATGGCTTCCGTAAATATTACAGGAAAAGAAAATGACTGAAGATAATCTTGCCAAGAATAGAATTGAAGTTGCAATTATCAATATCATCGTCGGGATTTTTGTCGGGTTAATACCTGTAATCGCAATTGGGGTCGCACGTGAATTTGAAAGTTTTGCAATACCAATGTTCATGTTTGTAGTGGCTGTTGGTATTGTATGGTGGAGAATCCACAGAACATATCAGGTTAATCAGTAACTAGCGGATAAGGACTAAGAAATGATTATTGTTTTTCGTGTTGCGATTATTCTATCGCTACTTGTTAGCACATCTGTATTTGCGAAGGAGCCACGGTGGGCAACAACGAACGCTCAATGTACGAAAGACCGCGTAGGAGACGTGAAGATTGCTCCATCCATTGATGGCAAAGGTAAACTGGTTGCTTATCATTGCGCTGGTATCTGGAAGCCTGTTCCTCTAGTGCCGTCCGCAAATCCAAGTTGGGAAGAGTACCGCAACATTCCTAAAGATAAGGCAGAAAAATTAATTTCAGCAGCGACCAAGGAAGGCGCTGCGTGCCACGAGCTGCAGGCAGAGCAAATCGTCGTTTGTTATTGGCGGTAAAATCACTGTGAAAAATAATAAAAGAAAGAGTAAAAGTGAAAAACCTAGGAAAAATTGCATCGCTCGCAATTGTATTTATTATATTGGTATTGCTATCTGCAGTATTTGTGCCTCTTAGTCCAATGGAAATTATTGCGACAATCGTTATGTTCATTGCAATGATAGTCATATTTTTGTTTCGCTAGGATATTTAGTCCTGTTAATTAATTATGGAAAAGGACCAGAGTGATGAATATCCAAACACTAAATTCAATTAAGGCACTAGACGGGCGTAATTTTGCGATGCTTAAGGCTGATGAGTTGGTCACGCTGAACTTCTACCTAGCGCAAGGTCGCAAGTATGACGTTGAAATTACTATCATGAGTGATGCAGACCAAAGTGAGTTAGCGCGTGCGCCATCTAAACAACAAGCGGATGAGATCATGAGACGCGCCAATAGTCATGTTTATGTCAATGTCGGCCACAATGCTGAAGCTGCTTGGGCTGAGCGGAACAACTAACCGGAAAAGATAAGTTATGAAATTAGTACTTGGAATTTTAGCCTTGTGTGTGTTTGGTCAGGTGTATGCTGATACTTCAGACCGTTATCTATGCAAACCAGATGGTGTGATTTGTAAAACAAATTCTGTGGAGTGGTTTAAGTCCTTTCAGAATGATCCTGTTGTAATCTCTAGCATCGCAAAGCAGATGGCATCTCAGGCTGTTGAAAAAACAGAAAAAGAACCAGTTGTTTCAGTTGAAATAACTGCCCCAGGTCTAGCAATTGTTAAGTATGGGTCGAAACAATTCAAGAAGGTAGCCGTAGCATTTGTGTTAGACCATTCTGCGGAAAAAACGCCCAAAGAGATTCTGGATAATCCCATCGGGTTTCGGGTTGTAAGCTATTCACTTATTAGTAAGTAAATGAACGACCGGAAAGGCTGTATTCATGGACAGCAAGACAGGAACCCGAAAACCAGTGCAGTGTGACTCAAGAGGGAGTGATGGTGTAGTTGCATTGCGAAACACCTCTCAGCGCAACACGGATGGATCGGCAGGTTGTCAAATCTTGCTGCCCATGAATACAGCTAATTAATCTGAAAAGACAGGAAAAGGACATCACTACTATGACAGGACAAGTAATCAGGATAAAAGACGATATAGAGGTTTCTATTGTTCTTGTTCCAATGCCTCGCAAAAGAAGAGACGGTAAGTATCCTGGATACCTTGACGGCAAGCAGCAGCCTCAGATTTTCTATACGTTCAAAAAAAGTGGGAAGATTATTGCCCCTAAAATGCCGCAGGGACTTGTGCTTTCAGGTAATCAGTCTTGCATAATTAGCCAAGGAGTTGTTTTAGATGCAGATGATCTACATGAGATCGACCATCAAGGATGGGAAATTCTTCGGGAGTATGGAATGTTCCCAACGCACTGGGTAGATCCACTCGATTCCGTCAACCCGCAATAATCCACGGAAAATAAATGAAAACTACTATATCTGATTTCTTGAAGAGTATGCGGAAGCATAATGCAAAGGTTTATAACGTAATTGACGGAACAAATGCCATAGCCGATCACTTCACAACACTTGCTAGCTGTGAAGTCAATTTCGCGGCTCCCATTGACGCGGTAGAAGGATGGATGCCAGAAGGATATAGATTGGTTGAAGATGCCAATCATGTGCTAAAACCATCTGATTGCATTATGCCGGCTCTAGATACCAATTGGCGACTTTTATCCACCATAAATAATGGTGCAAGAGTTGGTAAACTCGCTAAAGATGTTGGCTTAGGTATTAGGTATATTGCCACTAAGATACCAACCTAAAGGAAAAGAATAACACATGAAAAAGTTGATTTCATTGCCAAGTCTTCCTGGCTACTTCTGGCTCTTCGATAATCGGTATGCTTCTCCGCAAATGGTAGCAGCTGGATGGAAACCAAGAAAAGAATCTGCCGCCAATGAGACTGAGGCCGATATCGTGCTTAAGTTGTTTTCTGGTGAGATTAGACGAGAACTGAGTGCCGGAGAATACCTCATCGGCCCAGTTGAGCCGCCATGTGTCTCTAGTAGTGCTGTGGATGTTCTGCAATTCGGCAGTGAGTATCCATCGGATGCAATGCTAACATTAATGAATAATGCCAGATAACGGAATAGAATAGATGTTCAACCAATACCCTAATCTT
>Ga0066486_1000217_pt1 | contig 17705 bp, 19 predicted proteins | sample LakWasM128_HOW14_2_FD_59591 | JGI IMG/M metagenome (GOLD analysis project Ga0066486, IMG submission 59591) | Freshwater sediment methanotrophic microbial communities from Lake Washington under simulated oxygen tension - Sediment Metagenome 128_HOW14 | ecosystem: Environmental > Aquatic >... | reverse complement strand
CGTAGCGTACACCAGACGGCCGCCCGGTTTCACCAGCTTGGCCGCGCTTTGCAGGATGGACGCCTGCTTGGCAGTCAGTTCCTCGATATCCTGCGGCGTCTGACGCCATTTGAGATCGGGGTTGCGGCGCAGCGTGCCGAGGCCGCTGCAAGGGGCATCGACCAGAACCCGGTCGAACTTGCCCGCCAGGCGCTTCAGCTTGGCGTCGCGTTCGTTTGCGATCACTTGACTGTGAAGATTGGAGAGGCCGGAACGCTTGAGACGCTGTCCGAGATTGTGCAAACGCTTTTCCGATACGTCGAAGGCATAAAGGCGACCGGTATTGCGCATCAATGCGCCCAGCGCCAGGCTCTTGCCGCCTGCCCCGGCGCAGAAATCCGCCACCATTTCACCGCGGCGCGGCGCGACCAATTGCGCCAGCAATTGACTGCCTTCGTCCTGCACCTCGATCTTGCCGTCCATGAACATCGGCTGGCGATTGAGCGTGATCTTGGATTGCAGACGGATACCGTAGGGCGACAAGGAGGTGGGCATGGCCTCGATCCTGTCCTTGGCAAATTGCTCCAGCACCTCCTCGCGCGTCGCCTTGACAATATTTACGCGTAAATCGAGCGGTGCTGCCAGATGCAGGCTGCGCGCGAGAGTGAGTGCTTCCTGCTCACCATATTGTTCAACGAGCCGCTCCCACAGCCAGTCGGGAAGATCGGCCTGAATCGCCAACGGCAGGTTCTCCGTGGATTTGGCCTTGATTGAGTGCGCCCATTCGGTTTGCTGCTTGTTGAGCAAAGGGCCGAGATCGCGCAGGCTGATGCCCTGCAGGCGCAACTGTGCCGCCAGCAGCAAACGACGCGCATCGACGCCGTCGGCCAGGTATTCGAGCAGCCGCTTGCGGCGCAATACCTGATATACCGACTCGGCAATAAAAGCACGATCTTTGACGCCCAGCTTGGGGTTTTCGCGGAAATAAGCGCTCAGCTTGGCGTCGGCCGGACCATGCGGTCCGAGTACCGTCGCCAGCGCCATGCCCGCCTGGCGCATCAAGGCTTCGTTGGGGAGTTGTTGTGTCATGGCTATTCCACTTGCAGGCGTGTCGCAATGCGCTCCAGCACCGTGCCGTCCTTTTCTGTTTTACTGATTTTTACCGGGAGGTAATGATAATCTGCGGCGAGCCACAGGTCCGTTTTTTCTTCGCCGTCGTCGCTGCTTCTGCCGATATGCAGGCAGCGTACCTCGCCGAACGGCGTTTGCAATATTTCTTCGCCATCGAATCCATAAGCGTATGTTTTCAGCCGCTTGCCATTGGTAATGGCCAACTGCATTTCCTGCAATGGCGGTACGAACATGAACTGATACATGAAACTCATCAAGTCCTGCGCGCCATCCGTCAATGGCACCTCCTGCCTGCGCGAACCGGTTTCCATCAAAAGCTTGCCCATTTCCCAATCGAAGGTAGCCCTTTGTGCCTTATCGGGATTCTTGCCGTAACGATAGATAAAAGTTGCCGGCCTGAGCCCTTGCGGAGTCACAGTACCTTCACTCTTCTGAGTCAGGTCCGAAAGCGCCAGCGCCAAAAGCCCCTTCGGTTCGGCAATGCTGGTGAGGGTATACCGACCATCCTCGCCAGCCTGATAGCTATGTCGCTCCACGCCAGCCACGCCACCTTTACGCAAAATCCGGTATTCGATTTCCACATGGATCGGCGGTGCAGGCAGCGTCTCTTCCGAGGGTGGTGGCAGGTCGCTGTTTTCTTCCCCGGCCGGGCTCATGGCGATGGGCGCAGGCACTTCTCTCTCAGGCATGGGAACGGCAACCGGCACTTCCTGCACTGGAGGCGGAAGCTCGGCGACCGGCTGCATAACGGGAACCGGCGGCTCAATCGGAGAAAGCGGCTCGGATGGGGGAGACGGCTTGGGCGGCTTTGGTTTAACGGTAGACGCCGGTTTAGCAGGAATGGGCTTGCTGGCGGCCGGCAGCGCAGTTTTCTGGAGCGGAGTCTTGATCGGCACCATCGGAGCCAATTCGACCATGAGAGGAACATCTACAGGCCTGCCCCATTCGAACCAGGATACGCGAGCGATAAGCGCCAGATGTACCAGCAGCGAAATCAGCAACGCCCAGGATAACGGGCGATAAATGCGTTTACTCCACATGCAGACTGGTCAGCGTCTGCTCGATTTTGGCGCCGTTTTCATCCTTCATGCTAATCCGCACCGGGATATGATGCGCTTCGGCTCCCAGCCAAAGCTCCTTCTGGTCATCGTCCTGTTCAGCATTGACGAGATGGACTGCCTTGTACTTTCCGGCCTCGCTATCGACCGCCACATCGCGTTCCGCGACACGATACCTATAAACACGTATTTTCCGACCTGTCGTCACCGGCATAACGACCTCATCGCCTTGCGGCGGCTTGAACATGAACTGATAGGCAAAACTCAGGATATCCTGCGCGCCTGTTTCCAGCGGAGCGCTATTGGTCTTGCCCTTGTATTTCATTGTCAGGGTCGCGGCCGCCCAATCGAAATCCGCCGATACGGCTTTTTTAGGCTGGTCGCCCTGTTGCTGTTCGAAATGCGTCGGACGAAGACCTGCGGCTGTCACCTCGCCTTCGCTGTACAAGCGACGCTTGCCGAAAAGCGCATAAACGCCGATGCCTTGCGTGATGCTTTCCAGCTTGTAACGCTCGCCATCGCGGGTAAAGGTTTCGGTAACGTTGGCGAACGGTTGACCGTTGCGCGTGGCCTGATAAACCGCGGTCAATTGCTGCGGCGCGGCAATGGCGCTGTTGGCAACGAAAAGCATGACAAGGGCGAGCAAGCGTAGCATGGGGCAAATCCTCCTAATCCAGTAACGCGCCGGAACTCAGGCGGTTGGCAGAGATCAGGCGACGACGGTCTGATGCTCGCCTGCGGCGCGGGTACGTATGACCCCGATGCGGAAGACTTGTTCGCCTTCGCCGGCCAGCAGCGCAGTTGCGCGCTCGGCGTCTTCAGCGGCCACGATCACCGCCATCCCGATACCGCAATTGAATGTGCGCAGCATTTCGGCGTCGCTGATGTTGCCTTGCTGCTGCATCCAGCCGAACAGCGGCGGGATGGTCCAACTGCCGCGCTTCAGTTCGGCGGTGACGCCTTCCGGCAGCACGCGCGGAATGTTTTCCGTCAGGCCGCCGCCGGTAATGTGCGCCATGCCCTTGACCGGCAGCGTCTCGATCAGCTTGAGCAGCGGCTTCACATAGATACGGGTCGGCTCCATCACTACGTCGCGGAACGGGCGGCCGTGGAAATCGCTGTCCATGGCTATGCCGGAAACCTCGATCAGCTTGCGCACCAGCGAGTAGCCGTTGGAATGTGCGCCACTGGAGGCGAGGCCCAGCACCACGTCGCCCGGAGCAATGGTAGTGCCGTCGATGATTTTGTCCTTGTCCACCGCACCGACCGAGAAACCGGCCAGGTCATATTCGCCCGGCGGATACATGCCCGGCATCTCGGCGGTTTCGCCGCCTACCAGTGCGCAGCCGGCCTGCTCACAACCGGCGGCAATGCCCTTGATCACCTGGGCTGCGGCGCCGACTTCCAGCTTGCCGCAGGCGAAGTAATCGAGGAAGAACAGCGGCTCGGCGCCCTGCACCAGGATGTCGTTGACGCACATGGCGACGAGATCGATGCCGACGGTATCATGCTTGTTCAGCTGGAAAGCCAGCTTCAGCTTGGTGCCGACACCGTCTGTGCCAGACACCAGCACCGGATTCTTGAATTTTTTGGGGACTTCGAACAGCGAGCCGAAGCCGCCGATGCCGGCCAGCACTTCGGGGCGCATGGTGCGCTTGGCAAATGGCTTGATGTCTTCGACCAGCGCATCGCCGGCTTCGATATCGACCCCCGCATCGCGGTAGCTGATCGAGGTTTTGGCGGAATCGGAAGGGTTCAAGTTGAGTTCTCGCTTTCCAGAGGATACATTACAGGCTTCAAGAACCGTGATTTTACCCGAAATGGCCGCAAAACGAGACAACGGACTGCCCTATCAATGGTTGGCTGCACTCGCACTCTTCTGCGTGCTGCTCTACCTGCTGCGTGACATCTTGGCGCCGTTTCTCAGCGCCGCCATTCTTGCCTACATCTGCAGTCCGCTCGTCGACCGCCTGATGCGCATTCATTTCGGTCGCAAGCATCTGGGGCGCGCGCCCGCCACGGTGCTGGTTCTCCTTCTTTTGACAGGAGCATTTATCCTGTTGCTGCTGATCGTCGTGCCATTGCTGCAAAAAGAAATCCTGCTGCTGACCCAACGACTTCCCGCCTATTTCGAAGCGCTGCGTAGCTGGCTGGAACCGTTGCTTCTCAAGTACTTCGGCATCACGCTGGCCATCGACCTGACCCAGATTCAGTCCATGCTGACCGAACACTGGAAAACCGCCGGCAATTTCGCGGGGCAGGCACTACTCATCGTCGGCATGCATGGCGCGGCATTTTTCGGCTTTCTGATGAGCCTGCTGCTGGTGCCGCTGGTGCTGTTTTACCTGCTGCGGGACTGGCGTGAACTGATCGCGCGTATTGGCCAGCTCGTGCCGCGCCGCTGGTATGACAAAATCGCATTGATCGCTCATGAAATCGATCTGGTACTGGCCGAGTTCCTGCGCGGGCAACTCTCCGTGATGCTGATGATGAGCGCGTTCTATGCCATCGCGCTATGGATGACCGGCCTGGAACTGGCCCTGCCCATCGGCATTATTGCCGGCCTGCTCGGCTTCGTGCCTTATCTTGGCATCACCATCGGCATCGTGCTCGCCGTCCTGGCAGCATTGCTGCAATTTTCCAGTTTTGCGCCACTGATACCCATCGCCGTGGTATTCACTGTCGGCCAGTTGCTGGAAGGCATGGTGCTGACCCCCTGGCTGGTCGGAGACCGTATCGGCCTTCATCCCGTCGCGGTCATCTTCGTACTGCTGGCCGGTGGCCAGCTTTTCGGCTTTGCCGGAGTATTGCTGGCGTTGCCCGTCGGTGCCGCTATCGCAGTCGGCCTGCGCCATCTCAAACAATCCTATATCTCCAGCGAAACCTATCTGAAGTGAAGCAACTCCTGCTCGATATCCAGCCGGCCCCGGCGCCGACGCTGGAAAATTTTGTTCCCGGCCGCAATGCCGAGGCCCTGCACAGCCTTTACCTCGCCGCGACCGGCAAAGCCGACGTGCGCTTCATCTACCTGTGGGGTACCGGTGGCAGCGGCAAAAGCCACTTGTTGCATGCATGCAGTGAACTTGCCAGGCAGCATGGCGTCGCACTGGACATTGCAGATGATGTCCAGCGTTTCGACGAAGACACACAGATTTCACTGTTCAATATGTACAACCGCTTGCGCGAAAGCGGCGGCGCGCTGATTGTCGCTGGCGAAGCTGCTCCGATGCAGATGGGATTGCGTGACGACTTGGCGACGCGACTTTCCTGGGGATTGGTATATCAGTTGCAGCCACTTTCCGACGAAGAGAAAGCGCAGGCATTGAAAGCGCATGCCGATGAACGCGGAATGAAATTGCCCGATGAAGTACTGGATTATTGCTTGCGTCATCTGCGACGCGATTTGCGCACGCTGATGGCAACGCTGGATGCATTGGATAAGTGGTCGCTCACTGCCAAGCGGCCGGTTACGCTGCCTCTGCTGCGCCAGATGCTGCAACCCACCGTGAAACCGGATTGATCCCAAGAGCCTATTTCAGCAGGCTCTTACGATTGGAGGCCGTATGATACAAGTCAGAAAGCTCAACGATACAACGTATGAAGTGACGATTGAGGACGGAGCAACCACCACGCATACCGTCACGGTTGATCCTGATTATGCCGAAAAGCTGACTGAGGGAAAAGTCGCCGTCGAACGCCTGCTCAGCCGCTCGTTCGATTTTCTGCTGGAACGGGAATCCAACACCAGCATCTTGCGAACTTTCAATTTGCCCGTGATCGGACGCTATTTTCCTGAGTACGAGCGCGAAATTCGCGAAATGCTCTAAGAGGCTCTAAGCCCCTTCAACGACGCCCTCAATGGCGTTCGTTGCGCCCTTGTTGTCTACCCAGCTCACGGCGAGCTTGTCGCCCAGATTCGCGCCGCGCAGGCGGAATGTCAGGTAGGGATTCTTGGAAATGCCGGTGCCCCACTGCGCCTCAAGCATCGTCTTGCCGTTCAGCGTTGCGGTCACCATCTGGATAAAATGCGCCGGCACCGTTTCGCCAACATCATTGATGCGGCGGCCGGTTTCCATCGGATGGATCATCAGTACTTTCACCTCCGTCACGCCATCCTTGAGGCGCGCGCGGATTTTCATCATGTCAGCCATTATCCGCACCCTCCGACGGCAACCTCAACCCGACGCGAAGCCGAGTAGTATTTATCATTGGCTTTGACGATGACTTTCAGCTCGGCCGTTTCCGCCATCTTGATGCGGGTGATGAGGTAGGGCTCGGCCCCATTCGAAAACATGAAATTGGCAATCAGCGGCGTCGGATTCTTTTCCGCCAGGATAGAGATCGCCTCGGTGCCGGGAATGCGACTGATGACTTCGATCTGGATAATGGCGCCGTTCTCCGCCATTTGCGGCGCGATGATCTCGATCTCCGGGCTGGCTTCATCACTAGTCACCCCCAAGCCTTGCAAGGCACCTTCAACTTTGCCGGACTCGAATGCCTGACGATTCCAGACAGCAGCCAGCGCATGCAATGGCACTAGCGCAAGCAGGGAAATCATGGCCGCGCACGACTTCAATATCGATCTGCGATTCACTTGCACCCCTATCGTTTAGGTTCCGCGAGCATGGAGCGCATTTGCTTCAACCGCGCCTCCACACCCGACATTTCATAAAAGTTGCCATCACCGCTTCTAAGGGCGATTTCCATCTGCTCGATCGCGGCAGGCAGGTTGTAGCGCAAATAATATGCCTCACCTTGTGCCTGATGGCGTAACAGATTCTTTCCCAGCCGCGTGTATGCCTGCGATTTCAGCTCATAAAGATAGGGGTCGTCGGGATAGGCTTGCTGTTTATCGGTAATGAGCTTGACCGCCGTATCCAGCTGCCCGGTTGCCAGCAGCAATTCGCCATAGCCATAAATGAGCCCGCGATGGTTGGGGTAAGCCGCCAGCCCTTGCTTGAACTGCGCCTCGGCCTGGGGCTCGTTGCCCATGGCCACCAGCAGATTGCCGGCCAGGGTTTCGATCATCGGATTGCGCGGCGCCTTGTTCCGTAGCCAGGCCACTTCTTCTCGCGCAGACTCCAGCTTGTTCGCACGCAAATACGCCACGGCCAGGCCGTAGCGCTGGGCAGCTTCGTCGACGTATTTCTTATCGTTCAGAATGGACTGGAACCATTGCACCGCCTGGCTGGGATTACCCACCATCGCGCGCAGCTTGGCCCGGGTGTAGTTGAATTCCGGACTATCGGTGACCTGCCGATAGGGAAGCTGCTCGACGCGGTTGCGCACATCGGCAATCCGCTCGGTGGTCAGCGGGTGGGTGCGCAGGAAGGCGGGTGCGCTGCCTTCGTAAAAGCGCGTGCCTTTCATCAGCTTGTCGAAGAAAGCCGGCATCGCCCGCGTATCGAACCCCGCCTGGCTGAGAATCTGCAAACCGACGCGGTCGGCTTCGCGCTCATGCTCGCGGGTATAGTCCAACTGCTTCTGGATCGCACCGGCCTGCGCCGCCTGCATCGAGGCGCCAGCAAGCTGGGGGTTGGAGCGCGCGGCAAGCAACGCAAACGCCATTGCGGCAAAGGACTGCCATGCATCCTGTTTCTGTTGGGCGATCATCCGGGCAATATGGTGTTGCGTAACGTGGCCGATTTCGTGGCTGATGACACTGGCGAGTTCGGATTCGCTGCTGGCTGCCATGATAAGGCCGCTGTGCACACCGATGATACTGGCAGGAAGCGCGAATGCGTTGATGCTGGGGTCTTGCACCACGAAAAAGGTGAATTTCTGAGGAGAATCGCCACTGTTGGCAGCGAGGCGATAGCCCAGGTTCTGCATATAATCGACGACTTCGATATCCTTGATGACATCGCCGCTGGCATTCACGTCGCGCATGATTTCCTCGCCGATGCGGCGTTCGTCCTGGGCAGTCAGCGCCAACTGGGAAGAATCGCCCAGGTCCGGCAGGCCGTCGGCAAGGGCATTGGGAACACACAACAGCAGCAGGAAAAGATAAACGAATTTCACCCTGCTATGATATATGCTTCATCTTGAGAGTTCATAGCGCGATGGGTCAATTTACACACTTTAACGCAGCAGGTCAGGCGCACATGGTGGACGTGGGCGACAAATCCGAAACACGCCGCATCGCCCGTGCTGCCGGCAGCATCCGCATGCAGCCGCAAACGCTGGCGCTGATCCTGCAAGGCGATGCCAAGAAGGGGGATGTGCTCGGCATTGCGCGCATCGCAGCGATTCAAGGATCGAAGCGCACCTCCGAACTGATTCCCCTCTGTCATCCCATCGCGCTGACCAAGGTGGGCGTGGAGTTTGAAATTGCCGGGCCCGATACCATACATTGCACCGTCACGGCCGAAACCGTGGGGCGCACCGGCGTCGAAATGGAAGCACTGACCGCCACCAGCGTGGCGCTCCTGACCATATACGACATGTGCAAGGCCGTGGATCGCGGCATGACGATCACCGATGTCCGGCTGCTGGAAAAACAGGGCGGGAAATCCGGCCACTGGCTCGCTGAAAAGTAAGCGCACGCCAACTCCCAACCGATTGAATTTATTTGATGCTTGATCAACCCATTGCCTGCGTTGACGTCGAAACGACGGGTACCAGCCCGCAGTATGACCGCATCACCGAAATCGGCGTGGTGGAAATGGATCCTGACGGTTCGGTGCGCGAGTGGAGCACGCTAGTCAATCCCGAAGCCCGTATTCCACCATTCATCGAGCAGCTCACAGGCATCAGCAATGCCATGGTCGAAGCCGCACCGACCTTTTCGCAAGTCGCGGCGGAACTTCAGCAGCGGCTTGCCGGCCGCCTCTTTGTCGCCCATAACGTGCGCTTTGACTACGCCTTCATCAAGAACGAATTCAAGCGACTGGAAACCGGCTTTCGGGCCGATACGCTTTGCACCGTGCGCCTGTCGCGGAGGCTTTATCCGCAATTCTACAAACACAACCTCGACAGCCTGATCCAGCGCCTAGGCATTCAGGTCGAAGACCGCCATCGCGCCCTGGCCGATGCGCGCGTGCTGGCAAAATTTCTGAAACAGCTGCCGCACGAGCATGACGCCACTGCGATCAACGACGCGGTCCGCCATGTGATGGCAAAACCGTCCTTGCCCACGCACATCCCGGAAGGATTGATCGACGATATTCCCGATGGGCCGGGCGTGTATCTGTTCTACGGCGACAACGATATGCCGCTGTATATCGGCAAAAGCACGGGTCTGCGCAGTCGCGTGCTTTCGCATTTCTCGGGCGATCACCGCAGCACTAAAGAGCTGCGCATTTCGCAACAACTGAAACGGGTCGAATGGCGCGAAACCGCCGGCGAGCTCGGCGCACTGCTGCTTGAGGCAAAGCTGATCAAACAGCTCCAGCCTATCCATAACCAGCGCCTGCGCCGCGAAAATGATTTATGCGCCTGGCAAATGCTGCCTGCGCCGCAGGGCGGCCATATGGTTACGCTGAAATATGCGGCCGACATCGATTTCGGCCGCGCTGACAATCTTTACGGAATGTTCACTTCGCAGCGCAAAGCCGTGCAGACTCTGCGCGATCTGGCCGATGCGCATCGCTTGTGCCTGATCCAGCTGGGGATTGAGAAACCGTCGCGCGCCAAGGCAACCCCCTGCTTCGCCCATCAACTCAAAAAATGTCATGGCGTTTGCATTGGCAAGGAAGACCCGCTACGCCATGATTTGCGTCTGGCAGAAGCCCTTGCCCGACTGAAGCTCAACGCATGGCCGTACGCCGGCCCGGTAGGTATCCCCGAAAAGCATGATGGTCGCGAAGAAATGCATATCGTGAACCGCTGGTCGTATCTGGGCACTGCGCGCGATGACAACGAGATCGTGGAAATACTTGCAGGCGGCGTCGATGCAGTATTCGACTTGGACACCTACAAGATACTGGTCAAACACATCAAGGGAAGAAAAATTCTTCCACTCACACCTCCGTGAAAAGTACGCTCTCACATACCATGCGAAGAAAATAACGAAATGAATACTTCAAACCAATACATCCAATGGCATGAATCCCTTGTTACCCGCGAGCAACGCGAAAATCTCAATCGGCACAAAAGCGTTATTCTCTGGTTCACGGGCTTATCCGGAGCAGGAAAATCCACACTGGCTCATGCTGTAGAGCAAGTCCTCTTTCAGCAGAGATGCCGCACCTTCGTGTTCGATGGGGACAATGTCCGCCACGGACTATGTTCCGATCTTGGGTTTAGTCAGGAGGATCGGGTTGAGAATATTCGCCGTATCGGTGAAATGGCGAAACTATTCATTGAGTCCGGCACCATTGCACTCACTGCATTCATTTCACCTTATCGAACGGATCGCGAGCGCGTACGGGCCCTGGTTGCGCCCGGTGACTTCATCGAGATTTATTGCCAATGCTCGCTTGAGATTTGCGAACAACGCGACGTAAAAGGTTTGTATGCCAAAGCGCGACAAGGTGATCTTCCAAATTTCACTGGAATATCCTCACCTTATGAAGCACCTGAAAACCCTGAGCTCATAATCGAAACCGGAAGCCAGTCTTTGCAAGACTCGATAACTCAGGTGATAGATTTGCTGCGCAAGCGCAGCATCATCTCCTGAATCAAGGACTTAATCGCCTATTCCCAGTTCCTGAATCTTGCGTGTCAACGTATTGCGGCCCATGCCAAGCTGATTGGCGGCCTCGATGCGGCGGCCGCCGGTATGCTCCAGCGCCTTGATGATCATGATGCGTTCGAAAGCATGGGTGCGGCTTTCAAGCACATTCTGCTCGCCGCGCGCCAAGGCATCCGCAACCTCTTGCGCCAACGCCTCCTGCCATGAAGCAACATTGATCGGCCGGCTGACATCCTCACGCAATTCCTGCGGGAGATCGGCGACATCGATATTCTGCCCCGGCGCCATGACCGTCAGCCAGTGGCAGACGTTTTCCAATTGGCGCACGTTGCCGCTCCAGCCGAGCGTCGCCAGATAGCGCAGGGCGGACGCCGACAGTTGCTTGGGTTCGACACCCAGCTCCACGGCGCTTTGCTGCAGAAAATACCGTGCCAGCAACGGGATGTCTTCGCGCCGCTCGCGCAAAGGCGGCAGACGGAGACGTATCACATTCAGACGGTGAAACAAGTCCTCGCGGAACAAGCCCTGCTTTACTCTTTCTTCCAGATCCTGGTGCGTCGCTGCAATGATGCGCACATTGACCTTGACCGGCTGATGGCCGCCCACGCGATAGAACTGACCGTCGCACAGCACGCGCAACAAGCGTGTTTGCAGGTCGGAAGGCATGTCGCCGATTTCGTCCAGGAAGAGCGTCCCACCGTCCGCCTGCTCGAATCGCCCACGCCGTGCAGCCTGTGCGCCGGTGAAAGATCCACGTTCATGGCCGAACAGTTCGGATTCCAGCAAGTCCTTGGGTATGGCCGCCGTGTTGATCGCAATGAAGGGTTTATCGGCACGCGGACTATGGCGATGCAATGCCATGGCGACCAGTTCCTTGCCGGTCCCGGATTCGCCATTGATCAATACGGTCGCATGGGAGCGAGACAAGCGCCCGATCGCCCGAAACACTTCCTGCATCGCAGGCGCCTGCCCGATGATTTCCGGGGTTTCCTGCGGGTATTCATCGTCGCTTGTCTGGCGCGCACTTTCCTCAACGGCACGGCGGATGATGTCGATGGCCTGGTCGACGTCGAAGGGTTTTGCCAGATACTCGAACGCACCGCCCTGAAATGCCGCCACGGCGCTTTCCAGATCGGAATAAGCCGTCATGATGATGACGGGCACGTCGGGCAGACGCTGCTTGATCTCCTGCAGGAAATCCAGTCCCGACCCGTTGGGCATGCGGATATCGCTTACCACGACCTGTGGCTCTTCTTCAGCCAGCGCGGCCAGCGCTTCCGGAGCGGAGGAAAATGTCTTGAACTCCATATCGCTGCGGGCCAAGGCTTTTTCGAACACCCAGCGAATGGAGCGGTCGTCGTCAATAATCCAGATCGGTTTCATACGTATTCTCTTTAAATTTGGCCAGTGTCACTGTCTGATGCTGCTCTTCATTGCCGTGCTTTCAATGGGCAGGCGAATGGTGAAACAGGTATTTCCGGGCTCGCTTTCGCATTCGATCATCCCGTGGTGTTGCGTAACGAACGTTTGGGCGAGCGTGAGCCCCAGCCCGGAGCCATCCGCACGACCCGACACCAAAGGATAAAAAATGCGGTCGCGAATTTCCGGCGGGATGCCGGGGCCGTTGTCGATGATTTGCAGTTTGATGGCGACGCGGTAGCGCTTGCGCACCAGCGTCACCTGGCGCTCCGCACGCGTGCGGAAGATGATCTCGCCCTGGCCTTGCATGGCCTGGACGGCATTGCGCGCGATATTGAGGACAACCTGTATGAGTTTTTCCCGGTCGCCAACGAGTTCCGGCAAGCTCGTATCGTAATCCCGGCGTATCGTAATGCCGCGCGGTGATTCTGCCATCAGCAGGCTGCGCACGCGCTCGAGCACTTCATGGATATTCGTCAGTTCGTATTTTGGAACGCGATGCGGGACCAGCAGCCGATCCATCAAGGATTGCAAGCGATCCGCTTCCTTGATGATCACTTGTGTGTACTCACGCAGATTTTGCTGCGGCAGTTCGTGCTCCAGCAATTGAGCCGCTCCTCGCAGGCCGCCCAACGGATTACGGATTTCATGCGCCAGATTGCGCAGCAATTCCGTATTGGCCTGCTGTTGCACCAGCATGCGCTCTTCGCGGGCGATTCGCAATTGCTGGTCCATTTGCTGGAACTCAAGCACCAGCCGGATCGGCGAAACATCCACCGGCGTGGCCGTGCACGTCACCGACAGGTTGCCCTGCCTCAGTGTGGTAATCGGCAACTCATGTTCGCGGAAAGGGCTATTGGTCGCCAATGCGCTTTCCACTGCCGATAACAATGTGTCGCATCCGGGGAAAATCTGCCCGAGCTGAAACCCATTCATCTGGTTCATGCTGATCGCGAAAAGAACTTCCGCGGCCGGGTTGGCATAGAGTACGTGGCTTTCGCCATCGAGCAACAAAACAGCCGTGGCGAGATGTTCGAGTCCGACGAAAGAGTTTGGGATTTTATTAGGCATCGCTTTCCGGTTAAGCAAAAGCCAGGCCAGAAAGCGATGAGGTCATGTTACTTGAGTGACGAGAGTTCTTTTTCAAGCAGTTCGATGTTTTTTTCGTGCAAGGAAACATTTTCCTGCAGCCTTTCCATTTTCTCCTGGAACTTGGCCACATTCCGACGCGTCACGGTCTTGCCATCCTTGCCCTTGACCTTGAATACCTCGGGATCGGTCTCGCCTTCCGCCTGAGCCTTTTTGGCTTCCTCCAGCGCCAGACGCTCGTTCGCCAGCTCCTCTTGCAGAATCTGCCGACGTTTTTCGTCCCGCTGTTTCTGCTCGGATTTTTCCACACGCGGAAAATTGGCAGGGGTAGGCGTTTTGGTGCTCTTGGCCGGTGCGCTGCCACTCGTAGCCGGAGGCTCGATATCGAGCTTGCTCGCGCCTTTCATCGGAATATTGGAATAAGTGACTTTTCCGTCGGCATCGATATATTTGTAGATTTCGGCGCCGGCAGAGAAGTGCACGCCCAGACCCAAGAGTATGCAGATTAACTTTTTCATGGCTTGCAGTGTAGTTCAGTTGCAATCCCTAGGCAACGCATGGAATCCCGGTTTAGTTGACGGATTGCGGGCAACAAAAAAGGCGAGTTTCCCCGCCTTTTTCGTCAAGCTTCTGAACGTCTTAGATCGAGTAGTACATCTCGAATTCGATCGGGTGAGTCGTCATGCGGAACTTGGTGACTTCTTCCATCTTCAGGTCGATGTAGGCATCGATCATGTCGTTGGAGAACACGCCACCGCGGGTCAGGAACTCACGATCATTATCCAGGTATTCCAGAGCCTGTTCCAGGCTGGAGCACACGGTCGGGATCTTGGCATCTTCTTCCGGCGGCAGGTCGTACAGGTTCTTGTCTGCCGGGTCTCCAGGATGAATCTTGTTCTGAACGCCGTCCAGACCAGCCATCATTAGTGCGGTGAAGGCCAGGTACGGGTTAGCACCCGGATCCGGGAAGCGCACTTCGATACGGCGAGCCTTGTCGGACTGCACGTATGGAACGCGGATGGAAGCGGAGCGGTTACGGGCGGAGTAAGCCAGTTTCACCGGAGCTTCGAAGCCCGGGACCAGGCGCTTGTAGGAATTGGTCAGCGGGTTGGTGATCGCGTTCAGCGCGCGAGCATGCTTGATGATGCCGCCAATGTAGTACAGCGCGAATTCGGACAGACCGGCGTAGCCGTTGCCTGCGAACAGGTTCTTGCCATCTTTCCAGATGGACTGGTGCACGTGCATGCCGGAACCGTTGTCGCCGACGATGGGCTTGGGCATGAAGGTGGCGGTCTTGCCGTACTGGTGTGCAACGTTGTGTACCACGTACTTCAGGATTTGCGTCCAGTCTGCACGCTTGGTCAGCGAGGAGAACATGGTGCCGATTTCGTTCTGACCGGCAGTGGCGACTTCGTGGTGGTGCACTTCAACGGGCACGCCCATTTCTTCCAGCGCCAGGCACATGGCGGAGCGCACGTCCTGGAAGGAGTCGACCGGGGGAACCGGGAAATAGCCGCCCTTGACGGTCGGACGGTGGCCGATGTTGCCGCCTTCGAACTTCTCGCCGGAAACCCATGCGGCTTCTTCGGAGTGGATCTTGCACATGCTGCCGGACATATCGACTTGCCAGTTCACGGAGTCGAAAATGAAGAATTCGGGTTCCGGACCGAAGTAAGCGGTATCGCCGATACCGGAGGACTTCAGGTACGCTTCAGCGCGCTTGGCGATGGAGCGGGGGCAACGGTCGTAGCCCTTGCCTTCGGACGGTTCGATCACGTCGCAGCTCAGCAGCAGGGTCGGTTCGTCCATGAACGGATCGATATTCGCGGTATCCGGATCCGGCATCAGCAGCATGTCGGAAGCTTGAATGCCTTTCCAGCCAGCGATGGAAGAGCCGTCGAAAGCGTGACCTTCGGTGAACTTCTCTTCATTGAATGCAGATACCGGCACGGAAACGTGCTGTTCCTTGCCACGGGTGTCGGTGAAACGGAAATCAACGAACTTGATTTCGTTTTCTTTCACCATTTTCATTACATCGGCGACCGCCATCTCAATCTCCCTAAATAAAGGCTCTACAATTAAACAAAAAATTAGACACGCTTATTAAGCATTAAGCGTGCCATTAATCAAAAGTAAATTCTTATTTTCACACATAAGGTTAGAAAAGAGAACAAAATTCAGCGCACCACTAATGTGCGCCTAAATATTCAAATGCACCAAATGGGTGCAAGAACATCCTTTTCCAAAACGCTTTATAATCATGATATTTCTACGGAGGGTTTCTCATGGGAACACTCAATGACATTTTAAACACTGCTCAACAACGCGCACGCGAAAACCATTTGCCTTATGCCGGTTGCCTGACGCCATCCGAAGCGCAACAAGTCCGCGATGAAGTGCAGACAGCACGACTGGTCGATGTTCGCACCCGCCCTGAGCTCGAACTGGTTGGCCGCATCCCGGAGGCAGCGCATATCGAATGGGCGTTTTACCCCGACATGCGCCCCAATCCCGACTTTCTCGCCCAGCTCAGCCAGCAAATCGATCGTGAAGCAATCGTGATGTTCATCTGCCGCACTGGCGGCCGTTCACACAATGCCGCCGCCGCAGCCACGCAAATGGGATACACCAACTGCTACAATGTGCTGGAAGGTTTCGAAGGCGCTACCGACGCAGCAAGTGGACAGCGCGGGAAAATCAACGGCTGGAAAATGGCCGGACTACCCTGGAACAACTGACACGCGATGGACCGCTACGCTGTTATCGGCAACCCTGTGGAGCACAGCAAATCGCCTGTGATCCACAGGGAGTTCGCCCACCAGACTGGACAGGATATCGAGTACAGGCGGATTTTATCCCCGCTGGATGCCTTTCGTGACACGGTAATGCGTTTTCGCGACGAAGGCGGCAAGGGCCTCAATGTCACGGTGCCTTTCAAGCTGGAGGCTTTTCAGCTGACGACTACGCTGACTTCGCGTGCCAGGTACGCCGAGGCGGTCAATACTTTCAAATTCGAGCAGGACCGCATCATAGGCGACAACACCGATGGAGCCGGGCTGGTGCGCGACATTCAGAACAACCTCGGCATCGCCATTGAAAGAAAACGCATTCTGTTACTGGGAGCCGGCGGTGCGGCCCAGGGTGTTCTTTATCCTTTGCTGGATCAGGATCCGGCTCTGCTCGTCATCGCCAATCGCACGGTGGATCGCGCGCTGGAAATGCAACGCAAGGTCGAGCAGCGCGACGTACTCAGCCGTACGGTCTCGGCCCAGACTTACGAATCCTTGAATGGGTTGTCCTTCGATATCATCATCAATGCTACTTCGGCCGGGTTGACCGATAGCACCCTGCCTATACCTCCCGGCATTTTTGCAGCCGACGCGCTGGCCTACGACATGATGTACGGCCGCGAAACGCCATTCATGCAATTCGCGCGGCAGGAGGGTGCCCAGGTCGCCGACGGCCTCGGCATGCTGGTGGAGCAGGCGGCGGAATCGTTTTATCTCTGGCGCGACGTTCGCCCCGATACGCGCACCGTCATCGAAAAATTGCGTCAGTAAACCCGATATGCGTTGGCGCGGACTCCTTTGGCGCGGGCTGCTTGCGCTCGTTATTCTTGTGCTGGTCTATCAGCTATGGATCTTTTTGCACATCTGCTGGTGGGTCAATCACAATCCCGGTTCCAGTGCTTTCATGAATGACCGCCTGGGACTCATGCAGGAAAAAAATCCTGAAGCGAAGCTGCGCCATAAATGGGTGCCATACAAGCGGATTTCCAATAACCTCAAACGCGCGGTTGTCGTGGCCGAGGATTCAAAGTTCGTGGTGCACGAGGGCTTCGATTGGGATGGCATCCAGAAAGCGTATGAAAAAAACCTGAAGAAAGGCCGCGTCGTCGCCGGCGGCTCCACCATTAGCCAGCAGCTCGCAAAAAACCTGTTTCTTTCCACCCAGCGCACGCCTTGGCGCAAATTGCAGGAAGCCGTGATTACGTTGATGCTCGAAAAACTGATGAGCAAGCGCCGCATCCTGGAAATCTATCTCAACGTAATCGAATGGGGGAACGGCGTGTTCGGCGCCGAAGCTGCTGCGCGTCATTACTACGGCACGGGCGCTGCCAATCTGAGCGCGTGGCAATCCGCCAGGCTGGCGGCCATGATCCCCAATCCGCGCTATTACGATGACCATCGCAACGCACGCGGACTTGCCCGCAGAACCGCCATCATTGCCGCCAGAATGCGTCTGGCGGCTCTTCCTTGATTAGTTAGCCGAGAACGACGACCGCATCTCGATCACAGCATCGGCTTGAGGTATTTTCCGGTGTGGCTATGCGGTGACGCCGCCACAGCCTCCGGCGAACCTTCGGCCACAATAGTGCCGCCGCCATCTCCGCC
>Ga0066486_1000213_pt1 | contig 18023 bp, 17 predicted proteins | sample LakWasM128_HOW14_2_FD_59591 | JGI IMG/M metagenome (GOLD analysis project Ga0066486, IMG submission 59591) | Freshwater sediment methanotrophic microbial communities from Lake Washington under simulated oxygen tension - Sediment Metagenome 128_HOW14 | ecosystem: Environmental > Aquatic >... | reverse complement strand
AAGGGATACGGCTGGATTTGCTGAACAGAAAGCCGCTATCTTCGCTATTTTGACTGTTCAGGTCAAGTTTAAAGAGGGTGCCGTAATGGGCTCGAATGCCCTGCAAGCCGCGCCAAAACAGGAAGTTATCGAAAGGAAGACAATGTTTGCCAGCCTGGTCCAGCACGAGAAATCCATCAGCGAAAAGGCGCTCGAGAAGGCGACGCATCTCTTGTTTGTCCTGCCCGAGCAACGCCCGCAGGAGATGCCTCACGCCGTTATACTGGAAACGAAGCTCCAGCGCCGCAAGGAAAAATACGAGGATCTGGCCAAAGGCCCGCTGTGCGCCGACCTGCCCAACGGGAGTGTGGCCGTATGGGTCATGCTGAAGGACGGCATATCCGCGTTCGAACGGCACACGGCATTGCGCAAAGCGGTGTCTACACTGCTGGACGAACAGCCGGAATCCCTGGTGATTGCCGTGTTGGGTACCGATGCGCAGCGCGAACTGGCGGCGCATGCGGCGCTATATGTCACATGGATCAACAGCGCGCATTTGCCGGTGCGCAAGAAAAAGGACGACCGCCGCGCTCTGAAGAAGATCGAACTGTTCGGCCACAAGGGCGATGTGTCGGCGGTGCAAGCCCAGGCACAGGGCAATACCCTGACGCGCCGCTTGACCATGCTGCCGCCCAATGATCTGACGCCCGGTATTTATCGCGATAAGATCAAGGCGCTGGCAGAGGAGCACGGCTGGCAGCACGAAGAGTACGACATGAAAAAGTTGCGCAAGCTCGGCGCGGGTGCGTTTGTCGCCGTGGCGCAGGGTTCCGAGATGGAAGACGCAGCCATCGTGCATCTCAGCTATGCGCCGAAAAAGGCAAAAAAATCCTACGCGCTGGTGGGCAAGGGCATCTGTTTCGACACCGGCGGCCACAATCTAAAGCCTGCGCGCTACATGCACGGCATGCACGAGGACATGAACGGCTCCGCCGTCGCGCTGGGTATCCTGCTGGCGGCGACCGAGCTCAAGCTGCCGGTGAAAATCGACTGCTGGCTGGCGCTGGCGCAGAACCATATCAGCCCCAAGGCATACAAGCAGAACGATGTCGTGACTGCGCTCAATGGCATGACCATCGAGATCATCCACACCGACGCCGAGGGGCGCATGGTGCTGGCGGATACGTTGACGCTCGCCTCGCGCGGCAAGCCGGATTTCATGATGGATTTCGCTACGCTGACCGGCAGCATGATGACTGCGCTCGGTACCCGTTATAGCGGCATCATCGGCAACAGGCCCGAACTGCTTTGCAAGGCGGTGGGTGTCGGCAAAGCGGCGGGCGAACGCGTGTGCGCTTTTCCGTTCGACGAGGATTACGAGCCAGAGCTCGACAGCAAGATCGCCGATATCAAGCAGTGCACGCTGGATGGCGAAGCCGACCATATCCTCGCCGCACGCTTTCTGGCGCGCTTTATCGAAAACGATATCCCATGGCTGCATGTCGATCTCTCGGCCTGCAATCACAAGGGCGGGTTGGGCGCAGTCGCGAGCGACGTGACGGGCTTCGGCGTGGGCTTCGGGTTGAAGTTGCTGCAAGCGCTTGCAGAGCCGGAGCAAGCATGATTTTCGACGTGTTGGCGAATGCGGATCGCTATGAGGCCATGCATCCGCTCTTTCCCAGGGCGTTTGCTTTCTTGCGCGAAACTGATTTGATGGCGCTGGCGCCGGGGCGTTATCCCATCGAAGGCGAAGCGCTGTTCGCCATCATCGAAGAGGCTGACGGTCGTGTCCGTGCCGATGCCCGGCTGGAATGCCATCGCAAGTACATCGATATCCAGCTGGTGCTGCAAGGCACGGACGAAATGGGATGGAAGCCGTTATGCGACTGCCGGGAACCCGTGGCCGAATATAGCGACAAACGGGACATCCGGTTCTTTTTCGATGCTCCGGCGAGTTGGGTAACGGTGCCGGCGGGGGGTTATTGTGTGTTTTTCCCTGAGGATGCGCATGCACCGCTGGTGAGCGCGGGGTCTATCCGCAAGGTGGTGTTGAAAATCGCGCTGGGCAGATCAGATGGGGCTTAAAAAACGGTCGGTTTTTAAGCGCAGCGACATATAAATGTGCCACTTCGTGATGTCGTTTCCGGCCTTGAACTCTTCGAAAGCCGATGGGTGCTGAACCATACGCGATACGACCTTGGCATCCCACATCCTGACTTGCTCCGGAATGGTTCCTAAAAACGCGGCAATCGAACGTTCAACCTCTCTCATCATGGCACTTAACTCCCTTGTTTAGAATTGGTAACGGGTTGGCCTTATTTGTTACATCTTTGATTATGAATAAAAAAATATTCCTGACAATAACCCAAATGCGGTATGTCATCGCCTGTTTCCTGGTGGTGTGGAGCGCTGCTTTATCAGCGCAGACCCTGCCTGGAGCAGCATTGATCGGTTCCACATTTACCTATGAGGTGAAAGCCGGAGATACGCTTACCCGGATCGGTGCCCGCTATGGCGTCGACCCTTACCTGATTCTCAAGGAGAACGGTTTGCAGGCATCCGGCCCGTTGAAAATCGGCCGGATTTTGCGCATCGATAATCGCCATATCGTTCCGGCATCGCTCAGCGACGGGATCGTTATCAATCTTCCGCAACGCATGCTGTTTCGCATGCGGGGAGGCAAAGTGGACAAGGCTTATCCTGTCGGGCTCGGGCGTCCCGACTGGCCGACCGATACCGGGAAATTCACGATTACGAGCCTTCAGGAGGGCAAGATCTGGTTCGTGCCCCCTTCGATCCAGCAGGAAATGGCTCGCCTCGGCGAGCCGGTACGCGAGCAGATTCCCCCCGGGCCGGAGAATCCGCTGGGCAAGTACTGGATGGGCTTGAGCTTGCCTGCGCTGGGTATCCATGGCACGATTGCGCCCGAAAGTATCTATCATTTCCAGAGTCACGGCTGCATACGCTTGCATCCGGACGACGCCGCAGAAATGTTCGCAACAACAAACAAGGGCGATGCCGGCATCATTATCTACGCGCCGGTACTGTTATACGTCGCGCCCAATAACAAGATCTATCTGGAAGTGCATCGCGATATTTACCGCAAGGGTATTGATGCGAAAGAGCTAATCAAGGAACTTGCCGCTTCTGCTCGAGTCGATTCCACCATTGACTGGAACAGAGTGGCGGAAGTGATCGCCGCGCATGACGGCGTGGCTCGCGATGTAACGCGCGCAGCCGACTAGGAGAGCACATGAAGGAGCAGGACGAGTTGTTGTTGCCGGCATTGAGCCGACGCGGATTCTTGAAAATGAGCGCGGCCGCGATGCTGGCCGCCGCGGTGCCCGGCCAGGCGCTGGCGGCGATATCTGCCGAGGCGGAGCGCAAGCTGTCGTTCTACCATTTGCATACCGGCGAAAAGCTGAATGCCGTGTATTGGGCGGATGGCGCCTATCAGCAGGATAGCCTCGCGGATATTTACCACGTGCTGCGCGATTTCCGTTCCGGCGACGTAAGCCCCATTGATACCGGGCTGCTCGATCTGTTGCATTCGCTGTCGATAAAGCTGAACACGACGGCCGAGTTTCAGGTGGTTTCCGGTTACCGTTCGCCTACCACCAATGCGATGCTGGCCAAAAACAGCAGCGGCGTCGCCAGGCACAGCCTGCACATGGATGGACTGGCCATCGATATCCGCCTGCCCGGGCGCGATCTCGCCAAGGTGCATCGGGCGGCTCTGGCGCTGAAAGGCGGCGGCGTCGGTTATTACCCGGTGTCCGACTTCGTTCACATGGATGTCGGCCGCGTGCGGCAGTGGACTGGCGCGTAATTCGGCTTCCGCCTATTTGCAATCGACGCACTTGCCTTTTACGGAGGCCATGCCTTTTACCGTAGATAATCCCTTTGCATTCTTGAAGATCGCTCCATCCACGTCGGCATCGGTCAAGTCCGCGCCGGTGAGGTCGGCGCCGGTCAAGTCTGCATTGATCAGATCGGCGCGGTGCAGGTTGGCGTTTTTGAGGTTGGCACCCGTCATGTCGGCAAAGCGGAAGCTCGCAATGTTGAGATCGGCGCCTTCGAAGTTAGCCTTGGCGAACTTGCCGCCCACCGAGTCGAATTTCATCTGCCCCATCGGCTGATTGCCGATATCCAGCCCGAAGCGGCCGTTTTTCGCATTGATACCACTCATGTCGACCGCCCCCAGCGTGCCGATGACGCGTGCATTGGTGAGATTTGCTCCGGCGAAGTTGGTCTTGTCGAAAATGGCCTGGAAAATGATGGCGTCCGTCAGATTGGCGCCGGAGAGATTGGTGTTTTCCAGCCGCGCCAGATTGAGATAGGCGCGTTGCATATCGGCCCCGGAAAGATTGGCGCCGCGCAGATAAGCGCCGAAAAAGCTGGCATTGACCAGCTTGCAATGCCGCAAGTCCATGCCGTCGAATTCCAGGTAGCCCATATCCTTGTTTGATAAGTCGCAACTTTTGCTCTGGATCTGTTTCAGCGCGTCGGTCTGGCTGATTTTTTCGCGTTCCGTTTCAGTATTTTTGTCATGGAAGGCTTTTGCTTTCTTGATGATGGCATCCGCATCTGCCATGAACGTTTTTTTCGCGTCTTCGCTACTGAAGCAGTACGTCTTGTCCTTGTAGTCGGTTTTTACCGAGCAATCCGTTTTCATCATCTGCCCCATCGATAAACCGACCGTACAGTTGTCACCCATTTCCGCTGCGCCGGCCGTGCCGGATATTGCCAACAGTACGCTGAATACAACCCCTGATGTACGCATGATTTTTCTCCTGTTATTGGAATGGAGTACGCTTGCGCAAGCTGCTTATCCGCCTGTAATCCCTTAGTCCCGTTACCTTTTGAAAAATTCATTCGCTCAGTTATTTGCAGAATTTGACATGGACTGACCGTATGGTAGGTCAACCGAATGGAAAAGCGCCGCGTTGTTAGCTCAACCGCTGCAATTGGGCGGCCATCGATAAACCAGAAGGAGTATCAAACGTGAAGATCAACAAGACTGCTGCTTCGATACTGATAATGAGCGCGATATCGCTGCCCGCAGCAGCGGATGATGTCTATTACGATACCGCCCGCGTGATTTCCGTGGCGCCGCAAGTCGAGCGCATCAACGTGCCGCGTGAAGAATGCCGTACCGAGTATCCGCGTGAGTCTTATTCCAATTCCGGCAGCCGCGACATCGGCGGCGCCATCATCGGTGGTATCGCCGGCGGCCTGCTCGGCAGCCAGATCGGCAAGGGCAGCGGCCGCGTTGCCGGTGCCGCCGTGGGTGCCGCGACAGGCGCCATCGTCGGCGACCGCATCGACAACAGCGACCGCCGCAGCTACGCCACCCGGCCGGTCGAGCGCTGTGTAACCATGGACGATTGGCAAACCGTGACGCGTAACTATCTGGTGACTTACCGATATGAGGGCCGCGATTACACCACCGTCATGCCCAACGACCCGGGCAGGAATATCCGCGTCAGGGTTGCCGTTGCTCCCGACTACGACGAGCGTGTCAGCTACATGGAGCCCGGTTATCGAGACAACGGCTGGCATCGCGGTTGGGATAAGCGCCGCGGTCGCGATTAACTGAACTCAGGACGAGTCGGCTGATTTTCGCCAGAAGCGATATCAGCCCTTCAAGCCGCCGGAATTTCCGGCGGTTTTTTTTGGATACGACGGAAGAGGGGGCGCTAAAGCACCTTCAGTGCAAGTCCCGCAACTCCAGCCGCCGCAGCCTGGGAGCCAGCTTTGTCATTGCGCCGACAACCCCCAGGGTCATCATGCCCCCGAACACCACTGACGGAACAAGGCCTAGAAACCGTGCAGCGATGCCGGACTCGAACGCGCCGAGTTCGTTGGAGGAGCCGATGAAGATGCCGTTGATGGCGGCGACGCGCCCGCGCATGGCGTCGGGTGTCATCAATTGCATGATGGCGCTGCGCAAAACCACGCTCACCCCATCGCAAGCGCCGGAAAGCAGAAGCATGATGCCGGCCAGCCAGAAGCTCTTGGAAAGCGCGAAAGCGATGATGCACAGGCCGAAGCCGGCCACGGCGCCGAGCAGCCAGCGCCCGGCGTGCTTGTCGATGGGATGGCGGGCGAGATAAAGGCCGGTAGCCACGGCGCCGATGGCCGGCGCTGCGCGCAGAATGCCCAGGCCTTCCGGTCCGTAATGGAATATTTCATGTATGAATGCCGGCAGCATGGCGACCGCGCCGCCGAACAGGACGGCGAACATGTCCAGCGTTTGAGCCGCAAGCATCACCTGATTGTTGGCGACAAAACGCAGCCCTTCCGCGATGCTCTTGAATACCGGTGCGCTCTTGGCGGGTGCCGGTTCCTTGACGCGCAGGGAAAGCAGCATGGCTGCGGCGCTCAAGGCCAGCAGCGTGGCGATGGCATATGCCGTGGTTTTGCCCGCCCAGCCGACCAATATGCCGCCGAGCGCCGGTCCGATGATCAATCCGAGCTGGAAAATGGAACTGCCGATGCCGGCAGCGCGCGCATATTGCCGGCGCGGAAGTATGATCGCGAACAGCGAGTTGTAGGAAGGGCCGATGAAGGCACGCGCAATGCCGGTGAGGACAATGGAACCGTAAATCCACAGCGTGGGATCGCCCGAAATCAGGCCGGCTGCTACGGCAAGCAACACCAGCGTATTCAGGAAGAGCATGACGCAAGCCATCACGCCGAACATGCGGCGCGAGTGATGATCGACCGCATAGCCCGCGAACAGCGCGCAGCAGAAATAGGGGATGACTTCCGCCAGCCCGATCAGCCCCAGCGCCAGCGGGTCGCGCGTGAGTTCATAGATATGCCAGCCAACCACAACCGCGACCATCTGGTAAGACAATACGATCTGGACGCGAAAGGCGAGCAGTTTCAGAAAGGCGGAGTTGCGCAAAAGCGGAGAGTGCATGGAATTCCTAGTATGCAGGCACGGGCACGATTCGAAGGCGGGCCGCTATCGCTGCCGCTTGGCCAGCCAGCGCCAAACAATGCCATCGGGAATTTCCACACCCTCTTGCACATACGTCAGGACTTTCTGGTTCAGTACCAGCAGCGGATGGGCTGCCTTCGCCGTTTGCGTACCGCAGAACAGAATGCGGTCGCCGGCGACGAGAGGTGTTTCCAGTTCCGGCAGCAGCATGCTTTGGTTGCCGCGGATCAGCAGCAGAGGCACCAGAAAGAGGGGTTGCTCGCGGTTATAAGGGTCTTTCGTCAACAACTCCAGGATAACGGGTTTTCCTTCTTCAAGGAGGCACATGACTGCGGGTGAGCGCTCCATGTTGATATAGGCGCCCCATGTTTCCGGCACGTTTTCCCCGACCACTGCCACCAGTCGGCTGATGAGTTGGTTGGCCCAGGCGTTGCTCTGACTGCGAGCGAGATGGAGGAATTGTGCCAACATCGGTGTAATCAGGTGGGCCAGGCACTCGTGCGCGATGATGTCGCTCAGTTGCATGGTGATGTCGGCGTTGAATTTTCGGAACAGAGCGCTGTTGAAGCGCCGGTTTTTGCGAATAACCACGAAGAGATCAGGCCTGAGCTCGAGTGCGGTCATCGCAATCGACAGGTTATTGATGTCGTTGTCGGTGCCGGCGACGATGCCAACGGCCCGTTCGACTCCGGCTTCGATCAAGGTATGCGCTTCGGTGCCGCTACCACGAATGAAGCTTTCGCAGCCGGTGAGTTCGGGTTGGGCTTCGACGATCTGGATGCTGGCCCCTTCCTGTTCCAGATTCCGGACTACGGCCTTGCCGAAGCGACCGTAGCCGCACACGACCCAATGGCCGACCGGCGGCGGCACGGGAGAGGGCAGCGAGGTGCCGGGCACGCCGGTCAGCCATTCGTGTAGCAGGTAGGTGCCCAGCGAATGGATTTCCATGGCGAGGTGTTCGCCGAACAGTTCGTAAGGGTTGATGATGTGATCGGTGCCGAACGAGGCCATGTTGGCTGCCGTTTCATTATGTTCGGCGCGGCACAGCACTGGCAGTTCCGGACTAACGAGCTTGACCGCCACCGCGACCGCGAGATTGACGTGGTCGTCATTGGTGAGCGCCGCAATCCCGCGGCAATGCGGATGATGGATGCCTGCCTGCAGCAGCGTTTCGGGCAGCTTGGCGTCGGCGCACAATCCCGGCACGGGCGACTGGTAGTCCTGAAGTTCCAGTTCGTTGATGCGTTCCTGGTCGATATCCAGCGTGACGACGCGTATGCCTTTCTGATCCAGCGCGCCGACCAGCAGGCTGCCGGTTTCGCCGTAGCCGCAGACGATGTAGAAAGGCTCGTACAGGCTGCTTACCGTGCGTCCGAAGCGTGCCAGGGTGATGGCCTGGCGCAATGCCGGATCCTGCGCCAGCGCGATGATCTTGCCGATGGCATAGAACCAGGAAATGACTGTCAAATAAATCGAAAACGTCATCCACAGCCGCTGGGCCTGGCTGAACGGGTAGGGGATTTCGCCGAAACCGATGGTGGTGGCGGTGTAGCTGATGACATAGAACGCTTCGAAGATGCTCATGTGCCACGGCTGGCCCTGGGCGTCCAGACCGGGCATCAGCGTAAAGCCGAACACGGCGATGCCGTAGCTGACGATCAGCGTAATCAGCGGCGCGCGCATGCGCCGCAGGATCAGGAAGAAAATACTGTTCACGAAACGACGGCCGCGACGTTAGCGTCGCAGCATGATGGTTTCGATGATCAGCAGGATCACGGAAGTGACGTTGGCCAGGAATGCGCCGCCCGACAGCGACACGATGCTGACCATGGTGCTGGTTGCGATCGGGGTGTCTCCCATGGCACCGAATATGGCCCAGATGACGGCGGCGGCAATCAGCTGGATATCGGCGACCAGGCTGGTGGAAAGATGGATGGCGCCGATCTGGGTCCGGTCGCCGAATTTCAGTACGGTCGCGATCAGGTTGACCACGATGGCTGCATAAAGCTCATAGGAATGATGAAACTCGGGATTGCCCATGTCTCCAATGAAAAAACCGAAGTTGAGCGTCATCGCCAATACGATGAAGAAGCCGAATGCGACTTTTTCCAGATTCATGATATTCCCTTAACAACAGTTGAATAATGGCAGGATCATAACAAAAGATTCGGATTCGCAGTCCGTCATTCCCAGAACGGACGGGTGCCGGAGAGGCGGTTCCAGTCCGCTTTCAGTTTTTTTAGTTGGCGTTGGGTGCTCAACGCATTCCAGCCCTTGACGATCAGCGGCACTTCGCCCAGCGCCAGGCCCGGACGGCTACCCATCAGGCGGGCGATCAGGCGATCCGTGACGGCCATGTCGTTGAGCTTGCCTAAGGTGTCGAGCATGCGCGCAAGGCGGCGCAGGTAGGGCCGCGTTTGCTCTGTCGGATACAGGCTCGCGAAGAATTCGGCGGCGTAACGCAGTTTTTTCGCGGCAATACGAGCGGCGTGGCGTTCTTCTCCTGACATTTCGTGCCAGCGCTTGCCGTGTTTGCGCAGCCGGCGATGGCGTTTTTGCAGGATAGTGCGTGCGAATGCGTCCAGCGTTGTTGCGTGCTTGCCGGCTGGCGTCTGTTCCATCCAGATGCCCAGTCGCAGCAGCAGGCGCTGGTAACGCTGCGAATCGAGCGCGGCGGATACGGCCTCGTACGCGGCCTGCTGTGCCCGGCACGCATTTTTCTCCAGCTTCTCCAGGCCGGGGTGCGCCAGTTGCTGGTGTATCGGCGGCAAGGTTGCCTGCAGGAAGACATCGAGATCGCGGGCTTCGCCTAGCGTCGCCGCCAGCCATTTCAATTCCGTCTGGAGGTCGTCAGCAGAGGGCATGTGTTCGGCGAAGATCGTCATTGCCGAGCGCATGCGCCGCAAGGCGACGCGCATCTGATGCACGCCTTCCGCATCGTTGCCAAATACCACCGCGTCGTGGTTGCCCTGCAAATGCGCGATGCACTCCCACAGGATGGTCCGGCAGGCCTCGACTACGGTCATCTTGCGCTGCAGGCGCACGTCACGCGCATGTCTCGCCTGGGCCGGTTGCGGCCGGTAGTGAGCATAGCCGCGCTGCGCCTTGCTGATGTTTTCGATCCATAGAGGAATATCGTCCAGCAGCGTCAGCGCGAATTCGAACAGGCGGATGGGTTCGCCGGCTTTCAGTTCCAGCTCGACTTCGCAGATCGGCTCCCGCTTGTCATCGACGATGAGATCGCCGAGATCGAGCGCCATCTCGATCTGGCTGCCTTCAGCGGGCGCAAGCTGCCATTCGGTGCGCCGTACATCGGTGGTAAAAATGGGCCGCAGCGCGGCGCGCAGGTCGGGGTCATCGAAAACCCGCGTCAGCGCCGGATCGGTGATCTTGCTGAAGTCCGGTTCGCCGTGGGCGATGATATCTTCCCACTCCATGCGCTGGTGCAGCCCGGCCAGCGAATGCCCAGCGCCTTTCACCGCCTGGAACCAGCCGCCGGACATGCGCCGCACGCGCAGGCTCAAGTCGGTGTCCAGCAGGGCCAGCGCAGGGGTGTCGTAATAAATGCTGGTGAGGCGGCGCGTGACGGGTTTGCCGACGAGCGCCTGCTGCACCGCGAGGTGATGGCGCAGGCGCGGCACGTCGGCGGCGCGAATGCGCAGCTTGAGTTCTACTTCATTGGGCATGTTTGCCTGTGGAAGTCAGCCAGTGGAGTAGCGGCGCCCATTGCTGCAAATCACGTGCGACCAGCGACGGACGGATGTCGAACAGGCTCGCGCCTTGTTCCGCCGCCAGTGCGTATACCTGGGCGTCGCGCAGGCTGGTGGGCACGGCGAAATCGCTCGTGCTCAAGAATTGATTCAGTGTCGCGGCCGAGTGGGTGCGCACATCCACGCGCATGCCGATGAGGCCGACCGCGACGCGCTCCTTGCGTACGGCCTTTTCCTCGCGCAGCATGTCCAGAAATTCACGAGTGGCGCCAATATCGAATGCCGAGGGCTGCATGGGCACGAGCACCCAATCCGCCAGTTTGATCGCTTCAGCGAGCTTATCGCCGTGCAGGGCAGCCGGAGAATCGAGGATGGTCCATTCCGCGCCGGGGTCGAGCTCCTTGTGCTTGCGTCCATCGACACCCTGGATCAGCGGCAGCTTGTACGGACGGCGCTGCAACCAGCCAAGCGAGGATTGCTGGCGGTCGAGGTCGGCGAGCACGACACGGCGGCCGCGCGTGGCGAAATAGCCGGCCAGATTGGTGGCAAGCGTGGTCTTGCCGCTCCCGCCCTTGGGATTTGCAATCAATACTGTACGCACGGTGATTTAGTCCTGGAGCCCATTCTGGGACTCGGTTTTCAGGGGTTGCCGGTCCAGGCTCATGATGGCCTGCTCGATCGGTACGGGCTTCCCGAGATGAAAGCCCTGCCCGTAGTGTACCCCCATCGCCTGAAGTATTTCCACCGCCTGGGCGCTTTCCACGAACTCCGCGATGGTCTTGATCTGCATGGCCTTGGCGATGCCGTGGATGGATTGCACCATCGCCAGGTCGATGGGGTTGGTGGCGATGTCGCGCACGAAAGCGCCGTCGATCTTGATGAAGTCCACTTGCAGATTCTTGAGATAAGCGAAAGACGACATGCCGCTGCCGAAGTCGTCCAGCAGGAATCCGCAGCCTATACCCTTCAGCGTCTTGATCAGTTCGATGGTATGGGCGAGGTTGACGATGGCCGCGGTTTCGGTGATCTCGAAGCAGATGCCGGTCGGCGGCACGCCGTGCAGGATCATCTGGTCCATGATATAGCCGAGCAGCTCCGGGTCGCCCAGCGAAACGCCGGACAGATTGATAGTGAACACGCACTGCACTTCGCTGCCGCGCTTGTTCAGCATCTCGCGGTAGACGGCCAGGGCATTGCGGATCACCCAGCGGTCGATGGCCGGCATCATGTGAAAGCGCTCTGCCGCCGGAATAAACGCCATGGGCGGAATGACCTTGCCCTCCGGCCCGAGCTTGCGCAGCAGAATTTCGAAATAGCGGTTCTCGTCGGTATTCGAACCCAGCGGCAGGATGGGTTGGCAATACAGGCAGAAGCGGTTTTCCTCAAGCGCCTGGGTGATGCGGGCGATCCATTGCATTTCGCCGTGCCGCCGCGCCAGGTCGTCGTCTTCCGGCTCGAATATATGGATGCGGTTGCGTCCGTTGTCCTTGGCGGCGAAGCAGGCACTGTCGGAGGCGCTCAGCAGGTTCTCGACGGATGCCGTCTGGGCCGTGATGGCGATCATGCCGATGCTGACGCCTACGCCGAAAATCTTGTCCTCATGCACAAAGCGGAACTCGCCCACGATATCCAGCAGTTCCTGCGCCATCTGGCGCGCATCGTGGATGGAGCAGTTTTGCAGCAGCAGTCCGAATTCGTCGCCGCCGAGACGCGCCAGCGTGTCTTCTTCGCGGACGCGCTGACGCAGAATGAGGCTCAGCTGTCGCAGCAGGGTATCGCCGGCCCGGTGTCCGCAGGTGTCGTTGACGATCTTGAACTGGTCAAGATCCATATAGCAGAACACATGCTGCGTGCCAAGCTCGCGCGCATTCGCCAGCGCGCGCTCCAGCCTTGCCTCGATCTCGCGGCGGTTGATCAGCCCGGTCAGCACATCATGGCGCGCCTGGTAGCTGAGCTGCTGCGTGGCTTCGTCGATGCGTTCCTGCATCGTGCCGTGCGCCAGGTGCAGCCGGGCGGACATTTCGTTGAATCCCCGCTCCAGCGCCCCCAGTTCGCCCGATGAGGCTTGCTGTACGCGGGTATCGAGATGGCCTTCCGCAATTTTTTCCACCGCATCGGCCATCGCATGAATGGGCCGGGCGATACCGCGCCCCATGCGCCAGCCGATGACGCCGCTGATCGCCAACCCGAGCAGGCCGATCAGCAGGTTCTGGCCGATCATGTTTTCCTTGAGGTTCGCGAGGTCGGCGGTCGCCAGCACCACGAATACATGCCCTGCCAATTTGTTTACCCGGCTTGTATCGTCACCGGAGAAACTCTGGTAATCGTCGATTTCAACCATGCTGCGGATGACTGGCGCGCTGAACATGATTTGCCCATCGGCATTCCATTCGCTTGGCTGGGCTGTTTTGCTTTCCGCCGCGATAACTTCCTGCAGGATGGGTTTTCCGCTCACCGCCATGGTGCGGCCCTGGTTGTCCGTCACCAGCACGGCCTGAATGTCGCTTTCCTGCGTCATCGTGTGCTGCACCAGGTTTTGCAGGATGGCGGTATTGCCCGACACCACGCCATATTCGGAAGCGGCTGCCAATTGCAGCGCGATGATGCGCCCGCGCTCATGCAGGCCGCTGTCCAGTTCGGCCAGGCTTTGTCGGGTGGAGTGCGCCGTCAGCAGCACGGCGATGATCAGCGCCGGCAAGATGGCCAGCACGAGTACGCGGGTTCGTATATCGGCAAAAGTTTTCATGCTATTGCTCTTCCTTCATCAGGGATTCCGTCAGCGACTTTGCATCCTGAAGGTCGAGGCCGAGCGAACGCGCAACCTGACGATTGATGCCGACGGAAAAATAGCGTGGTGGCTGGGGGGGCGGCAATGCTTTCTGCCGCTCGGGAAATTGGTCGGCGACTTCTGCCGCCTGGCGTGCAATGTCGGACGGACTGCTGTAGACCGCCGCGAGCGCCCCGGCGGTTACGTAAGCCTGCGAATAGCCAATGACCGGCTTCTGGTAACGGTAGCTGGTAAGCAACAAGGTCTGCGCGGTGCCGGGCTGGTGCACCAGCGGGTCCGGTACGGCCAGAAGCGCGTCCGAGAGCTCAAGCAAGGGTTTCAGGGCAGGCGTGAGATCGCCTTCCGTCTGGATGGTGGCCATGATCGCCTTGAGGTCGTTATCAGCCGCCGCCTTGGCGAGGAATTCGTTGCTGCGCGTTGAGATTGGCCCGAGCAGGATGCCGATGTTCTTCGCCTGTGGGAGCAGCATATGCAGCAACCGCATCTGACGGGATGGCGGTTGGTCGAGGACGATGGCGGAGAGATTGTCGTTACTTGCGGATGTGCGGATTTTCTCGAAGGCCGGCTGCGGAATCAGAACCCCGAGCACGGCCTGGTTTCCGCTCTGCCTGGCGGCATATTGCAGTGCCTGGACACCCACCGCGATGACCAATGCCCCCTTGTCGGCTTGAAAAGCCGGCGTGTCGGCGATGCCGCGCACGCTAACCTGGCGGCCGCTGCGATTGCCCAGGTGTCCCTTGAATTCACGGATGAATTCATCGCTGGTATTCGAGGCATTGCCGACGAGCACGACGATGCGATCATAGGCACATGCGACGGGCGCGAAGGCCATCAGTGGAACGAGACAGGCAAGCAGTGTCAGGGCGCTGCGCAACATGCGCTAAAAGTCCACGCGGTACTGAAGATAGGTGCGCCGCTGCATGGTGTTGTAGCGGGCAAATTCCTGATAGTCGTAATCGAAAGCGTTCTGCGAAGTCAGGGAAATCTCGTTTTGTGTTTTGCCCAGGGTGAAGCTGCGGGCCAGCCGGAGATCCCAGTGACGGGCAGAGTCAACGCGATTACCGTCGCCGGGCATTTTCGTCTCGCCCAACTGGTAATAGCCGACCGTGCCCATCCAGCCGCTGCCGAAACGGTGCCAGGCCAGCAGGCTGAAGCTGTTGACCGGCATCGACGCTTGCAGTTCTTCGAAACGCGATGCTTCACTGCTGCTGGTGAATAGGGCCTCCATGTCCGGATTGATGCGAATGTGGGAAAAGTTGCCGATGATGCGGGTGTGCGATCCGAGCCGCAGTTGCGCCTGTGCCTCGAAGCCATGGACCGTCAGGTCGCTACTGTTGCGGTTGCCCAGGGTGCGGTCGGAAATCGGCGTCAAATCGGCCGGATGGGGAAAAGGCTCTATCCGGTATTGGGCGATGACATCGCGGATCTGATCGTGAAATAAACGAGCATCCAGCGACAGCGCGCCCACTTGGCCTTGATAGCCCAGTTCGCGGGAAGTGATGCGTTCCGGCGATAGTCCGCCCGGATTAAGAAACTGCTGCTCGAAGAGCGTCAACCCGGGCACGGCAGTAGGAATCAGAATGCGCATGTTGAATTTCTCTTCCAGCAGCGTGGGGGTTCGCGTTGCCGTGGAGATGCCCGCACGCAAGGTGTGGCCGGGAGCAAGTTTGTAATTGACGCTGAAGCGCGGCGTCAGGTCGGATCCGGTCATGCTGTTGTGTTCCAGCATGGCGCCGGCATTCACAATCAGCCGTTGGACAGGGCTCCATTCAAGATGCCCGAACAGGCGCGAAAGGCGGAAGCGTTCCGTGTCGTCGGTTCCCAGAAACACCTCCGATCGCGTGCGGTCGAGACGGAGACCGCCGCCCCAGGCAAGGCGGGTAGTGGCGCTGGGGGCAAAAGTATGTTGCGCTTCCAGATCGTAGCGTTCGGTCATCACCTCGTGATCGAACGCTAGTCTGGGATTCAGCAGCGGGACGGGGAGGAAGGACAGATCGGCTGATCGCACATGATCGTCCGAGACGTCGTACGAGTGATAGGCCTGGATTTTGAATTCGGCTTCCGGCCCGAGCGTGCGGCGCCAGTTCAATTGTTCGAAATGGTTGTAGACCTCTTTGGTGCGTGGCAGGAACACCAGCGCATCTTCTTCCAGCATGCCTTCTTCGCGGTCGCCGCCGTTGTAACCAAACTGGAACTCCAGCTCGTCCTGCGCGTTGAGGCGGTAATCGGCACGCAGGTTGAGCATGCGGATGCGCTTGTCGTCATTACGCGCCTGGATGCCTTGATCGTTTTTCAGGCCTGCCGTGATGCGGTATTGCAAGTCGCCCTCTTTTCCGCCGTGGCGCAATGTCAGGCCTTTGCGATCACTGCCCGATGTCAGCACCGCCATGTTGCCCAGGGTTTCCGAAGTATGCTTCGTGATGATGTTGATGACGCCGAGAAACGAGTTCGCGCCGTGGCTGGCGGAATTCGGGCCGCGCGTGACTTCGATGCGGGCGATATCCTCGATGGCGAGCGGAATGTCGCTCCATTGCACGCCGCCGTAGATCGGCGAGTATACCGAGCGTCCGTCGACCAGTACCTGCATGCGGCGCGAGTATGCGTCGGTCAGCCCGTGGTAGCTGACGGTAGGGTTGACGGTATGGAAGTAACCGGCGTTATGGCCGACGTACATGCCGGGCACCAGGCGAAAGATGTCGGCAAGATCAACGACTCCGGATGCGCGTATCGTTTCCTCGTCGATGATGGTGACTGCCGACGGGCTTTCATCCACCGGCTGCGCAAGACGCGATACGGTCAGCACCGTGGGCATTTCGCCGAGATAGGCTTCCTCGCTCAGTTCGCCGGCAGCGTCGGCGGCAAAGGTATGACAAGGCCAGGCTACACAAAGAACCGCAAGTAAGCGCTGGATGGCCATCGCCGACTATCAGTCCTGCAACATGTCCGGAGAAATCATGGCCTTGAGGGCGATATCCTGCGGGTCGCCTCGCCGTGCGCCAAACCACCAGACGGCACCTTTCTTGATGCTCATGGAAGGGATCGCGCTTTCCAGAATGATGGATGCGACTTCTCCCAGAGTTGGCTGGTGGCCGACGATCAGCGCGCTTTGCGAGTGATTCGGCCAGCCGGCCGCCGCGAGCATGGCTTCCGCCGTGGTATCCGGAGCGAGGGCTTCCAGCGTGCTAAAATCCACGCCGAGCGCTGCTGCGGTTTGCTGGGTGCGCCGCGCAGGGCTGACGAGTATGCGAGTGCCTTCCGGCAGGCGAGGCTTCAGCCAGGCGGCCATGTGTCTGGCCTGCTTTTGTCCCTTGGAAGTCAGTTCTCGCGCCATGTCGGGAGCGCTGTCTTCAGCTTCCGCATGACGCCACAATATTAGTTCCATCGTGACGATGCTTTTTTTGAAATATGGCGAATACTAGCGCACTTTGATTGTAACGACATTGAAATCCGAATTGCATTGCCAACTACTGTTGCCGGGCTTTGCCCGCGGCACGCTTGCTGCCTCTGCAGCCGGGCCTGCGTTGCGCGCGCTTTTGCGTCACGCGCAACGCGAAATCGCGGGCAATGCCGTCGACTGGCTATGCCGCCGGTTCGATGTCGCGCCGCAGCAGGATATTCCGGCAGCGCCATTTGCTGTGCTGGGCGACGGCTTGCAGCCGGACGGCTACTGGCTTTGTGCCGACCCGGTTTCGCTGGTGTTGCATCGCGATAGCTTTGCCCTCGCCGAATGTACCCCCGCGTTGCGGATGGAACAGGCGCAACAGCTCGTTGAAGCGCTGAACCGCCATTTCGCGGCCGACGGCATGTGTTTCCATGCGGCCGATGCCAGGCGCTGGTATCTCAATCTCGCGCAGCGGCCCGATCTGCGCACACATCCTCTGGCGCAGGTTATGGAACGCGATATCCAGCCATATTTGCCGCAAGGCAGCGACGGCCTGAAATGGCACGGCTTGCTGAATGAACTGCAAATGCTGCTGCACGCGCATCCCGTCAACGCCGATCTGGAACAGGGCGGGGAAATGCCGGTAAATAGCGTCTGGCTGTGGGGCGGCGGCGAATTGGTTGCGGGAGCGCCGCAACCGAAGTTGTCGATCTGGGCGGATGACGCGCTGGCGCGCGGTCTGGCGATAGCGCATCAAAGCCGCCTGGCGGGGCTGCCTTCTTCCGCTCGGGACTGGCTGCGGCAGGCGCATGATTCCGGAGAGCATCTCTTGGTACATCCGCGTTTGCCTTCAATGGAGCCGCAACAGGCGCTGGAGCGGCTGGAAAACGACTGGTTCGCGCCGCTGCTGGATATGCTGCGCAAAGGCCATGTGGCGCGATTGACGTTGCATCTCGCCGGCGACACCGTACACAGCTTTACCGTGACGCGCACCGATCTTTGGAAATTCTGGCGCCGCACGCGGCCTCTGGAGAATTATCTTGGTTAGTATCGTGACCCGCAATTTTGGCTCCGAACAGGCCGAAATCTTGCAGCAGTCCGGGCGTCATCGCGTGTTGGCACGCATCCTGGCCGCACGCGGCATCGTTTCGCCGGCGCAGCTCGAATATTCCCTGGCCGGGCTGATTCCGCCGGCGCAGATGAAAGACCTGGGCC